>SDBT01018308.1_pt1 | contig 11018 bp, 9 predicted proteins | sample 2277101 | NCBI WGS metagenome assembly SDBT01 (sample SAMN10404973, study PRJNA504765) | marine sediment metagenome | isolation source: marine sediment core GS10_PC15, 103 cmbsf | place: Arctic Ocean: Southern Knipovich Ridge | collected 2010 | reverse complement strand
GCATAAGATCCGCTCTCAGAAGAATAATGAGTTATTAATTCTGAATTATTTGTTTGTTTTAAATGTGTTTTTTCGGAATAAGCACTATTTAATTCTTTAACAGACTTTGTATGACCTAAATCTGAATATTTAACTATAATTTTAAAATATTTATCCCATTTTTGTTTATTTTTATACTCAATAGCTTTTATAAACATTTTTTCGTTCATTTTTTACCGCTAGTTTTTATTTTTAAAAGCTTAGAGTAAATCATTTTTTAATATCGAATAGTTGTATATATATCATTTGCTTGAATATTTTTTAGTACAAAAATATTATTTTTAAGTTGTTTTACTAAGAATAAGACTACCAATTACCAACTCGAGGTAGCGATGTAAAGAACTTACCTGGATGATTAGGAGACCAGATTAATTCATGATGTAATTCATTTAAACATGGTAAATATAATCTATTTTTAAGTATTTTTACTACTTTTTTCAATCCAGCGTTTCTGAGTATTCGTTGATGTCTAATACTGATTGGCCAAATCTTTTTCCATTTTCCTAATTCATTTGAAAACAGTTTATTGTCAGAACAATATAGTATTTTGAGCTCAGTGAGATCATTTGGGAGAGATGTCAGTTTATTATTATTACAATCTAGTTTTTCTAGCTTAGTGAGATTATTTGGGATAGATGTTAGTTTGTTATGAGAACAATCTAGTGTTTCGAGATTAGTAAGACCATTTGGGAGATATGTTAGTTTATTAGCAGAACAACTTAGCATTTCGAGTTTAGTAAGATTATTTGGAAGAGATGTTAGTTCATTACAAAAACAATACAGTTTTTTAAGTTTGGTAAGACTATTTGGAAAAACTGTTAGTTTATTATCGTAACAATATATTATTTCGAGTTTGTTAAAACCATTTGGGAGAGATGTTAGTTTATTATGAGAACAAAATAGTAATTCGAGTTTGTTAAGACCATTTGGGAGAGATGTTAGTTTATTATGAGAACAACCTAGCTTTTTGAGTTTAGTAAGATCATTTGGGAGCGACGCCAGTCGATTATTAAAACAATTTAGTGTTTTAAGATTGGTAAGATTATTTGGGAGAGATATCAGTTTATTATTATAACAATATAGTGTTTTAAGATTAGTAAGACTGTTAGGTAAAGATGTTAGTTTATTATTAGTACAATTTAGTTTTTTAATCAAATACTCTTTACCTACCAATTGTTTAGGCCATTCGATCAATTCTAAATTACTTATATTTAACTTTCGAGTAGTATCTTTCAACCACATTTCTATTCTTTGATTTAGAGACATTTTTATTAGAATATATACCTATCTCTTACTACTAATATTTCAGTATATATTTTTTAATAGAATTCGTTTTTACAGACTACAAAACGAAAATGATTTTATATTTATATCTATAAAATTTAGTTATGTTCTTAAAAATAAAAACTAAACGTTTGGGTTGGAGTTGTGCAGTGGCAGTCAGTGCTTTACAAAAAGGATGTCGCCGTTGTGATCCAGATTTAGCTTTAACTGCTGCTTCAGAGTTAATTCTTACCGGCTATGCTGGATCAGTCTGGAAACGAATGTTGGTGATCTGTTGTGAAGATATTGGTCCTGCTAATCCTTTATTAGTTGAAACAGTTATGACTAAGTATGACCAGTTTACTTCTTTACTTAGAAAGAATAAATTGAGTATGAAATGTGTAAGTACATCAGCAGAGGCTCTAGATTTAGTATTTCAAACATTAATGGAAGTTATACAAAGTCCTAAAAGTAGAATTACTGATAATGGGTGTTATGTATGGCTTAAAGATTTGGATCGTGATAAATTACTTACACAATCACCAAAAGGTAATTCTAAGGTAGAGAGACTATTAGAGTATGGTATGAAAGTTGAGGATATACACACATGTCTGAGCATCTTTGTATGCCTTTTTCATATGAATCGTTTTAAAAAAGATGCACCGAGTGGACTTGATTCTGAAATTCCAGTCAAAGATATTATAATGAAAAAAATAACAGAATATGAATTTAAGAATAAAACTTATATGAAAAAATGTAAATATTCTCCAAGAGCACGTCTATGGGGTAAAATTCTTACTAGAGTTGATAATGTTCTTGCTTATGGAACACTTGCGTTTACTCCAATGATGAATGGCTCTATGGTCAAAGGTCTTGTTAGAATAAAAAACGTGAAAGCTTTAGACTTGGGACCAATAGATATGAATAAGTATCTAGATCCCGATTGGAAGTATGAGTTACCTGCATATGTATTCGATAAACATACCGTAGAAGGTGCTAGAAAAGGATTTGGTATAAAACATTTCTTTGGAGCTCCATGTTTTTTGAATAATATGGCATTTGAAAGCGAAATAGAAGATTATTATAAATCAAAAGCTTTAGAATATCGTACTAAAGAATGTGAATTATATGGTAAACTTGGATCTACCAGAGGCTTAAGAGCACGTATAAGATCCAAATATGAAGTCGAGAAAAAAGAAAATAATAATACTATTTTTAAAAGTGATTTGGAAGTATTTACTGAATGTTACCGTCCTCAAATGATTACATCAGGATACAAACAAGTAGTATTCTTTGCAAACTATCAAGGTAGATCGGTTGTAGTTAAAGGACCGTATCCCGAGAATAAAATAAGTAATGTGATATCTATTATTAAAACGGATGAACAAAAAGGAAGTTTTGGTTTGAGACGGTGTAATCCCACGATTATTAAGCTAATTCCGGATTATATTCGATCTCAAAATGATGTACAAGCAATTGCTAACTATAAAAACAGATTGCAAGATCCCACAACTTTTATAATATTTGATTCTCTGGTAGTTATACCTAAAGATCCAATCACATATCAAAAGACTAGTAAAAAGATGATTAAAGAGATGACGATACTCGATGTTAATAAGTTGAAAGTGAAGCCGCTAGATTTTATAATGATGAAAAAAGAATTATCTGAAACAGTACTGGGTTTAGAATTGATGAAAGTGTTACTCTTTCGATGGGTATTAGAAATAAATGATACTTGCAATCGTAATATTTTAGTAGACACCATTTGTAATAAAATATATAGTGTCGATGAAGAATCTACCAGTGGAGGACGTAGAAAGTACTTTTTTAAGAAGAAACTGACTGGAATTAGTAGAAACGTAGTAAATGGAATTATATATAAGTATAATGATGATATAAAGATTATTCTGTCAGAATGGAAATGTAAAAATGTCACCAAAACTATTTTAGATAACATAGAGATACTTATAAATGCTGACTTGAATGTGTATGTGTAAAAGTAATAAAATATATAAATTTATAAATAGTGTAATATATTTATAAATCATACTTGAGAATGTGCATATAAATGATCAAAATACTTTTGTTTTGTATATACTAAGCAATTCCAATTATATTAATATTTAAAAAAATAAAATGTTAAACTGGTGCTAAAAATCTTGTATCGTATTCATATCCCATTTATATTTTCTACTTCAAAAATATAAAACTATCGAAAAACAAAAACTATAAAAAAGGAAAACATGTTAAAAAGTATAAATATATAAATGAATTTTCTACTCGTAAATCGTATACAAGATGTTTATTATCAGTTTAAACATCTTTATTTTGAAAAAACTAACCGGTATTAGTTTTATTAACCTTATTATATACATATCACACTTTTATATCTCAAGTGTCTTTAAACCTAAATATTTATTAGTTGAGCTCCCGCTTGCTTAATTGTATTTTCATTAAATATGCCTTTTAAACTGTTTAAACGGTATTCATCTCTAGCAAGCTCTCCTTTCCTAAAACACATCTTTTCAGAAATTACAACTAAAGCTAAATAACAAGATATATCTTGATTTTTCATATATTCCATGATAGGATTAGTTTTAGTATGATACAAACTATATTTTTCTAAGTAATTTTCGCCGTTTGGAGAAGATTTTGCAATATTTAACCATAACTTATGCTTAAGAGGATATTCATCAAACAATCTACTTCTCAATTTATTACTCAAAATATAATTAACACATTCACTATTACCCCATGCGTATCCAATAATACACAAACTTGCAGTATACACTGAATCGAATTCAGTTAGAGTGTTATATTTACCACTTTGTTGTACAACACAGAATGCCGCACCAAAAATATTAAAATTTATAGTTTCCATATCAAGTTTTATCCCTCAAAAATATAAGAAATTCATTTTTTTAGAAAAATATTCAAGTCTATAACTCTATCATATAATCCTCTAACTACATTTCAAGGTTAGTAAAACTGTTAGAGATGTTAGTTTATTAGAACAATTTAGTTCTTTTATCAAATAATCTTTACAAATCAATTGTTTAGGCCATTCAGTCAATCCTAAATTCATTATGTCTAATATTTGTATTCTCTTACCATCTTTCTTTTGACTAGTTATTCTTAAAAATATATATGTACATATATATTTATTTTTTTTAGTTAGTAATATTACCGTTTGACTTATAGAACATCACAAATATCGAAGTATTGTATGTCAATACCACTGTTTTGATCATAAACTTCGTTCAGTTTGTCGAGAAGTTCATATTGTTTATTATGATCATTTCCAGACATAATATCATCTGCAAAACACAAATTTTCGTTTTCTTCATATCCACATTTCTTATATTCTTTTGTGTTTTCACAGTAACTACCCCAAAAATCAATAGCATTATCGCAATATTCGACTTCTGTGGTTATAGAACATAAAAGATTAGATACTGTGGTTTCAGGTTTGACATATTTATTTGAAAAAAACAACCTAGTTTTTTTAATTTTTTGTATCTTTTCTTTTATTTCACATTTTTCTCTTCTAAGTTTTTCGATTTCACCGCGCAATATATTTTCTTGAGTTTTGTTGTAAGTAGTCATATTTTTATTTTAGAAAAAGAGTAACGATTTATGTATTTTATTATACATAAATAAAGCAAATTCATTTTTAAGAAAATCACTTTTTTAGAAATTCACTTTTTTAGAAAAGTATTAAAGTCTATAACTCTATCATACAATCCTCTAACTACATTATGTTCGATACAAATTGTATATCTATCATTTCCAGTATATTCTTTAATCTGTTTAAAACATTTTTTAGCTATTCTTGGTGAAACCGTTCCCATAAGTTCATCCATAAGTATAAATGGCGAACGACTGATTTGGTTCATAGCTAACATGATTGCTATAGAAATACGATCTTCTTCTCCACCACACAGACGTTTTTCGTGCTTAGTAGTATCAAACAAGATGTCTAAATTGACCATTTGTTTAGTTTTACGTCCAACCTTCATCTTTTTAAACAATTTTAACTCAAGAATGACTGATTTTTCAAAAATAGATTCTAAAATTGGATTCATAGTTCCATTGATAGTTCTTATAGTATCATCTAACATTTTACAATTTAGATTAATAGCTTTTTGTTTGATTTGATGAATGATTTCAAGTTTATGTTTGATTTTATTTATTTTAGTTTTTAATGTATCTATAACACTTAAGCTATCTTTTTGTTTAATAAGAGATAATAATTTTACTATTTTAGATTTATATGACTCAATTTTATCTAAAGAATTATTTCGTTTATATTCTATTTCTGAGTCGATTGTGATATTTTCAAGTGATTTTTCTATAATTTCTATATCTTTTTTAAATTTATTAATACTATAAATCCTATTTCTTTCTACTTCTAATTCTTTTGAATAACAATTGAGCTCTTTTTTTAAAGTGTTAATGTCCAATTTAGACACTATAGGGTCAAATTTAATATCACCAATCTGGTCTTTAAATTTTTTCAAATCTAAGTTTTTTCTAATAGTAATACTAGTTATGTCAGGTTTAGTACAATAATTCAACTTCGAAATATCAGTTAATCGTTTAATTATTGTTTTAATGTTTATTTTACTAACTGACTCAACAAGTTCTCTATTTTCAATTTTAGACGAAAGATTTTCTATTTTAGTTTTAATTTCAATGTAATTTTTGAATTCATTATGCTGCTTATACACTTTTTTTGTAAGATCAAATTGTTTTTTGAGTTCTTCTTTCGAAATAATTGATAAATCTGATGGAATCAGCTTATTATTTTTATACCTGACTGATTTGTTACAATGGGGACAATTCAAAAGATCAACACCTCTTTTCATTTCATCATATTTCTTCTTTTCATTATTAACTCGTTCAATAGTTATTTCTTCTGGTATGGGACTAATATATGACAATTTTCTTTCTAGAAGTTTTAATTCTTTTAAAAGTGGAATTTTTGATGATAATACGGAATGAGTCTTCATCTGTTGTTCTAATTTAGATATACCATATTTTATTTTATCTGGACTATACTCTATTTTCAAAGTTTTAGCCAGTTTAATGCCTGATGTATAGTCTAACTCAAGTTGTTTAGTTTGCATGAAATTGTCAGTAGTAACTAATTCACTATTTAAAACCACTTTTACTCGTATAGACTTGATTTGACGTTCTAGTTTTTCATATTTTTGTTTATGTTCAAAATTACTATTAAAAGATCTAATAGTGTCCTCTAATTCTTTTATTTTAATATTAATAGTTTCTACATTTCTTGATGATTGTACTGATACTATTTTTTTATACTTTTTTTGTAAAGTTTGGAGTTGTTGATGTAGTAAATCACTTTTTACAATATTATTACTATTCTGTTTATATTTTAAATCTAATTCTGGATAATCTTCATTTAACCGTTTTAATTGTTCTAATGTAGTCTTATAATCTTTTATTTCTGAAAATATATTTGAATTTGTATTTTTAGACTCACGTTCGTATTCTTTTTGATATAAATCTGCTAAAACTTCATGTTCAGTTAATAGTTTACTATATTTTTGCTCATATATACTTTTAAGTTCGTCGATTTGTTTGATATACTTTTCTGGATCTTCATCTTCAAACGCAATACTATGTAAAATCTTCATACGTTCTTCATAACCACTTTCCATTAAAAAAGATTTTTTCTTTTGTTCTATATAGCTACTAGCTAGCCACACATCTTTATTATGATAACGATCGTTGATTATAGACTGAGCGGCCGATCCACTATATTTGCTTTTAGTTTTAATATTAGTTACTTCTATTTTTCCGGGTCTGGCTTGTCGATAAATAATTAGATCATCTATTTCCATCTTAACCCACACTTTTTTACTTTCTCCCTGATATACTTTCGATACTTTACCGTACATACACCATAAAATAGATAATAATATGCTAGATTTTCCTATTTCAGAGTCACCAGTCAGAAGAATTACTTCACCAGGATTAAAAGAAATATTTAAATCGGCGTGTTTCATAAAATTATGCAAAGTTAGTTTCATTGTTTTTATTTATAAAAGTGAAAAGTTAATTCAATTTAACAAACAAATATTTATTTACCATATGATTTTTTGTGCATATTGTTTCTTTAAAGTTTCAGTTACAAATATACGATCAATAGCGTATAGATTATATGCTGTATATCGTATAGAATTAAGAAAAGAAGTCTCTTTTAGAATGAACATTTTTATTTTATTACTTTTATTCCATAACCTCGTTATATATGATGCACGAGTTTCTTTCATATAGTTAAAATGTTTTTCTTCCAAACTTTGCATATAATAATACTTTAATATTCTTAATAATTTTTTATACTGGCCATCTTTAGGTAACTCGAGTATGCGCTCTTCTAAACGGGTTTTCGTTTTTATTATCACTCCGATTTCTACACGATCTACATAATAATCAAAACCATCCATAATAACATAATTATAAGACTTATACTTACTGGTGGACAATGCACAACCCATTTTATTATACCATAAAAGTACGATTTAAATTACTGATAATGAGTTGTCAATGTGAAAAAACATAAAACATAATAAAACATAGTAAAATGATCACTTACCCACACCACTTCATGTTGAGGTACAATCAATTCCGTTCTAAATTTAAAGGTTCAGGTTTATTAATTGATCAAATTTGTCGATTATGGGATTCTTATAAAAGTGGAGATATTACGGATGAAAATTTGACTAAAACTAATATCAAAAAGTTGATTTTATCCAGTCCTAAGAAAAAAGTAATCCGTAGAGTTTCTTTAATTAAAAAGACCAAAGCACACACTAATATAAATGTTGATTTATTATCCCGACAACCACCAGAAATAGTTCGAAAAATACTATTAGATATGTCTGAAGATGAAATAATGAGTATGTGTCACCTAAATAAACGTTTTGCATCTAAAGTATGTACTAACTACTTTTGGAAGATATATATTACTAAAAAATGGGGTAATTCTGTAAACAATACGTTTTTAAATGCAGTTAATACCAATAATTTAAATAAAATAAAAATTTTGCTCAAAGGCAGTAATATTAAAACTGAAATTTTAAATAAAGCTCTCGTAGTAGCATCAAAAAAAGGATATGTACATATAGTCAACTCTTTACTTGGAGATAAAAGAGTTGATCCTGGTGTATATGATAATAAAGTACTTATTCAAGCTTCAGAAGATGGACACGTAGAGATAGTTAAAATTTTACTTCAACATTCGAAAGTAGATCCCAGTGATCAGAATAATAGAGCTATTCTAACGGCTTCTCAAAATGGAGACTCTAATATAGTAAAAGAACTACTTAAAGATAAACGAGTAGATCCGGGGGTCGATGAAAATGGTGCACTTATCGATGCTATAATGGATGGACATATAAAAGTAGTTAAATTGTTAATTAATGATGGTAGAATTGACCCAAGTGCATATGATAATAGTGCTATTAAAGAGGCAATTTACAGAAATGACAAAAAGGTAGTATCAATACTGATTAAAGATGGTGGGGTAGTAGTAGATAAGTCCATAATTAAATTTGCATCGTTGGAAGGAAGTGATAGTATGGCTAAGTATTTGTCAGATTTTAAGTAAAAATGATCACTGGTTAATATCGAAATTTATTTTTTCACTTTAAAGTTGAGTTTAATTGATATAATATTTGGGAGAGATGTTAACTGGTTATAGAACAATCTAGTTCTTTTATCAAATATGTTTTGTGTACATATTTAGTTTTTTGAATAAGAGGATAATATCACCATCGTCCAACTCGAGGTAGTGATATAAAGAACTTTCCTGGGTGATTAGGAGACCAGATTAATTCTTCTCGTAATTCATTCAAACTAGGTAAATATAAACGATTTTTAAGTACTTTTACTACCCGTTTTATACCTGCTGTTCGAAGTATATGTTGATGCCTAATACTAATCAACCAAATTTTTTTCCATTTTTCCAATTCATTAGAAAATAATTTATTACCTGAACAATTTAGTTCTTTGAGTTTAGTAAGATTATTTGGGAGAGATGTTAGTTTATTCCAAGAACAATCTAGATCATTAAGCCTGGTAAGATTATTAGGGAGAGATATCAGTTTATTGTTAAAACAAACTAGTTCTTTAAGTGTAGGATTGTTTGGGAGAGACGTTAGTTGATTATAATCACAATGTAGTATTTTGAGTCCAGTGAGATTATTTGGGATGGATGTTAATTCATTTTCAGAACAATATAGCATTTCGAGCTTAATAAGATCATGTGGGAGAGATATTAGTTCATTATTAGAACAATATAGTATTTTAAGATTAATAAGATTATTTGGGAGAGATGTTAGTTTAGTATAAGAACAATATAGTGTTTTAAGATTAGTCCACGGAACGAAGTCCCCAGGGACTTCGTGAAGATTATTCGGGAGAGATGTTAGTTTATTATAAGAACAATTTAGTATTTTAAGCTTAGTGAGATTATTTAGGAGAGATGTCAGTTTATTATGAGAACAATTTAGTATTTTAAGCTTAGTGAGATTATTTGGGAGAAATTTTAGTTTATTATGAGGGCAACGTAGTGTTTCGAGTTTAGTAAGATTATTAGGGAGAGATGTTAGTTTATTACGAGAACAATCTAGTGTTTTGAGATTAGTAAGATTATTTGTGAGAGATGTTAGTTTATTCCAAGAACAACATAGTTCTTTAAGTTCAGTCAGACCATTCGGGAGAGATGTCAGTTCATTATCATGACAATTTAGTGTTTTGAGATTAGTAAGATTATTGGGGAGAGATGTTAGTTTGTTCCAATTACAATTTAGTGTTTTTATAAAATGTTCTTTACCTATTAATTGTTTAGGCCATTTGGTCAATCTTAAATGACTTATATCCAACTTTTGAGTAGTATCTTCCAACCATTTCTCAATTTTTTCATTTAGTGTCATTTAAAATTATTAACTCAATTACTTATTTTTAATAAAAAAACTATATACAAAATTCATTTTATTATTCTAACGGCTTCTCAAAATGGATACTCTAATATAGTAAAAGAACTACTTAAAGATAAATGAGTAGATCCAGGAGTCGATGAAAATGGTGCACTTATTGATGCTATAATGGATGGACATATAAAAGTAGTTAAATTGTTAATTAATGATGGTAGGATTGACCCAAGTGCATATAATAATAGTGCTATTAAAAAGGCAATTTACAGAAATGACAAAAATGTAGTATCAATACTGATTAAAGATGGTGGAGTAGTAGTAAATGATTCCATAATTAAATTTGCATCGTTGGAAGGAAGTGATAGTATGGTTAAGTATTTATTTAATTTTAAGTAAAAATAATTACTGGTTTAATATCTCTTGACTAATATAGCAATTAGAATATATATATGTATATACATATATATTTTTGGATAGTTTAAAGAAATACTCCTAACGGGATTCGAACCCGTGACTACCGCATTATAAGTACGATGCTCTACCGCTGAGCTACAGGAGTTTAGTTAGATAGTTTAAAGACATACCCAAGTCTGAAATACTCCTAACGGGATTCGAACCCGCGACTACCGCATTATAAGTACGATGCTCTACCGCTGAGCTACAGGAGTTTAGTTAGATAGTTTAAAGACATACCCAAGTCTGAAATACTCCTAACGGGATTCGAACCCGCGACCTCTGCATTAAGAGTGC
>SDBT01018307.1_pt1 | contig 11018 bp, 12 predicted proteins | sample 2277101 | NCBI WGS metagenome assembly SDBT01 (sample SAMN10404973, study PRJNA504765) | marine sediment metagenome | isolation source: marine sediment core GS10_PC15, 103 cmbsf | place: Arctic Ocean: Southern Knipovich Ridge | collected 2010 | reverse complement strand
CAGGTCGCCCCGCGGTACAGGTCGGCCACGGCAGCGTGCTGATTGTAGCGATCGACGACAACACCCTCGGGGTGCCGGTTGCGGCCACGTTGCGGGCGTCTCAGATCGGGCGTCTTGACCAGATAGTGTTTGCACGTCAGACAATCGCCAAGCGTGGTTTCCTTGACCTTGCGGCAGGCACATCCCCAGACCGCGATATTACCGAACGGGGTGATTCGGCTGCCGATGTTGTGTCGTAGGTGCGTGCAATCAATGCTTGTCACGTAAAATCCTCCTAACTTGTCTATCGTACTGTCCAGCCCACTCTTGCAGGTTGCCGACATTGCGGGCTATGGCCTCCCGGAATGCCGGTATCCAAATCTCCCGGCAGTTGGTTTGTGCTGAGCAATGGCGTAGGCCGTGAAAATGCCAGATGCGAATATCGTCGACGGCGTGGCCGACGACTGCAAGGCGGTTAAACCGCTCGTCGCGAATGCGGTGCATGATGATGCCGCTAAGTAGTTGCATGGCGATCTGTTCGGGCAACGGCGACTCGGGAAACTGTTGCGTCAACCAGTGCCAGTCCGGTAGGTTCGGATTGTCTTTCTGAAACGCGAACACGCCGATATTGATTGCCGGGTGCGCTGCTGCCAGTTGCGTATCGACTAGGGTATCAATCGTGACGCTGCCCAGCGTGTACCACTGTTTCAACCACCGCGACATTCTCTTGCCGGTCGTCACCCAGTCGGCATTGGGTGTCAGTGTCAACGGCTGGCCGAATAGGTCATCTATCTCACCCACGACTAACGTATCGGCGTCGATGAACACGTTGTCGTCATAGGGCGTCCAATCGTGCAGGCGGGACTTGGCGAGGTAGGCCGCGTGTGGCGACTCTTCCGCGTCGATTCGTTGTAGGTCGACATTCAGGTCCTTCGCCATGGGTGCGAGCAAGTCCCGCTCGGCATCCGTGCTGCACAACACCGTAACGGGTCCACTCCAGAACCGCCGCAGCGACCAGACGGACACCACCAGTCGCTCGGCAACTTTCGGCCCGCAAATCAGGTATAGAACGCCCTGAGTCATGCCTTGCGAACTCCGTATTGCTCGTTGCGGAACAACTCGGTGAACTGCTTGTTGCGGAGGAAGTCGTCGGCCGCCTGTTGGATTGGGTTCACGTTTCGCTTGCCCTTCTTGTCTGACAGGGCTACCGTATCGTCCCACACGACGACACCGCCGGACTGAATCAGTGGCCACACGTTGATTGCGTCTGCCATCGCTGCGTCGTAGTCGTGGAAGCCGTCGATGTAGGAGAGACCGAATGACTTGCAATCAAAGAGATACTCATACGCAGGATCCCGCATCACATCCTGCGATAACCCTTTAATCAGAGTCACCACACTGATGAATGGCCTGACGTTCTCTCTTGCCAGATTTTCTATGGCCCATACCTTGGCCTCTCCCTCCGCGTTTTCAGGAAACTTCTTCTGGTCGAGCAATGACCGATCCCATGGGTCAATGCCGATGTATGCCGCCGGATTGAGGTTTTCCAGCATCCAGACAGCCGTGCGGGCCTCCCATACGCCGATTTCAAGTATCCGAAGTGGGCGCGGCAACGAGTCGGCGAAGGTGGCGAAGTTACGCTTTACTTTGCCCGTCCAGTTCCGAGTGTACGCAGGTTTGTTTCCCATCTTTCTATGTCCTCTGGGGTATTGATTGAGTGACGCTGCCCTTCACGTTGCAGCACGATTATCTGCGTGCCCATGTAGATCATCCGGTTTTGTTCCAAGTTTGGACCCCATTCAATCTCTGGCTGCGGTTCGGATGCAAATCCCAACAGGTGGCCCCGCGGATAGACATAGACGCCGACGTGCAATTCACCACCCGGTAAGGGATAGCGTGCGAAGAAAGCGGCCCGGCGACTGTGCTGCATTGCCACAACTACTGAATCTGGATCGTGTGGTTTCAACGCTCCCGCAATCCCATGCCCATCGTATTCTGCCGCCGGCATTTTACAGGACGCCGTAGCGACGTGGCCGGTGCCAACCGATAGCGTAATCAAGGCATCCAAGTCCTCCCCCGTGACTTCCGGCTCGTCGCACTGGAGGTTGACGATCGTGGTAAGGTCTCCGTCGTGCAACTCGGGGTACTTGAGGGCCCCGGCACACCGGTCGGAACCAGTCTCGTATTGCCCAGTATCGTGTACGCAGAACAGATCGAACTCCCGGCAGTGCTCGACGATCTCCTTTGAATCCGTTACGACCGCCACCACCTGGGCCTTAGTTGCCTTAGCGGCGTTCCGGTAGGCGTGTTGCAGTAGACTCCGGCCCTGCATCCATGCCAGCGGTTTGCCGGGGAACCGGGTAGACTCCATGCGGGCTGGGATTAGAATTGCGGTGCTCACCATTTTCTCCTAGGACAATGCTCGGTGGCCATGGCGATCTTGTTCAGTACCGCCACGCCTGCCTGCTGGACCTTACAACTACAGATACTACACAATCCGTGTTCCTTGTCAAAATCCGTACAGGGCCAGCAATGGCTATCGAAGATTTTGCGGACCGATCCATCGGGCCGAATGGGTCTGCCGGCGTCGTGCCACTTCCTAATTGCTGCGGCCCATCGGCCTGCTCGGCTGCCTTTGGCCGGGCACGGCGTCGGTAATTGATCCTCGTGGGTAACGTGACGCCGGCACTGAATACACCGCCACCCATTTGTAACCGTTATCCAGTGGTGACCGATCATTCTGGCGGACATTCTGGCGGACATCCTTCCGATGATGTAGCAGACGACGAGGTGGCCGAGGACGAGGTGGCCGATGAAGACGTAGCGGAACTTGACGACGATATAGCCGAAGAAGACGTGGCCGATGAAGACGTGACCGATGATGAGGTGGCCGACGATGACGTAGCCGACGACGATGACGTAGCAGATGACGACGTAGCGGATGACGACGTAGCGGACGATGAAGAGGTAGCACTTGAAGATGTCGCTGATGAAGAGGACGATGTGGCCGATGAAGACGTGGCCGAACTTGATGAAGTGGCCGATGATGATGATGACGTTGCAGAACTTGATGAAGTGGCCGACGACGAGGACGACGTGGCCGATGACGACGTAGCCGATGACGACGTACCCTCCGATGTGGAATATGGCTCGCAATCGCATACGTCGACCGAATCGGATCCATCCGGCGTACAGATGATCTTGGCCCGGCCTTTGACCATTATGATTTCGATGTTGAATTTCGGCAGAACGAGATTGTCATCGTGCCGGTACGCGGTAGGTCCGTACACGATGCAATCGTCGGCACCGATTGACGAGGAACTCGTAGCGCTTGACGACGTAGCCGATGACGACGTGGCCGATGACGACGACGATGTCGTAGCCGACGACGATGACGTAGCAGACGACGATGACGTAGCCGACGACGTAGCCGACGACGACGACGTAGCCGATGACGATGACGACGTAGCCGACGACGATGTAGCGGATGACGTAGCCGATGACGATGATGACGTAGCGGAACTTGACGTTACAGACGATGAAGTAGCTGATGAAGAGGAAGTGGAGGAAGAGGATGACGACGCTTCTGAAAACGTCGCATGTAGCAACTCACTGATACCGACATTGTTCGGCCAGGTGGCTATTCGCGTGAAGCAAGCGTAATCCCCGGCAAACATACCATCGTTGCGCGGGTCTTCCGCGTCGCGGGGAAGATCGGTCTCGGCGTCGGGCGGGAAGATGTGGCCATAGTGATACCACACGTAATCGTCGAAACCGGATATTGTCCAGTCGCCCAGCCCCAGCAACGTCATATCGTAGACTTGGCCCCGCCAGGCGGAATAGTCGGCGGCAATCTTGATTGTCAGGGCCGCTAGTTGGCCCGCATTCTCCGGAGTGGTTGATAACGCTTCTGCTCGACCGATTGCATCCAGCCAGGCATTGAGGTCCTCCGGATTGCCCGGCGTGCCGGTAAACTCAGGCCATACGGCAGACCGCTTGATCGCGTGACACGTATTGTGAAACGTCACCTCCGTGCCGCAGGGCATTGTCGAGCGCGCATCGGCCGTTGTTCCTGTCGACGTGGTATAGACGGCACCCGTTACGATATTGTCGATTTCATCGCGGTAGATCACTTTCACTTTGTCGGGCCACTGATTCCAGAGAATGTCACCAGCTTCTCCACCGGCAAGGAATTCGTTTGCATCGTTTGCCAGATTGGACGCCACAACCGACCCCGCCGCCGATGCTGTTTGCATTGTAAGCGTCTCGCCGTCGGCATCGAACACGCACCGCCATCCCAGGCAAGCAGCCACGGCGTCCAGCGTAACGGCGAGATTCTCGCTGTAGCGGTTCAATTCGTCGGGATCGGGCTGGAGGTACGCCGCAGAGGGCGTGGGGTGGGTCATTGTCGTATCTTCAAGCGACACTTTTAACGATGCGAGCACTTCGGCCCACGTTGTCGTGTTGGTGACTTCCAGATCGCGGGTGTCCATGAACTGCCAGTGGTAGCGACGGTCGACCAGCACCAGCAAGCTGCCTTCCATATCGTCGCCGGAATCCATCACACGCCGGACTGGCAGCATGTAATAGCAGCCCTCTACTGTGGTATTCGTCTCGGGGCGGTCGCCACCGGTCCAACGCTCTTCGGTGATTTTTAGCGTGCCGCACCCGCTGGTGGAGACCTTACTTTCGATCTCCGCCAAACGGGCAGCATCCAGCAGAAAGACGCCGAAACCCCAACGGGTAGCCCCCGTGGGCACGTAGAGCGTGTTGAGCTTGATTTGCGGCGGGTTGGGCCAGTTTATCAGGGGTTGGCCTACAAGCGGCCTATCGGGGCCCTGGGGGCCGTCTCGACCCTCACGAAAGGAAACGGGCTCATTGCCCCAGAGGCGAAGATCGTTCAGGCTCAGCGATCGCTCCAGCCAGGTAGCGAATTCCCTGTCCGGATCGTCTAGCAACAGGTCGACGCCTGCGAAGCTAATGGCCATCGTAATGCCCCTTTTCGCATCGCTTCCACATGTTCTTGGTTTCCAGGTCGTAACGGCCCGGATGGTCGCAGATTCCCCCGATGTTCAGTTCCCGACATTCAAGGAACGCCTCCCGCCAGTGGATGTTGTCTCGCCCGTGGCGGCGCCCGCAGTAGTGCCGTACAGCGGGCTCTTTATTCCAGTGCGAACCGTGGCGGGTGCAACAGTTGTAGTGATCGTCGAGAACCCGGCAATCCATGGAACTGGTTGTGAGTTGAAACGCCGTATCGGCCGGGATCCGTAGGCCCTGGTTCTTGTTCTCTATCAGGTGGGCCCGGTTACGTCCAACCTCGACAACCTTGGCTACCACCCGCTGCCAGAAGCGGATTTGTTCCGAGCCTTTGATAAAGCCGAAGACGCCGCCGTTGATATGCGGATGGGCAGTATGCAATTGCACGTCAATCAATCGGTCCAGGAACCGGTCGGCTCCCTGATAGAATTCCAACTGCTCGACTACTCGCCGCCCCTTCGTCGTCCAGTCGCCGTGTGAGGTGACAGTCAGCGGATGCCCGAACACCTTGTCAATTCGTCCACACACTGCCACGTCGGCGTCGATGTAGATCACGTCGTCGGCAATCACGCTTTGCGTCAACGCCAGCTTGCCGATAGGACTGGAGCCCGTCGATTCCGGCCGTTCCATCAAGACCGGTTCACAATCGAGTGTATTGCACACATCCGCAGCCCATTCAGCATCTCGCTCGGTCGCACAGTAGACCCGCACGGTATCGTCGGGATGATGCTTCCGGAGCGTCCAGAGCGTCACGATCAGCCTGGGCCACATCTTGCCGCCGCAGTAGAGTAGGGCTATTTCTCGGTTCATTTGCACGTTACGATAAAGTTGCGGCGATTGCAGAAGGCACCCGGTACGTAGCGGATGGACTTTACGTTGATTAGGTCACAGATGTCGTCGGGTGTCATTGTGAAATTGTGGAAGCATTCGCGGCGGTCGACTGATTCGCTGTTGTGTTCCATGACGAAGACGTGCTCGGCTGTATTGATTGCCAGGTGATACACTCTCTCGAACTCTACAATAGGCATGCCATGCCCCAGCAAGATGTGTAACACTATAACGGGCTCATCTGAACCAAACTTCCTGTATGTGATCCAGTTGTCGGTTGTCACCTCGAAGAAGCCGCTATGCCCCACCTCTTCCCGCAAGGCGTCCATGGCGAAGCGGTGTGCTCCTTCGTACTTCCGCTTGTCGCCGGGGGTGTGCTTCCACAGGTGCCAACGGGGCCATCTGCCAATAACCGCAAGGCGTTTTGCCTCCTGCCTAAATGTTCTCGCGGACATTATGTTCGAGCACCACACAAACGTATGCTCATCCGTCTCGATCGGTGGTGATTTGTCGCAGAAGTCGGCAAGACTTTTGACAGTGTAGCTACTCAAGTCGCGAATCACGTCGATGTTCGGCCGCAGATTCTCTTTCTCTCGGAGGAACCCGTAGTGATAACCGGCGTACTGGCGGGAACGATGATGCAATGGGCTCGGCCCCTCTTGTGCCAGCTCTAGCCATACTGGATCGGTGTGCATCTCCCCAACTGAACATTCTACGAGCAGTCCGTATGTATCTCTCTCCAGCCACTTGACCCCAGTGGTAGCGGTGAACTTCGACACATCGCAAGTATCCCATAACTCCTCTTCAGTGAACTTCACGCCCAACATCCGCTCGACGATATTCAACCGGTCGCTTCCCTGCTTGATTGCCTCTGCCGTCCGGGCATGATGTTCCAACTGTGCCTCGTTCACGTCCACGAAGTCGATACGAACCAGTTGCCCAATGTCAATCGTATCCAGCAGATAAGACAGCATGTGAAACGACGCATGGTTGGCAACGGCGATCACCGATACGGGAGCACCTTTCGGCACGTCGTAGACTTCCGGGCAGAACCCGCAGCGATCGTCGGAAAAGATGTAGTACATGCCTACGGCCTCTTATTCTCGCGGTGTGCAAAGAGTCACCGCAATACCCTGCGACTCTTGATGCAGGGCTTCGGGATGACGATACCTTGCGTACATTGATCTGTGCGTTCTGAGATACTGCCTGCAACTGACAGTACATCTTTGTCCTCAAAGATAATCCAACCGACAGTCTCTATAAGAGCGGGTTTATGGTCCACATCATCCAAGTGTGTCCAGCACTCCGTGGTGGATTTGGAATCCACCCAGCGAATCAATTCTTTTTTCTTTGCCATGCTACCTCTTGCTCCTGCAATGCTGGCAAACCTCGTGTCCACTTCGGTCTCTCGCTTCCAGTGCCCGCCGCACGGCGTCCATGTCGTCAAACGCTGCCGGTAACGCATCCCCGAAGTTGACGAAGTTCAGATTGGCAAACTCCACTTGATGCCGGGTGTCGTAGCAACACAGACCTAGGATGCCCGTCGACCAGATCATCAGGTCGTACAGTGGTCCGCGGCAAGGTTCTCCAGTAAGATCGCCAGCCCCCACCCACGCGGAATCCCGATCGTCGAGCTTTCTGACGTGGTAGAGGCGGACGCTGCAATCGTGGGGCTGCCGTACAATCTCCGTTAGTTCCTCGTGCTTCTCCCGGCTGTAGGCCGAAATCACAATCCGTGTTGCGCCTGCCTCGATCAATTCAAGGAACAAGTCGCGGGTCAGATATTCGCCGTTGGTGCATATCCGAATCCCCGTATGCGGCAACAAATGGCGGACCTCGGCCATCAGTGAGAACAGCCGGGGATCGATCATCGGCTCGTTGTAGCCGTGCCAGGCTATCGTGTGCTTGGGATCGTTAAACCCGGCAACTGCCAGTGTGGCCAGCACGTTTGTTATGATCTTTCGCGGCAGAATCGAGGGTTCAGTCTGCCGATGTGCCGGGCAGCGGGCATGAAGCCGGGATAGTTGGCACTGGTTCGATAGCTCCATTGTCACCCGCGACGTGTGCCGAAGAGCCCCCTTGACGACGTTTGCAAAGTTCATGGCTGTACCTTGACCAGATTTCGTTTCTCACTGTCCCAATAATAGCGAAGAGGGCCATATTTCTTAACTCCCAATTTGGACAGCTTTTCGTCGCCAAGATGCTCGAAGTGTTGGTGCCTCATCTGATTCCGCTCTTTTTTGGTGTATTCCGTCCACTTTAGACTCGGTTCCCCTCGACAAATCCGCATCAAATCGCGGGCCGTGACGTGCTGGGCCGGCTCCGGAAAGTGCGTCCGCATGAAGCCCACCATGCGCGGGCTCCAATAGGACGGGGAAATTGAACCGCAGGGTGTGCCCTTGAAATTCACATAGTCCTCTTGGCGGGCTATAATATCCCCCAGGCGGAAATCCCGGATCCAGCGAAAGTCGTCCTCAATCGACATAAACGGGTTCCGAACCTCCCGTAACACCCTCAGAAGCGACCCACCGAAGCCTGAGTGTCCCCAGGAGGCCATTACAAGGGCGTCGTCGAAGTGTTGGGCCATTTCACCGGCCTGGGCCAGAGTGGCCGTAAAATGGCTCTCCAGGCCTTCCCAGGGGTACGTGTCAAGGTGGTAGATCCAGCGGAGCCGAAAATCGGCCCGATCCTCGAAGTGATCCAGGAAGCTCGTCATGCCCTCGGTCACCATCAGACGAGCGATCGAGAGGGTGCCTATGTCGATCCAGGGGCGGGTGTCTTCGCTCACTTGTGTTTCCCCCCGCCCCACTTATTCCGGTTCGGCCGGCGTCGGTGGCACCGCTGGCATCGGGGCAGCGTCCGTTTCTGGGTCTTGAGGTCGTGATACAGGGTCGTCATCGCGTCCCGATGTCGCTCCAGCAGCACGGGCAAGCGGTCGTCATTCAGATTGCCGAACGTCACCTCTTCGGCAAAGTCCTGGCAGCAGAGCCCCAGATTGCCGGACGCCCGGATCGTGAGGTCAACCAGCGGGGCAAAACAGGAATAGAGCCGTTTGGGTGGCCCATCCTGCAATAGCCACGGTGTCAGGTGCGCCTTGACGGCCTCCACCTGTGGCGTTGCTTGTGCCCACTCGGCTAGTCGCGCGTGATCCTGCTTGTCGTAGACCGTCAGGGTGATCTTGTCGACGCCGGCAGCAATCAGGTCGTCGCCGATGGCCGGGTCGAGATACCAACCATTGCTGAATATCAGAACGTGGATACCCGGCAGTTGTTCCTTGACGTGCTTGACCAGCCAGTAGAGCCGGGGGTCGATTAGAGGCTCGTTGAACGCATGGAATGCCCACGTCTTGCCCTCGCCCCATCCCGCTTGCCGCACGTCTTCGACGATTTCCTCGACGACTCTGAGCGATAGAAACTGAGCGGTCTTGAACGTGTGGTTCGGACACCGTTCATGGCGGGCGGAGTAGTTGCAGCGATTGGATAGCTCCGTCGTGATACGCTTGGTGTACTGCAACAGTTCTTTCAACTGAAACTCCAATCAAAGTTGACGCCAAAGTCGATCGACATCCAGGCCGCAATACCGTTTTGCCCAACTCCCGACCTCTCCGGTCGTTTAGCAAATATCACGTCGCGGACAAACGTGCCTTGGTTGCTAATTGGGTCTGCCCCCACGAGCACTTCCAAGACCTTTCCCTTGAGCACAAGTAAGCCCTGGGTAGCATCCTGGAGCGTTTTTGTATCGCGATCCGTAGAGTCGCGCATCATACGAGCGTAGGCCGTAACCGTTACGGTTGTCTCCTCGGTACAGTTGTCTTCTGCCTGTTCGCCATCGACGAATATGCCGTCACCTGGGGCAACCGTAAGCCAGTAGTCACCGCCCGTTGGTATCGTAGGTTGGCCCGCCTCTATCGCCAGAAAGCATTGTCGTTCGTTCAGGTCCAGTTCTGACCGCAGTAGAGCCACGATAGCAGTCATCACATCGGTCTGCGATATATCGCTGCGGGAGTCGACTTCCGTGCTCGATGTAGCCGACGATGAGGAAGAAGATGACGATGAGGATGACGTAGCCGACGATGATGACGATGATGACGTAACGGACGATGACGACGTTTGCGACGATGACGTGACACTCGATGATGATTCCTGCACAAAATCGTAATCCGTCAGTTGAAAGCCCCCACCGAGGGCCGTCATGGCGGCATTTAGGCCTGCGTAGTTGCCAGCCTCACTGACAAACATGCCACTACCACTAGAAGAATGCACGGACAGCAACACGAGTTCACCGTCTACAAGAATGAACTGGGGTGCACTGCTGTCTCCGGCCACCAGAAACTTAAAATAATCATTCCGCTCCGGATACACTTGAACATCGCACCCGACGCCGTAACTCACCCCCCACACTCGTGTAAAAGGTGAAAAGAAATTGGCAAATCGAATGAACACCTCCCGCTCTTGATCCAGATAGATCAACGGCTTGGCCGAGATATCAGGGAAAGGAGGAATCCCCACATTGCAAGAAGATTCACCACCCCCGCCCACTCCATACGTTAGGTAGTCACCGTAATCCAAAGGCAGCACACTGTAATGCGAAACTGTACTTGGCACGTCGGCTGTCAATTTACGAATGTATAAATCTTCAGGAAATGGCCCCAGCACGTTATGCCCGCCGGGCTCGCAGATTGCTTCATGCACCGACCCGTCAGCTTGTATAAACCGCACGGTGTCATCCAGCATATCCGTATCTGGATTGGTGTGCCCTGCGAAAAGAACATGGCGTGGGCTTATCAGAGCCGAGCCCCACCAATACCCGCCTAACTCTCCCCTCCATGCACCCACTCCCGAGAAATCCAGGCCTGCTGCCCAGCAATCAGTATTAAATACAAATCCCCCGACCGGAACCGTCCACGGAGAAAACCGAACACTGTTGTACTCGTCCAAGATGTTGAACCGCGAAGCCGGCGGATTCACCTCTGTCCGAAGTACGATTTGATCTTCTATTCGTTCATTGACTCCCATGTGGACATCTCTATTAACTGAAACTCCAATCGAAGTTCACACCGAAGTCTATTGGTAGCCATGCCGCTATCTTCTTGGGCCCTATTCCTGGCCGCCCCGCCCGCTGGGCAAATATCAGGTCTCGCACGAACGTATTGCCGCCGCTGACTGGATCGGCAC
>SDBT01018306.1_pt1 | contig 11018 bp, 20 predicted proteins | sample 2277101 | NCBI WGS metagenome assembly SDBT01 (sample SAMN10404973, study PRJNA504765) | marine sediment metagenome | isolation source: marine sediment core GS10_PC15, 103 cmbsf | place: Arctic Ocean: Southern Knipovich Ridge | collected 2010 | reverse complement strand
AGGTAATATCCGGTTTGTAACTTGTAAGGAAAATAACAATAATCGGAGAGACAATGTTTGAAAAGAGACTATGTTCAAGGCAAGAGGAACATGCCGTACGCCTTTGCCACCACGATTTTGAGAGTTTACCAAAGAAAGAAGCAGCATCAAAGATGAATATATCAGTCAGTAGATTAAACCAAATACTTTATTCCGCCCGGAAAAAAATTCCCACGTTATTCCCAATCTTAACTCCAAAGCAATATAAGGTTTTACAATTGCTTAATCTTGGGACAGCCCGTTTTGATGCGGCGAATCTATTAAATCTAACAATCAAACAAATTGATGGTGTTATATCTGGCTTGCATAAATTAGGTGTGCCAATATATCATAGACCTCGTATAGTGCGTTATGACTTAAGTATGGATGGAAAGGTGGTAAAGAAATTCTAAGGCCAGTAACGGCACAAAAATATTATAAAATTATAAAGGTGTGACTGCCTGGCCTACTTTTTACGAAAGGAATGAAATGGAATATCATATAGCAAACGAAAGAGGGGACACAATAGCATCTTTTGTAAACAAGTGCGACAGGGACTACTCTCTTGACGCTTTGCGGGAGAAATTCCCGGACTGTAAACTTGTCGGGATAGGACCTGACGGAGAGGACGATTATGACAATCAAAATTGAAAAGGGCGAAAAGCGAACGTTCAGTACAGGGGCTAAATTTGATGAGGGTAAAAATCGCCTTGATCTAATTCCACCAGCAGCGACAGAAGGTATTGGTTTGGTACTTACTTTTGGGGCAAAGAAGTATGCTCCTTATAATTGGACAAACGGTATAAATTATTCCAAAATAATTGGTGCCATTAAGCGGCATTTATTGGCTATTGAAAAAGGTGAGAACTTTGATGCGGAATCAGGATTATTACATATTGACCATATTGCTTGTAACGCTGCGTTCCTACAAACTTTTCAGAGGCACGAAAAATATCTAAAATTCGATGATAGGCATGACTATGAAAACTAAAATTTGCAAATCCTGTTCGAAAAGAAAACCTTTGAAAAAATTTAGGAAGGGTACAGGCAAAGAGGGGCGAACAGCCTGTTGTAAAATATGCCTGAACAAAAAAAGTAAAAAGAGATATTGGGAGAATCCCCAGAAAGAAAGGGATGAATCCAGTAAAAGATACCATGCGAATCCTATGACTTCCAAGCGGTCGTCCCTAAAAAGATTATACAAAATCACTTTGGAGGATTATAATTGTCTGGCATTACAGCAGAATGGTCAATGTGCCATTTGTGGTGGTGCTGGTACGAAGTTAAATCAATACAGTCATATACACCTTGTTGTAGATCATAACCACAAAACGGGTAAGGTAAGGGGTCTATTGTGCAGTAAGTGTAATCATTTATTGGGAAATTCAAATGATGACATCAGTATTTTATTCAGTGCAATTCGTTATTTGTGCGGAGCTTATGCCAAAGAGGAACCGAAACACGAATATCATTCCCCGTTCTGTATTCCGTGTCAGATCAAGTTGGACAGTGCTAAAAAGTATGAAGCGATAGACCTTTGTACGCAGTGTGAGGAAACATTAAGAGGGAGTTCTTTAGGATGAGCAAAGCTAAAATCGCAAGACAAGAACGCAAAAAGCAGAGAGCGAAAATGATGAAGGGACTCACGGCTTCACCTACTAAGGGTTACAAGACATACAAGAAAGGAAAATGAACATGAAAATTCTGGGATATATTATTGGTGTGTTGATAGCGTTTGCTTTGATGGCCGGGATAGCGTTGTTAATAGCTTTCCCGATAAAATGGACTTGGAATGTTACAATGCCATATCTGTTTGCCCTTCCGACTATTACATGGGGCAAAGCATGGTGTCTGTATTTTCTTGCGAATTGTCTCATCAAAAACAATACCAGCACACTGAAAGGAAAATAATATGAGAGTATATCTGAGTCATTCTATTAGAGGTCCAAAAGGCAAGGACGCAACTAACACGGATATGAAAGAGAACTGTGATCGGGCGATTTTGGTGGGTGAGTTTATTCGAGGGTGTATTCCAGACCTTGATATTTATATACCTGCCGAACACGAGAATTTTGTTGGACTCGCCTATCAACTAAAGTATCTAACTGAGGAACAAATTCTTAATGTAGATTGTAAGATAATCGACACCTGTGATATCGTGATTGTTTTCTGTCCATCTGACGATAGCAAAGTCCAAGGCGGGAGACTGGTCGAATATGAACATACCGTAGCTACGGGCAAACCCGTATATATATTCAAAGCTGTTGCTGACGCAGTTAAATATTTAACCCATTTTATTATACGACAATGAAAACTAAAATTTGTACAAAATGCAAAAGAGAACTACCAATAACATTGGAATATTTCTATTCTGATAAACGGCGTAAAGGTGGATTACGGTCACAATGCCAACAATGTGAGCAAAAGGCAATGCAAGAATATCGACAAAAATATCTGCAAACAGAAAAAGGGAGAGAAAATAGTAGAAAATACCGACAGAAATATTGGCAAACACAAAGTGGGAAGGCTTCTATTAAAAAAGCCCAACAAAAATATTATAAGTCCAGAAAGGGAAAAGGGTATCACAAAAAATACTGTTCCACAGTTAATGGCCATCTACGACAGGTTTACAAGTATATTAAAAGACGTTGTGACAACCCAGATTGTAAAAGTTATAAAAATTATGGCGGTCGTGGGATACAGAACAGGTTTATATCAGTTGAAGAATTTCTTAATTACGTTATCAATGAGCTACAAGTTGACCCGAGGGGTTTACAGATAGACCGAATAAATAATGGCGGCAATTATGAAAAGGGTAATATCCGGTTTGTAACTGCTGGGGAAAACCTCAAAAATAGGAGAGTAAATAAATGAGAGTTCTGTGTATAGGAGATTTACATTGTCCAGTTCATCGTAAAGGTTATTTACAATTTTGTAAAGACCTTTATGAAGAATGGGATTGTAACACAGTTGTATTTATTGGAGATTTAGTTGACTGGTCTGCTATTAGTTTTCATCTGGTGAACCCCGAAGGACACTCCCCAAATGACGAATACAATTTGGCTTACAAATCTATTCAAGAATGGTATGAAGCCTTTTCGACAAATGTGATAATAATTATCGGGAACCATGATGCCAGGCCGAAGCGTGTTGCAGAGAGTGTTTCCATTCCAGCAAAATTTATTCGTGACTATGCAGAGCTTTGGGGAACTCCTAAATGGAAGTGGGTACAATCAACTATTATCGACAATGTATTTTACTGTCATGGACACGGCAAAGGCGGGGGTAAAACTCCTGCATGGAATCTTGCCCAAAAAATGGGAATGAGCGTTTGTCTTGGTCATTATCATTCCAGAGGTGGTATTAATTGGTCAGCTAACCCCCTTCGGCGGTGGTTCGGTTTAGATATCGGTTGTGGAATTAACGATAAGGCTTACGCATTTGCCTACGCAAAAGAACAACCATTGCGATCAATATTAAGTGCTGGCATTATTCTTGACGGAACTCCATATCACGAAGTTATGCCCGTGGGAAAAGGTGAAAGGTATTACGACAAAAATTATGAGTAAGGGATCATCCAGACGACCTTGCCAGATTCCAAGGGAGGAAGAAAACATACGCTGGTTACTGGCATACGGCAGAATAACATTCAGAACATTCGAGAGAAGAATAAAGAAACTTAAAAAGGGAGAATAAATTATGCCTTATATTGTGCCCGAAAAAAGATATCTAATGAAAGAAATAATTAATTGCTTATTTTCCATAGACCGTGATGCAGGGCAATTGAACTATATTATTTCAAGAATTTGTCACAAGTATATTCTACAAGCCTCGAAGGTAAATTATTCTTTACTTAACGAAGTTATAGGTGTATTAGAATGTGCCAAACAAGAGCTATTACGCACAGTTATTGGCCCCTATGAAGAAAATAAACGCCTTGAAAATGGTCCCGTTAGTGAATTGGATAAAATGGAAAAATGAATAGAAAATATTCCCCCAAAAAATGTTTAATATGTAGAATGGTATATGTGCCAACGGGCAATCGTCAGAAACGATGTCCAAAGTGCATAAAAGTATACAATAAGCAATGGCAACAGAACTATAGATGTCTGGAAACATCTATAGTAGCATCCCGGTTATGCCAGAAAAAATATTGTCATACCTTAAAAGGATACTTGGCGAGGCTTTACAACAATATTAATCAAAGATGCCACAATACCAAGCAAAAAAGCTATGAAAATTATGGTGGTCGAGGGATACAGAATAAATTTGAATCGGTTAACGAATTTATAAATTACATTGTTGATCATTTAGGATACAATAGACTCGAAAAGATTAAAGGGTTACAAATAGATAGGATAAACAATAATGGTAATTATGAACCCGGTAACATCCAGTTTGTAACCCAAACCGAGAATCTTAGGAATAGGGGGGGGACATGACCTATACCGAGGTTCTAAATCTGATCGAGTACCCGGAAGAAGTTCTGGTGATTGACTTCGAGACTTACTTTGATACACACTATAGCCTCACCAAGTTATCCACTATAGAGTATATCCACCACAGAATGTTTGAGTTCACTGGAATGGGAATTTCAAGCAGTGCTCACCTTGACGGAAAGCCTGAATTTATTCCAGCCGAACGGCCATATTCTATAACAGGTCATTTATGTCTTTTACAAAATGAATTGGGTCCTGATTTTGAAAATGCTACCGTTGTAGTGAAAAACGCAAAGTTCGACATCGTTATATTACAAACCAAATTCGGTATCGTGCCTGAGTACATAATAGATATTGATGATTTATTGCGGCATTACGATTCTAAGATGTCACACAAGATGAAAGATGTGGCACCTATGTTCGGATTGCAGGCTAAAGGTGACACGCAAAAATTTAAGGGTTTACATTATGGGGAAATGTCCACACTACAAAAAAGCGATTTACAAGCGTACTGTCTCAATGATATTGACATCGAGAAACGACTCTTTCAATTACTTCTACCGCAGATGTCAAATCCCGAAGTGGAAATTCAACTGGCTCGGCATACGCTGGATTTGTATTTATTTCCTAAGATTAGATTCGATTTTTCAGAAGCTAAAAAACTTAAAGGAAAAATGCAGGCAAAGCTAAATTCAACATTGGAAAAAATAGATTGGGTGCTGGACTATGAAAACTAAGGTCTGTTGTAAGTGTAAATTGGAATTGCCACTTTGTAATTTCTACAAGCATAAAAGGGGCAAATATGGTAAGGGTACCATTTGTAAAAGTTGCAAAAGAGAGAAAGGTCACTCACCCGAACGTAGGACATACGTAGCAGGCTATCATAAAAGTTTGAAGGGTCAAATCGGTCGGAAAAAAGAAATATTAAAACGCCATAACATTACCCTTGTACAATATGATAAGATGTTTGAACAACAAAATGGAGCTTGCATTATATGCGGTTTGCCAGAATTAAGCTGTAGATTATGTATAGACCATGACCACGAAACCAATGAAATTCGAGGGTTGCTATGCAGAAGCTGTAACGTTCGATTGGGTTACTTTGAAAGAATGAAAAACGATGGCTTTATCAAAAAGGCAGACAGATATCTTAAAAATAGTTCGTAGTAACAAACTATTTGCTAAAATCTTACAGGATATTCTCCCCGATGGGGAATCTGTGCCCATGAAAATGGGGAAAAAGGGGATGGCCCCGGCTTTTGCAAAAACAGATGAGGCTTTTCAATTGCTTCTTACTCATTCTGATGAAAAAGTTCGTGATCTTTGTACTACACGACAAATGGTAAAAAGTTGGCCAAATCACATCAAACGTATTGATAATATGGTCAACCAAACAATATGCTGCAATGGTATCCTACCAGTTGACTTGAAATATTATGGTGCACATACTGGTCGCTGGTCTGGTTCGGGTGGAGTCAACCTACAAAATCTCGGTGGTCGAGGTAGAGGCGGACAAGGAACTGATCCATTAATATCGGCAGTGCGTGGTTTACTTCACGCTCCTGATGGGGAGATATTCCTTATTGCTGATTCGGCTCAAATCGAAGCGAGATTTCTGGCGTGGATAGCAGGACAGGAGGATTTAACAGATGGATTCAAAAAAGGAGAAGATATTTATTCCGTATTTGCAACTCACTTGTTCAACGCCGAAGTTAGAAAGCCATGCGATAGCGATAATCCTGATCTGGCGAAGGTTCTTAAAATTCGCAGAGGATTTGGAAAAGACGGGATTCTCGGTGCAGGTTATGGGATGGGGGCAAACAAATTTCACCAAAGATGCAGAGAAAATAGCGACCTTCGCCCAATGTTCGACTCAGGCGAGTATGATTTTAACTTTATAGATAAGCTTATTAAAACATACCGCAGAACTTATTCTAATATTATTGCTTTTTGGGACACTGTAGAGAAATGTTTTAAGTGCGTGATAAAATATCCGCATGAAGCTTTATATTATCCCGCCATAAATGGGTTCAAGGATGACAGGCAACTGCTTACATTCTGGAATCAGGATGGGACAGTGTATATACAGCTTCCATCAGGTCGCACCTTAACTTATCGGCATTGTAGAATAGCAAGAGACGGTAAATACTCTGTGATCAAATGGCAGCATGGTACACTGTGGGGTGGCGGCATAACGGAGAATATAGTACAAGCGGGTTCAAGGGACCTATTGGGTTACTGGATTCTGGAACTTGAGAAAGCCAAGATGCCAGTTGTAATGCACGCACACGATGAAACTATATCTATAGTTAAAGATGATGAATATGCTAAACACAAACTTCGAGATGCTTTGCTGATAATGCGTGAAGGACCGGACTGGTCTGAGGGTCTGCCGTTCGATGCGGAAGGTGAATTGAGTAAGGTATATAAGAAATGAAAAAATTATATGCGAATCAAGTATCAAGGGTGATACATAACACTACCAGTGTTAAGGGCCTGGTTCGATTCCAGGGATTCGCTTTATGAGACGGTTGCTAAAAGATAATACAGGCGTATACAATGGGGTCGCTGACGTTGGACTCATATTAAGAGAAGCTCCTGCTAAAGAGGTAGACTCGTTGGTCGAAAAATACCACTACAGTCATAAGACCACTCCAAACAGATTCAAAAGTTTTTTGGTGAACGGTGGTCAGGGATTTATTCAACTCGGATATGGCATCAGACCACACATGAAGCAAAAAATCTCAAGGCACATTACCAAAACCAATTATTGCGAATTTGATAGAATGTGGCTATGTGATGACCTGCCTAAATTCAGTGAAAGTAGAGTTATAGGATTGCTGATATACTATTTGAAACACGTCTACCCAGATATTCATTTTATGATAACCTATGCAGATGGGTCAGTGGGAAATACAGGCGTCATATACAAGGCCACAAATGCCATTGAAATTGGAAAGAAAAAAGTTGATTTCTACATTCTACCCTCTGGTGAACGTGTTCATCCAGTCACAATGTGGCATAGACACAAGACCAGGGCAAAAGCATTTTTAGAAAAAAAGTATCCTGGTTACGTGCATGTCACTGACAGCTTTCAATATAGGTTTTTGTATATACTTAATAAAAAAGAAAAAAGGCGTTATCTGAGGGAATTGAGCGGATTATAATATGAAAAAACAGAATAAACGACAAAAAATGAATGATTTGTTCAATGCCTATAAGTGCATTAAGGATGGTAAACCTGTTAAGCGTATAGGTGCTAAAGATGGTTCCGTTTCTACTCATCCAGTTGTTCCAGTGTTACCGTTTCCAGAGAAAACAGTAGTGGCTGCATGTATATCCTGGCTACGGAAACACCATATTTTCTGCAATCGCCATGACTCTGGAACATTCCAGAACATACGTGGACAATGGGGAAGCTATGGCATAAGAAATTCTGGTGACATTCACGGTATACTCCATACCGGGATACACTTTGAAATAGAAGCTAAAAGGGGTAAAGGTGGTAGACTATCCGCCGGCCAGCAAAAACGATTACAAGATATTGGAAATAACAACGGTATTTATTTGGTCATACATGGAATTGAGGAGCTTGAATATTATAATGATAAACATCATTACTTCGACCAAAATCTGTAGCAAATGTGAAAAAGAATTTCCGTTGACTTCGGAGTATTTTTCATCAGACAAACGAAAATTAGATAGATTACAATCCCAATGTCGAAAATGTGGCCGAGAGGCCGCAAAGAAAAGCCGTCAACGGCATCCCGGAAAGATAAAAATACGTAAGGAAAGATTTCATTCACAGCATCCTATGTATTCTACAGAGTATGATAGAAAATATCGACAGACTTTTAATGGACACTTGCGACATTTATTTCAGGGTCTAAAAACACGGTGCAATAATTCTAAATGTCAAAATTATAAACGATATGGCGGTCGGGGTATTAAATGTTTGTTCAAATCATCTGATGAATTTGTTGATTACATTGTTGATGTCCTAAAAGTTGACCCACGTGGGTTAGAAATTCATCGTATTAATAATGACGGTCATTACGAACCCGGCAACATAGAATTTTTGACTAATATTAAGCATAAAAAGTGTCATAAAAACAGGAGATCACAATGAGTAAAAAAAATTGGAAGTTAAGTGCATCAGCAATAAGCTGTTTCAAGGCGTGTCCAATGAGATTCTACTATAGATACGTCTGTGGGCTGAGTCCAGTTGAGGATACAGACGCCCTACGAATCGGAACAAACTGGCACAGGTTGCAAGAAATCTATGGTATGAAACCTGGTTCAGTATGCCCAGAATGTGCCAACAAGGGACGGGTGACTCTTGATTGTCCACTGTGCGAAGGGACAGACATAATGCCCGATGATATGATGGACGCTGTGATACGGCATTTGAATCAAGCGTATGCTGAACGCCCTGTGTCCAAGACACCAGAAGAATGGGAAACGGAACGCATCATACTCCTGTATTCCCTGGTGGGGTATAACTGGTACTATTCTGATCTGTTGACTGATGATGAGATAGTTGCACAGGAAATATCTTTCAGGATTCCGCTAACATCTCCAATTTCTGATCGTGCACTTCCGCATGTAGTTATAGACGGTAGAATAGATAAGATACTTAAACGAGCAAACAAGTGTCTGATATCAGACTTCAAGTCTACAGGGAGTTCCCTTGATTCGGACTCTACCTATTGGAGTCACTTGAACCTCGATACACAAACCACACTTTATCCATTTGCCATAAGGTCAGATTACCCGGATATAGGTGTACTCCTGGATGTGTGGCATAAACCAGGTATCAGGCCCAAGAAACTCACTCAAGCTGAAACTAAAAAGTTCCTGGAGGACGGGGAATATTTCGGGGAGAAATTTAAGGTAGAACATGACCCGGAACCTGGCTTTAGAGACATATTTGTAAACGAGATTGAGGCCGAGATTATTTTGGGTGCGGAACCTAAACCTACGAAGAAGAACCCGGAACCAGAACAAGCCTTTGCTATAAAAGAAACACCAGAGATGTATGGTGCCAGGTTACTGCATGATATTTGTGAACGCCCGGAATATTATTTTGTACAGAAACCAATAGCACGTACTGATGGTGACTATAAACGGTTCCATGCAGAGTTGTTTAACATATACCAGACGATCAGACTTATGTATAAGAATGAAGCTTGGTTTAGAAATGAGCAACAGTGCGAAGCTACATTCCGTTGTCCATATATGAAATTTTGTTACAATAATATGGAAATTGTACCTGGGGATACTCCCGAAGGCTTCAGGAAATCTGATTGGGTAGATGGGGAGGTTGAAAATGCCGATACAACCAAAAACTAAAGTGGGTAGAAACGAGCCGTGTCCGTGTGGATCAAAATTAAAATTCAAACTATGTCACGGAGATGCTACCAAACAAATGCTGTGTAACCGGGTGGCTAATGAGCACATGTGCCACCTTGTCCAACAGGAACAGATTAAGCATGGCATACTCAAGCTGCCGTATAAATGTAATGGTTGTGGGAAACAGTTTGTTGGACCAAAAGAATCAGAGCTAATTCCGCACCATAGTATGTGTCCGTTTTGTATGTCAACTGATATTGTAGAACAGGAGGAAGAACAATGTATAAGAAAGAAGATTTCATAGTTGACCACTCAGGAATCGCAGATTGTGGGTGGTTCATAGCCCCGCCAGCAGGTCCGGGTTACAGACCGAGTTATCTGCACAAGGACCTGCAACTTCACGATCAGTCCGGGTATGAACCTGAACTGCACCAAGGAAAAGGAATGGGTATGGCACCGGGCTACTATCCGGGCAGAAAAATAGCAGAAGAATATCTTAACGCCTTTTTGGAGAAACAAAAAATGGACAGTATAGAAATTACTGCAAAAGTAAATGGCAAAGTTGTACCGTTGGACACTATCAGTACAGAGACATTCGATAAAATGAAGAAGGCCTGCTTAATTTTCCCAGTGGAACCTAAATATGAGGGTGTGTACACAGCAAAAGGTGATGATACTGTGGAGGGTATAAGGGTGATATTTGAAGTGACACGGAATATTGCCGACAATATTGGCCGAGTTGTAGCATTAGACAGACACGGGTCTGTATGCAACACAGATGATACTCTGGATAAAACACTCACGTATAAATTTTGTAATGGGGAACCGTTGTATTACAACATTAAATTATTGGGAGACTAAATTATGGCCGTGATAAGAAACCGAAAACCATCCAGTAAATCTGGGCCACCAACACGAACACCACCAATACATAAACCACCGGCACGAACACAGGCACCAGTTAAGAAATATTCTGTTATATCCTGTAGTTCCGAGTCACACGGTGAAAAAGTATTAATCTATGCGGACACTGGGATGGGTAAATCAACGTTGTCTGCTCTCGCCCCCAAACCTGTGTTCCTTTCACTTGATGAAGGTATTGAAAAGTTGAAACACCCCGTAACTGGCAAGCCGCTAAAGAAAATCAAGGGACTGGAAGCGTTTGAGGATGTAAGGAGTTCCCTGGGTGACATATCTCTCTTTGATGAG
>SDBT01018305.1_pt1 | contig 11018 bp, 7 predicted proteins | sample 2277101 | NCBI WGS metagenome assembly SDBT01 (sample SAMN10404973, study PRJNA504765) | marine sediment metagenome | isolation source: marine sediment core GS10_PC15, 103 cmbsf | place: Arctic Ocean: Southern Knipovich Ridge | collected 2010 | reverse complement strand
GGACGGACGCGAAGCGCGGCCAGCTCAAGGCCAAGCTCGAGGTGTGCGCCACCTGCGCCTGGGACTCCCGCTGCGAGGGCTTCTGGAAGAGCTACCTGGCCCTGCACGGCACCGACGAGATCGCACCCCCCGCCGGCGTGCGCCCGTGAGCAGGGCTCCTGATGTAGAATCGTTCAACCATTCCAAGCCTTTGCCGTTTCAAACATCCACGTTGATTATCTTGCTTTTCCTCTTTTTCATCAGGTAGGCTGCATCCGGACGGTCCCGGAACGGATGATGGTAGTGGGGAATCCCTTCGCTCCTGAGCCTCCTGTCCAGCTCGTCCGATTCTTCCCTGATCCATTGTAGGGTGCCCGCAGACTCCCACTGCCGTCGACTCATGCCCAGGGCCTGGTCGGTCAGCCGGCGATATTCCCTGGAGGCCGGGTTGTCGAGGTGGGCGTTCATGATCCAGTGGTTTATGGCGATGCATTTCTTCAAGAACAGATGCGTTCGAGCATCCCACTTCAAGACGCTGTCCGTCAGGTAGCTCGGAGGGGTGATGTCCTCGTTCAACAGGCCTCTTTCTTCACAAAAACGATGGATCGCCGTGCCTGGATACGGGTACATTACCGCCACCCGGGTCGTGTCCAGCTTCAGATCCGCACACATCCGGAAGGTCTGAAGCATCTCCTCGGTGGTCTCCGTGGGGTTGCCGATCATGATGTAACCGCGGATATTGATATCCCTCTCCTGCAGCAACCTCACCGCCCGGAACAGCTTTCTGGTGGAAACCCTTTTCTTCAGGATCTCGTTTCTGATCCTCTCGGAGCCGCACTCGAAGCCGAACTTGATCATGTTGCAGCCGGCCAGCTTCAACAGGTCGGCCATTTCCCGGTCGATCTGCTCGACGGAAGCGTTGGACACGAATGGCAGGCCGATTTCATCGCGGTAGCGACGAGCGAACTCCCGGTTCCATTGCGAGTCATACACCAGTGCGTCGTCGGCGAAGATGATCGCCTTGGTATGGGGATACCTCCTCTTGAACTCGAGAAGCTCCGAGATGATATCGTCTACGCTGCGCTGCCGGCAGTAGGCGGAGACTTTGAATCCGCCGCGCATCTCGTGCCTGTAGAGACGGAGCACCGCCTCGTTGTGGCAGTATGTGCAGCGCTTGGGACATCCCCGTCCGATGATGGTCTCTGCGAAGCCCCGGTTCAGCCTTATGATCCCGTCGAAATCGTATGCCTCGAAGTCCAGCCCGGATCCGCCGGATATGTCCGGAAGGGGTCCGATGGGGTTTTTGCGGATCACTCCGCCGTCCTTTACCCAGAAGCTGTCATGACTCCCGTAATCTTCACCATCTTGAAGGGCCTTCACGAACTCGACGAAACGACCGTCGGCCTCGCCGCGGCATATGAAGTCGACCCCGGGCCACGAGATTACCTCTTCCGGCGTCAACGTGGCCTGGACTCCCCCGCAGATGGTCTTGATGCGGGAAAAGCGGGCGTTCAGAAAGTCGGCAAGGCTCCTTGCCTGGTTGATGTGGTTTCCTCCGAACGAGAGGGCGAAGAGCTGCGGATCGAATTCCCGGACGTCTCTTGCGATGCGGCTTTCATCGTAGGGATAACCCATCTCCTCGTTCAGGTGGATCACCTTGACCCGGTTGCCGGCCTCTTTCAGCTCCCGGCTGAGGATGCCCACCCCTACACTGATGCCCACCGGACAGCCCAGATTGAACCAGAAGAACAGTACGTTCATGACTCGGTCTTCTCCACGTCGGGCGGCTCCTCGACGTTCGGCAGCCCCGTGGAGGTCCCGGTGTAGAGGAAGGTGACGTCGGGACGCTCCGGAAAGGGATTGAAATAATGCGCGATCTTCCGGCGGTGCAACCGTCTGGAGAGATCGACCGATGCCGACCGGATCCATCGCTGGCATTCCTCCCCATCCCACTCCCGGGGGGGGATGGCCAGGGCCCGCTCCACAAGGGGGGCATACTCCCGCGCGGCAGGCCCGTCGAGGTAGCTGTTCTGCAGCCAGGGATGCAGGACGTGCACCTTCTTCAGAAAGAGGTCCATCTCGGGGTCCCAGCGCAACACCGAGAGGTCGTCGTAGTTCTCGTACTCGCGGCCGGTGAGCAGGCCCTCTCGCGCGCATCGCTGGTAGATGGGGGATCCCTCAACGGGATAGAAGATGCACAGCCGGGTGGAGGCGGCAAGGAGACTGGCCGCGAACCGGAAGGTGCCCAGAATCTCCTCGCGGGTCTCGGTGGGGTTGCCGACCATGAGGTAGATCCGGGTGGGCACCCCGTGCGCCTTCAGGCGGGAGATGGCCCGTTGAACCGTCCGGTTGTCGAATGACTTTCCCAGGATCTGGCAGCGGATCCGCTCGCTCCCGGACTCCACGCCGATCTTGACGATCGCCCCCGAGCTCTTCAGCGACCGGGCCACCTCGTCGTCAATGTTCTTGACGAGAAGGTTGCAGGTGTACGGCAGCCCGATCCGATCCGGATATTGTTCGCAGAAGGAAATCACCCAGTCGCGGTCGTTGTTGAAAGCGTCGTCGGCGAACGAGAACATCTTGACCCGATCGCCGAAGCGTCTCAATATTTCATCCATCTCGCCGAGAAGGTTTTCCACGCTTCGCATCCGGCAGTACGGCAGTCCCGGCTCATCGGCCGGGAGGTGCCGGCGGTAGAACGCTCTGAGCGCCGGGTTGAAGCAGAAGGTGCACCCCTCCGGGCAGCCCCGGCCGGCGACGACCTCGAACATCCCCCGGTTGTAGTCGAGCGCGGCACGGTGATCGATGTGATCCAGGTCGATCCAGCTCTGGTTGCGGATGTCGGGCAGCGGTGCCATCCGGTTGCGCCACACCCGGCCGTCCTTCTTGCCCCAGAAGCTCGGAAGCCCGGACACGTCCTGACCCGACTCCAAGCGTTCGATGAAGGGCGCCATGAGCCCGTCGGCTTCTCCGATGCAGATGAAATCAACGGCCGGCAGCCGGATGACCTCCTCGGGGTACAACGTGGTGTGGATCCCTCCGCACAGAAGCGGCACATCCTTCACGGCTTCCTTCAGGACCGGCAGCAGCGAGGTCGCGTATTTCAAATGGTTGCGCCCGAAGGAGAGCGCTATCAGGCCCGGATCAAAGGAGCGAATCCCGCGGGCGACGAGTTCCGTATCGAAGGGCGTGCCCACTCGTTCGTTGAGATGCAGCACCGAGACCCGGTGTCCGGCCTCGGTAAGCTCGCGAACCAGCAAGGCGACCCCCAGGCTCATCTTGGGCGTGCAGTTGAGGTTGAACCAGATGAACTGAACGCGCATCGGCTCACTTCCCGAAGGCTCTGGTGGAGCCCGTCTCGTCCACGTTGATCAGCGGGCGGCGGCGCCGGGTCTTCAGAAAGGCCCAGTCCGGCCTCTCCGGGAACGGATCGCGGTAGTGGGGCAGACCCTCGCGTTCGAATTCGGCGAGCATCGAACCAGAGCGGACATCCAGCTCTTCACGGAAATTCTCGTCCTCCCACAGCTTCCCCGGAGCGGAAAGAACCCATTCGACCAGCTCGGCCGACCACGGCCCGACGGTACAGTCCAGGTGGCTGTTCAGCAGCCAGGGGTGGATCACCAGAACCTTCTCCAGAAAACGATGCATCTCCTCGGGCCACCTGAGAACCGAACGCCTCAAGAAGCCGTACACGGTTTCAGTATCCTCGAGTAGCCCTTTGGAAACAAGATCTTTGTGGATATCAGTGCCGGGGAAAGGACAGAACATGGACACCCGCACGGCGTCCGGCCGCAGGTCCGCGCAGAACCTGAAGGTCGACAGGACCTCTTCATCGGTCTCCTCCGGAATGCCCACCATCAGGTAAGCCATGGTGTTGATGCCGGACTCTTTGAGGTCGGCAAAAGCCTGCCGGATCTTCTTTTCTCCAAATGGCCTTCCCAGAACTTCCCGCCGAATCCGACCCGGTGCACATTCGACCCCTATCTTCACCATGTTGCAGCCCGCCCGGTCGAGGAGGGCGGCACGTTCCTCGTCGATCTGATCGACCGTGGCGTTGACGATGAAGGGCAGGCCGATCTCGGAACGGTAGCGTTCGGCGAATTCGGCCAGCCACTGCTCATCGAAGGCAAGGCGGTCGTCGCCGAACATGACGGCCTTCATGGAAGGCGCCCGCCCGCGCATCTCGTGCAGCTCGGCCATCAGGTTGTCCACGCTGCGCTGGCGGCAGTAGGGCCAGGACGCGGGTGTGCCTCCCAGGCTCTCGCGGTAGCGCCCCACCAGGGCGTGATTCTGGCAGAAGCGGCAGTGGAATGGGCATCCCCTCCCGGCGATGATCTCCCCGAACCCCCGTTTTGCCCGCACCAGCCCGTCGAGATCGATGGCGTCGAGAAGGGGCAGGGCCTGGTCGGTGATCCGGGGTAGGGGGGCGAGGGGGTTGCGGTGCTCACCCCGATCATCGCGAACCCAGAAGCCGCGGACGGTCTGGTGGTCCGAACCGTTCGCGAGCCGGGATATGAATTCGACCAGCGGCCCTCCGTCCAGTTCTCCGATGCCCACCGCATCGACCCCCTGCCAGCCGAAAACATCCTCAGGGGCCAGGGTGGTGTGAATGCCGCCGCACAGAATATACACCTCGGGCATGCAAGAGCGTACCGCTGACACCAGCCTCCGGGCCTGGAGAGCGTGGGGACTGCCAAAGGAGAGAGCGACCACATCGGGCGCAAAGACGTCGAGCTCGGCGATCGCAGATTCCGGATCGCCGGGCAGGCCCACCTCTTCGTTGAGGTGGAGAATTCTCACCGCGTGTCCCGCATCGAGAAGCTCGCGGGCGAGGATCATCACCCCGTGGCTCATGCCGACCGGGCTCGCGGTGTTGCACCAGACAAAGGCCATGCGCATACGGCATCCTCCGGCGTCAGTCGGTTGCCTTCTGTATGGAGTCGAAAGAACTGCGAGTGATCTCGTTCGCCAAACGCGTGACAAATGCGAGACAGCCCTTGAACCCCAGAAACGGCTCTTCTGCGAGAAAGTGGGTATGGTGGGAAGGATATCCCCACTCGATCCACGGGACGGATGGGCGAAAGAGCTCGAGCGCTTCCGTGTTCGCCACCAAGAGGTCGACCCCGGCCTCTTCGACGATCTTCCAGGCTCCCCCGAGATCGGGCTCCCGCGGCAGAAAAAAGGGCGTTGGGCTCATCGGGGAACGCTCCGATTCAGCACCTGAGGGATTCATTTCCCGTCCGGCGAGAAACATCCCGCGCACGGAACCGCCCAGCTCTTCCACCAGGTCCACGAAGGCCGTCGCATAGCAGGGGTCGCCCATGAAAGCGAACTTGCGGTTCAGAAAGACCTGTGGAACGACCCACTCGAGCCTGGGGATCACCGCTCCGAGCTCCCGGTGGATAAATCCCTCTGCTTCCCCGGTGCGGTCGTGTGGGCGGGCCACTTCGTCGATCCAGCGCCGGGTTCCTTCAAGGCCAAATGGAAGATCCGCCTCGACGAGCCGCGCCTCCAGCCGCTGCGCCAGTATCTTTGCCGCGCGCCGGCCATGGGGCAGCGAAATGATGGTGCCCGCGTGTCTCACCTCTCGCAGCGCCTCGTATGGCTCGTTCGACAGCCAGATGGAACAAGGGTTCAGCGACAGTGCTCGCAGCATCCGCTTGAGCTCCGTGATATTCCCCCTGTGGTCCCCTTCGGTCCGGTCCATGAAGTATCCGACGATCGCAACGTTCCCGGCCTCCTGTCGCCCCCCTTCCAGGTCTATCCCCTCGGCCAACGCCTCCAGCACGGCGGCGTAGCCTCCGAGCCAGTCATCGGACAAGGAGCGCCCGGGAACGTGGAAAATCGGTTTGTGGAGACCGGATTCCGCTTCGCGAATGAGCCGGGAGTAGTCCGTTCCGGTAATCGTGCACAAGGGGAGAGAGCTGAGCAGGACGGCCTGGCAACAGGGTTGTTCGGCTGTGAGCCGGAGACCGTCGACGATCTGCTCCTCGAAGTCGCTGGCGATGCTGATGAGGTCGGCCCCGGTGTAGTGGATTCGATGCCGACCGTCGCAGCTCAGCAATGTCGAACCGAGGTCGTGAGTTCCGTGAATGCGCCTGGCCTTGGCGAAGATGCATCCCGGGCCATCGACGAGAAGCGAGACATCCGGAATCGCATTGATCGCCAGATACACCCCTATCAGGTATGGCTGGTTAAACCTTGCGCCCAGTTCTTCAGGCATCGCTCCCACCCCGTTCAGCGGCCAGATAGGTGCCGTATCGCTTGTAGAAGGGTAGACAGCACGCGGCCAGGAGGCTTTCGAGGGATCGAACGGCGCCGGCGAGACCCATCTCGAAGTTGCGCAAGGAAAACTGGCTCTTTCCGGCCATGGTCAGTCGCCAGTCGAAGAAGATGTCCGAGTAGACGGCGCAGAACTCGCCGTCGCGCAAGAGCCGCCCGAGCTCAGCGTGAGTTCCGAACTTCTGCACTCTCAAGTCGCAACCTTCCGTCGACGGATACGAGTCCGGCTGCGCGAGGTCGCTAGTCGTCGCCCGATCCCCGAAGAGCAATACGTCCACTCCGAACCCCATCTCCCCTATGAGCTTCAACAACGGAACTCCCATCCACTCGTGTTCCAACAGCATGGCGAGGGTCGAATTGGAAACCACGAACCCCAGGCGATAGCGCTCCGCCTCCTGGGTCAGGTGCTCCCAGGCCTCCCGGATGGCTCCCCAGCGCTCCTGCCACGCCGCCTCGAAGGCCTCCAGCCGGCCGGTTGCAGCGGCGATCTTCCGGAGACACGCCCGAGTGTCCGCGATCCCGTATGGTGCGGGAACTACAGTGGTCGAGGAGGGGAGATCCGTCAACACCCTGCTGATGGTTTTCCAAAACGAGGACGGCTGAAAGACGAAGTTGTGTGAAGCTTCCGGGAGACGCCGGAGGGACGAAAAGTCCAGCTCCGGCAGCAAGGATGCATTCACTCTGAGACCCGCGTCGCTCAGGAAGGGGAGCAGCTCCTCCTCCAGGTATCGCCTCGGAAACCCGAAGAGATTGACAGCCGAAGGATCCGGCGGCACCCGGCGAGGATCGTGATCTTCCCGAACGAGCTCGAGCACCTCCTCGAAGATACTGCCGTGCGCCTTCACCCGACGGGTAATGCAAACCACAGGCTTCCCGGTGGCCGACCTGCACCTCTCCACCAGACCGTCGAGGTCGTCACCGATGACGACGGGCGTGCACAGGTAGTTCATCACGAACAGTTCCGTGTCAGGAGCCCGCTGGCGAGCTGCATCCAGCAAGGCGCTCAACTTCCGCTCCGTTCCCATGACCACGTCGTCCTCGTCGATCTCGACTACGATGGAGCCCACATCCGGCAACCGGCTGGTCACCAGGCCGCCGGTATCGTTCGCGGGCAGGGGCAGCCGGGGATCGTTGAAGAAAGACCATTTTCGTGCATCCGGACGAGGATGGGAAAAGAAGCATTCGCGGTCCCCATACTCCAGCAGGACGACGCGCCCGTCCGCCCAGTACGGATCGCCCATCTTGATGTCGAACTCCTTGCTCGCAAAGAATTCCCGCCATCCCTCCCACTGGCTTCCCACCGGCCCTCCGATGGAGGCGTCTGGAGCTTGCCCGGCCGCCTCCATCTCCCTCTCGGGGTCCTGTTCGATGATGCGGAACACGCGGTTAAATGTGTACGCCCGGAGTCTGTCAGCGACATTTTCGAGAAAGCGCTCCACCGACGGGTCTGCCTGGCTGCCTTCGAAGCAGATTCCCAGAAATGGCGTCCGTATGAAGACCTCAGTGTCGTCGGGCGGCTTCAGGTAGAACGCAAACCGGGAATCGCCGATACGAAGACAAAACTGCACGCGCTCCGGCCAAAGCCCTTCGACGCTCTCGAGGTACCATCCCCGGCCCGCACTCGATGTGGCGGGCACCTTGAGGATCCGTGCCAGGCGTGTACGTGCTTCAGGCCCTGCTATTATGCGCGCACCGGATTTCCGCCCCATCACCCCTCCTCTGCTGTCCATTTCTCGCGCCATCGGGCGTAGAACCGGCGATCGGCCATGGGAGTCGGAACGGGACAGTCCTCTCCTCGCATGGCGAGCAATTTCTCAGCAAGGGATCTCAACGCGCGGGAAAAAGGCGAGGCGGGGGAAAGCTCGACGGCCGTCTGTTCGCCCCGGTACTCGGCCTCCCGCACGGTCGGATCTCTTGGAATGTACTCGAGAATACGGGTGTCGAGCATTTTTGCGAAATGCTCCAGAGGGCTGCGATCCCTCCTGCCGTCCCTCACGTTGGCCGCCAACCCCGCGAGAAAAACGCCGTTAGCGGCATATGTTTTTACGGCCCTGGCTATGTTGTTGGCAGCATAGAGAGACATCAACTCCTCGGAGACCACGATGAGCAGTTTCTCCCCGAAGCCCATTCTCAAGGGCGCCGCGAAACCTCCGCAGACCACATCCCCAAGGACATCGAATAGACACACGTCATAGGCGCCCTGTTCCAGCAAGTTCGTCTCCATAAACGCGTCCAGCATCAGTGAAATACCGCGACCCGCGCACCCCACTCCCGGCTCCGGTCCTCCAGCCTCCACGCAGTCGATGCCCAGTCTGCCCCGCACCAGCAACTCTTCTCGATCCCAGAGGTAATCGCGTCCCTTCTCCCTGGCGCGCAGTTGCTTTTCCATGAATGTCTCTATGAAATTTCCGGGAACCAGGCTGATGCTGGAATCGTGCTTCGGATCGCAGCCGACGTTGAGAACTCTGAGTCCATCCAGGGCGTAGATGACCCCCAGGTTGGAGACGATCGTGGACTTCCCGACCCCTCCTTTTCCCAGTACGACTATCCGTTCCATCTCGCTTGCTCCCAAGCGTAAGTATTATCTAAATTATAATATTTTTAATATCGTTCTTTGTCGCCAGCTCAATAAAAGTTTTAAGTAATCTACTACGCTCCTTCTCAGGTATCTTTTCTATTTCGCCTTCTTCGATGTAAAATAAATTGAAATTTTTCGTGTAACTCAAACGAGGCATCATGTCATCTCTCTTTACCAGTTTTATCCTAAAAGACACACTCTTCCATTTGAATATAAATACTATTCCCGAATCGACAAGAATTCCATCCAGATGCCAGTTGCCCGCGAATCGTCCTGTGATCTTCAATGGCTTTATTATCTCATTTGCATAACTTCTAAGCATCTCCTTTTGCTCAGAATTGAATGTTGTTTCGACGACCTCCTGATCTTTCCCTTCGGTTGCTTCTTCTTTTCTCCTGACATCTACTTCTTTCTTTTTCTCCTCTCTCTCTTTGATTCTTACTGCCAACAATTTCAGAATTTCTCCATATAGCTTGTCCGATTTCACCACATTCCTGAAGTATGTTTTCATCAATTCTATAACTTCAGACTTGATATTTTCTATGCCAAATTCACATAACCTGGAAAAATAGTCTTCCCAGTCAGGGAAGGATTCGTGTATCTTTTCCATTGTCTCAAGCAAATCGATTTTGTTCGACTTGAAAAACTCATAATCTTCAGGCTTCAGAACGCTCATCAAGACTGTAAAATTGTCTGCCAAGGTCCCCATTTTGACAATATCGCAATATGAATAGGTGTCGGAAGAATAAGAAAAATGTGGCACGTCTTTGTCAAATGTGAACCCATATTTCTTGCTGTTCCTGCTGAATTCAGTTCCCGGTGTGAGCATGAGTCTGTGGAAATTGATATTTCTTATGCCATTCATAAGGCACCATCTCAATGTTTGTTTGAAATCGTAATAACTGTCCCCCGGTAAGCCATGAATCAAATCGAGATACACCGATGGGAAATACTTTCTCACTAGAGGCAGAGATTTTTCAAGTTCTTTGATCTTGAACCATTTCCTTCCAGCGATATCCAATGTCTTCTGTTTGCTCGATTGTAAACCAATTATTGGGAATTCATTGAAATTTGCATCCTTGCATAGTCTCAGACTTTCTTCGTCAACACCCAGGAAATTGAAGAAGGCAACCATCTTTGTATTGTATTTATTGTTATCTCTAATGTACTTCAATATTTGCTTTGTTCGTTCATCCCTCAGATCTATCTCTGAATCTGAGAACCATATGCACTTGATATTCTTGTTTGAGAGGATGTTTTTCAGCTCACTCTCGACTTGTTCTATCGGGAAATACCTTCTTGGAGAATAACACCAGCTACAGTACTTGCATCTGGAAGAGCAGCCTCTGGAGGTTCCGTATAAAATGAGACCTGAAAGTTCGTCAATAAATTCCTTGGTGTATGGTGAAGGCAAATCGGCCAAATCCAAAGGCGGCCTGCTTTCATTCTCGATAATCGAACCATTATCACTAATGCAAAGCCCAGCAATACCCTTGATATTTCTGTTGTTGTCCTGCAAAGACCTTAGGATTTGTTTAAATGTTTCTTCGCCTTCACCCTTGACGATCATGTCGATAAACGGGTTGCGTTTGAAAATGAATTCGTAGTCACAAACTTCTGGTCCACCCAGTATTATCTTTACATCGGGCAGAACCAATTTCAGTCTTCTACATAAATCTAGATTTCTTTGAATATTCCATACATAACATGACAACGAAAGGATGGTTGGCCTTTTCTCCCAAATCATTTTAAGAATAAGTTCGTTTGAGTCGTCCATGTCGAAAGCCGCAATTGACAGGTCGAAATTCGAGTCGATTTCACTGTCGGACAATGCGTGGGTCTTGATCCAATTCAATGCCATCAAATAAAATGAATGGTGAGAAAAAACAGGCTTGCCATCCACTCTTTCTTTGAATGGTCTTTGAAAAGATGCTAAAATTACGTTCTTTTTCATTTTTCGAGACCAAAAATGAGCTGTTTGGCCATTATGCAGTTGTCTGTCAGGAAAGGACTTTACCCGCATGTCGGTCGATTGTCAAGTCCTGCCAGGGCAGGTGCAGGGCCACGGACAAAGTCCCCGCGTCCTCGATCCGCGATCGCACCCCAGCGGCCCGGGGGGCCGAGCGAAGGCGGCGTGGCGGGCCGGAACCCGCGCGGCGGGCCCAGCAGAAACGGCGAG
>SDBT01018304.1_pt1 | contig 11019 bp, 11 predicted proteins | sample 2277101 | NCBI WGS metagenome assembly SDBT01 (sample SAMN10404973, study PRJNA504765) | marine sediment metagenome | isolation source: marine sediment core GS10_PC15, 103 cmbsf | place: Arctic Ocean: Southern Knipovich Ridge | collected 2010 | reverse complement strand
TAAAACACTTCATCGGCAGTGTTGGGCCGGAGAAGATGACAGCAGTCTGTAGAGCTCTCGTGACCGCGACGGGATGTGCAGCCTGATCCAGCGTTGGAAACCCGACCAGGAGCCTGCGAGAGGATTTGAACCAATGTTTCCCCGCAGCAGCTATGCGGTCTGATGCGAATGACGGCGGTTCCCTCTGCCATCGAAAAGATCTCATGTCACATGGCAGGCAACGAGGTGACCCGACTCATCTTCTAGCAATTCAGGTTCCTCTCTTTTACATAGATCCTTCCTGGAAGAACACCTCGGATGGAACCGGCACCCCTCGGGAGGGTTGACGGGGGAGGGGGCCTCTCCGATGAGTGGGAGTCGATCCATCCTTCGGTCGGGATCCGGTGTGGGGCAGAGTGACAGAAGCGCCCGGGTATAAGGGTGTCTCGGGTTTTCGAAAAGCGATGCTTGGCTTGACAGTTCTACAATTTTCCCTAGATACATGACCGCAATGCGGTCGCATACGAATCTTGCGGCGGAAAGGTTGTGGGTGATAAAAAGGTAGGATATGTCGAGCTCCTCCTGAAGGGATTTCATCAGGTTCAGGATTTGAGCCTGGATCGACATATCCAACGCGCTGGAGGGTTCATCGGCCACAATAAATTTCGGATTGAGGATCAATGCCCTGGCAATGGCAACCCTCTGCCTCTGCCCGCCGGAAAACTCATGGGGGAATCTCTTCAGATGTCTTGGTTCCATGCCTACTTTCTCCATGGCGCTGGAGCATCTCATCTTTCGCTCTTGGGAGCTCGCGACGCCGTGGGATTTTAAGATCTGATTCAACATCTTGCCCACTGTCATGCGGGGATTGAGGGAGGAGTAGGGATCTTGGAAAATGATCTGCATGTCTCCCCGCAACTTCCTAAGTTTTTTTTCAGAGACCCTGCTGAGATCCGTTCCTTCGAAATGAATGGACCCGGAGGTGGGAGGATAGAGTCTCAAAACGGTTCGCCCCAGGGTGGTCTTTCCGCATCCGCTCTCTCCCACCACTCCCAATACCTCGCCGGCATCCAGATGAAAACTGATTCCATCTACAGCCCTTAAAGCCTGGCTGGTCCGAAAGCCCTTCTTGATAAAGAAGTGCTTCTTTAGATCCGCGACCTCTAATAAAGGTCGTTGATCAATCCTGTCCGGCAATTTTCACTCCACTTATGCAAAAAAGCACGCCGTCCAGTGACCTTTGTCTCTTTCTATCAAAGGCGGAGATTCCCGTTTACAATCTTCTTTGGCCTTATGACATCTGGGATGGAACCTGCACCCGGATGGAAGTCGAGCCAGATTGGGTACTTGACCTGGAATGACCTGAAGGCTCTCTACATCCCGATCGAGTCTCGGCGTAGAACCGATGAGGGCCTGCGTATAGGGGTGCCCGGAGCTTTTGAGGATGGTTCGAATGTCGGAATACTCCACAATCTTGCCCGCATACATGACCGCCGCGCAAGTACAAACGCAGCTCAACACCCCGAGATCGTGGGTGATGAAAAGGAGCGTGGTTCCCCTAGCCTCCCTCAACTCATTCAGGAGTTTGATAATCTGAGCCTGAGTGGAAACATCGAGAGCGGTTGTCGGTTCATCACATATGAGGAGAGAGGGCTCGCAGGATAGGGCCATGGCAATCAATACTCGCTGGAGCATCCCGCCTGAGAGCTCGTGGGGATACTGGGTCAGTACCCGACGGGGGTCTGGAATCTGGACCGTCTCGAGAATATCCAGGGCCTTTTGGGCGACCTGGCGACCTCCTCCCTGGTGATATCGGATCAGCTCCCGCATCTGATTGCCGATGCTGAATGACGGGTTCATCGAGGTGGAGGGCTCCTGGAAAACCATGGCGATTTTCTTACCGCGGACACGCCGCATCCTTTTTTCAGAAAGCTGCAAAAGATCCTCTCCCTGAAAATGGATCTCTCCAGCCACGATCTTACCGGGGGGATCCGGCACCAGTCTCAAGATGGAAAGAGCGGTCATGGACTTTCCGCACCCCGACTCGCCCACCAGTCCCAGGCTTTGCCCCTGGTGAATGGTCAGGCTGACACCATCCACCGCCTTCACTACGCCTTCTTCGGTGAAGAAATGAGTCTGTAGGTTTTTTGCCGTCAGAGTTGCCGTCTCGACCTCATTCACTTTTTGCCGCTCTCCGGTTCAGGTCTTGAGCTTCGGATCCCAGGCATCTCTGAGTCCGTCACCAAACACGTTGAATGCAAAAACCATCAACATGATCATGAGACCTGGAAAAATCGAGTAATAAGGGAAACTCCTCAGGTATCCCTGTCCCTCGCTGATCATCAATCCCCATGAAGAAGCGGGAGGCTGTAACCCGAGGCCCAGAAAGCTCAAAATGGACTCCATCATGACTGCGCCGGCGACACCGAGGCTGGCAACAACGATCACCGGGGCCAATACGTTCGGAAGGACGTGGGTGAAGATGATTTGGATGGGACTGATTCCGGTGGCCTTTGCCGCCATGATGTAGTCCTTTTCCTTTATGGAAAGCACCGTTGCCCTGACAATCCTGGCATAGCGTGGGATGGCCACCAGGCCGATGGCGAGGATGACCGCCGATAGGCTTGCCCCCCGCACGGCGATAAAGGCGAGGGCCAGAAGCACGGGAGGAAAAGCCCAGACGACATCCAGCAGTCGCATGATGACGATGTCGATCTTTTTTCCGAAATAGCCCGCAAACAAACCGCAGGTGCCCCCTACCAGGACGGCGATACCGACGGCCCCTACACCTATGATGAATGAAATCCGGGTTCCATAAATAATCCGGCTCAGAAGATCCCTGCCGAAATGATCGGTGCCCATGGGATGGGCCCAGGAGGGCGGAGAAAGGGTGTTGCCAAAGTCCATAGCGTCGGTCGCATCAGGGGCCAGAAGGGGTGCAAAGAGTGCTACCAGCACCATTAATAAAATGATGACCGCCCCGACAACCGCCAGGCGGTGTTTTTTGAATCTTCTGAAAAACTCCACCCGTTTTTCTACCTGCCTTTATAGTGCCCTGGCATCGTAACGGATCCGTGGATCAAAAAAGGCATAGGATAGGTCCACGATTAGATTGATCACGATGAAGGTGACCGAAACCAGGAGGACGACACCCATCACCACCGGATAGTCCCTCTGCATAATGCCGTCATAAGCGAGACTTCCGATCCCGGGCCATCGAAACACCACCTCGATGACCAGGGCTCCCCCCAACAGCCTGCTCAACTGGAGACCCAGGTTGGTGACCACCGGTATCATGGCGTTTCTGAGGGCATGTTTCAGGATGATCCGGGCCTCGGCAAAGCCCCGGGAACGGGCCACCGTAATGTAGTTCTCCCTGAGCACTTCGAGCATACAGGATCGGGTCAGCCTCGCCGTCATGGCCATAAAAGGTGTGGACAGGCAGAAGGCGGGCAGGATGAGGTGTATCCAATCGGGTGGATCCCCGCGCCCCCCGGCCGGCAGCAAGTCCAAGAAAAGACTGAACAGAAGAATCATCATGAGTCCCAGCCAAAATATGGGCATGGATATCCCCAACTGAGCTCCCACCATGGCGCCGTAGTCGACCCAGCTCCCCCGCTTCAACGCCGAAACGATTCCGATGGGGATGGATACCAGGGCGGAGATAAAAATGGCGGATACCGCCAAGATAAATGTGGCCGGGAATCTCCTGACTATCATGGTCGTCACAGGTTCTGCGGAAAGGATGGAGTCGCCCAGGTCTCCCTGAACGATGTCCTTTAGATAATCTATGAATTGGACCTGCAAGGGCCTGTCCAGTCCCAGGTATTCCTGCATCTCCTTGTAATCCACCTCGGTGTAATCCTCACCCAGCATGAGGAGGACCGGATCTCCGGGAATGACATGGGTCAGGGTGAAAACCGCCAGCAGCACTCCGAAGAGAACCGGAAGTATCTGAAGGATTCTTCCAAGGATATGCCTGGTCATATCCTATTCGTCAATCCACAGGTTGGTGTAGGGGTTGCATACGTAAATTCCAAGCGTGGGATTGATCTTATAACCTCTTACCTTCTTGTTGTAGCCGACTACCATGCGGTGGCCCACCATCGGGAGGGCCGCCACATCCTCGAGAAGGACTTTCTCCGCCTGGTGATAAGCTTCCATCCGTTCTTTCTCATTGGGTGCTGCTTCAGCTTTTTGGAGCCACCGGTCAAATTCGGCGTTCGCGTATCCGCCCAGCGACTTCCCATCGGCACCGGTTCCTGAATCGGTTTCGAAGAACCGGAAGCCCATGGAAGGATCGACTGCAAAGCCGGCACCATAGCCGCCTATATCCCACTCCATTTTCGGATCCTTCTGAAGCTTGGTATACCAGAGGGAATGGTCCATCAAGTGTAGATCGACCGTTACCCCGATCTGGGCCAACAGCAATTTGGCCGGTTCGGATATTTTTCTGCCGGTAACCCGATTGGTATCGAGCCAGTAGATCGGTGGTATTTTTTTTCCCGCAGACTTTTCAACCGCCGCGATTAGCCTCTTTGCCTCCTGGGGATTGTATTTCGGAGTGAGCTTCACTGCCTCGGGATTGAAATACGCCGAATGCTCGAGAAATGTCCTTGCGTAGACGCCCATGTTGAAGGCCCTGACATTTCTGCAGATATTCTCCCAATCGGCGCCCATCCACAGAGCCTTCCTGAAGCGGACGTCATTCATGGGCCAGCGCCTGACATTGAAATAGTACTTGTGCAATACCAACGAATTGGTCGACTCCTGGTATTCCAGGTCAGGGTCTTTTTTCAGAACCGGGTAAGCTTCTTCGAGGAGCCAGGCGATGTCGATTTCCCCTTTCTGAAGGGCGATGAGACGCGCCTCATCCGAGCGGATCGGGATATATTCCACCCTGTCGATGTAAGGCTTGGGTCCCCAGTAATCGTCGAACCTCGTGAGGACGATCTTTTCCTGAGGTTTTATCTCCTCTACTCTGAAAGGTCCGGTACCGCAAGGGTGGGCCAGAAACTTCTCTCCCCATTTCTCCACTTCTTCCGGAGGAGCAATGCCCTTGAGGGCATAGGCCAGGACGCGCATCAAAGGGGCGTAGGGCCGCTCCAGTATGATCTTGATCGTATACTCATCGACCACCTCTACAGATTTGAGGTACTTGATGAGCTCTTTGTAACCAACCGGCTTCCACCCCTTGGGTGTCTCGATTCTCCAGTCTAAGTTGGCCTTGACGTCCACGGCGGTCATCTCCCGGCCGTTGTGAAACTTGACGCCCTTCCTCAGGTGAACCGTCCAGACCTTGTTGTCCTTGGTCTCGAAGCTCGTAGCCAGGGCAGGCGACAAGCTCTTGTACCCGTCCGGCCCCCAGTTGAACAGACGGTCGTAAATCATGCCGATAGCTGGAGCATTGGTCTCGAGAGTCGTGTACCGAATATCCATCCGGTGGTACTGCGGAAACCGTATCCCGATCCGCAAAGTACCTCCGACCTTCGCTTCATCGGCGAGTGCGGGTGAGGAGAACAGAGTGCCGAACAAGGATGCAAAAAGAATGACAGCCCATCTTCCGCCTTTTTTCTTCATCATGCTCTCTCCTCTTTCTGGCCTGAAAACGAGGAACCAAAAGATAACGGAGTGCCGTGGATGAGTCAAGGTCGTGGGTTGGTTATACTTTGGGCCGATGAAGTACTATTCTGAGAAGCTCGCCGCCGAACGGCTTCGCCGTTGCTATGAGCTGGCGCCCGAGGCGGTCCAAAGCTACCTTTTAGCCGAGGTGGATTTTGTTCGGCAGAGAGCTCGGTCCACGTCTTCCTTGCTGGAGCTCGGCTGTGGGTATGGAAGAGCTTTGAAGCCGTTGGCGGCGTCGGCGGCGTCGGTGGTGGGAATCGATACTTCTCTGGATAGCCTCCGGCTAGCGGGTCAGATCTTAAAAGATCTGCCCAATTGCCACCTTTTTGCAATGAGTGCGGTGGAAATGGGCTTCCGAGCCGGGTTGTTCGACCTGGTTTGTTGCATTCAAAACGGAATATCGGCGTTCCATGTGGACAAACGGTGCCTTCTCGAAGCGGCCATCGAAGTGACGAAACCAGGGGGGAAGGTTTTGTTCTCGAGCTATTCGGAACGCTTTTGGGAACCGCGGCTCGAGTGGTTTAGGATCCAGGCGGCGAACGGACTGATTGGGCCGATCGACGAAGACGCCACCGGGGATGGCGTCATCATTTGTAAGGACGGGTTCAGGGCGGAAACGGTGAGCCGCCGGGATTTCGCCGACTGCACCAAGGGGCTCGGGAGGGGAGTAGTGATCACCGAAGTTGCCGAATCCAGCTTGTTTTGCGAGATTTTCATTTAAAAAGGGGGACAGGTACCTTTTTTGCTCGTTTTCCCTGCCCAAAAAGGCACCTGTCCCCTTTTTACTTCAAGGAGGGACTCATGGCATTAGGAATCGAGGTCGTGACGGGTGCGTTCTTGTTGATCTTCGGACTGTCCTTTCTCATCAACGCCGGCTTTTGGGCCGGTGCGTTCAAACGCATGGGCTCTGATTCTCTGCAAACCTTCACGTTGTTGTGGGTTCTCTTGATTTGCGGCGTGCTCATGGTGATGGGCCACAATCTTTGGGTGGGCGACTGGCGCGTCATCGTCACCATCGTGGGCTGGGCGGTGTTAATAGAGAGTATCTTCCTGATACTGGTGCCGCAGATTTTGGGGATGTACGCAAACTGGTCGGATAAAACCATGGTCACCTGGCTACGCGTGGGCAGCGTCCTATGGGTGCTGGTGGGAGGCGTCGTAACCTACTTCAGTCACGTCGGTTAAGCTGATGGCCGGCGGAGCCAGACAAACTCCGCCGGCCTAGACGGTTTAGTATCGGTAGTGATCCGGTTTGTAGGGTCCTTCGACCGGAACACCCAGGTAGTCGGCTTGCTCCTTGGTGAGCTTGGTCAAATTCACTCCGAGCTGCCCGATATGTAAGCGGGCCACTTCTTCGTCGAGCTTCTTGGGGAGCATGTATACCTTCTTCTCGTAGGAAGCAGGGTTCTGATGGAGCTCCAGCTGGGCGAGCACCTGATTGGTGAACGACGCCGACATGACGAAGCTCGGGTGGCCTGTCGCACAGCCCAGGTTCAAGAGTCGGCCTTCGGCGAGGACCATCACGCTGTGTCCATCAGGGAAGCGCCACTCGTCGTACTGCGGTTTGATGTTGATGCGCTCGATCCCTTCGACTTTCTTGAGGCCGGCCATGTCGATCTCGTTGTCGAAGTGACCGATGTTGCCGACGATGGCTTTGTCTTTCATCTTCGCCATGTGCTCGGCGGTAAGGACCTGGTAGCTGCCGGTGGCGGTGACGAAGATGTCTGCTTCCTGCAAGGTATTCTCGAGGATGTTGACTTCGTATCCATCCATGGCCGCTTGCAAGGCACAAATGGGGTCGATCTCGGTGACGATGACGCGGCAGCCCTGGCCTCGCAAGGATTGGGCGCAGCCCTTTCCAACCTCTCCATAGCCACAAATCACCGCGACCTTGCCACCGATCATGACGTCGGTGGCCCGGTTCAGCCCATCGGGCAAGGAGTGGCGGCAGCCGTACACGTTGTCGAACTTGCTCTTCGTCACCGAGTCGTTGACGTTGATGGCAGGGAAGAGGAGTTTGCCCTCCTCCATCATTTGATAAAGCCGGTGGACTCCGGTGGTGGTCTCCTCACTCACCCCATAGATCGTGGCGGCGAGCTTGGTGAAATGCTCTTGGTCTTTCGCCCGCTCCTCGCGCAGCGAATTCAAGATAACGCCCCACTCTTCCGGCTCGTTCTCCGGATCGAAAGCGGGGACGGAACCGGCTTTCTCGAACTCAACGCCTTTGTGCACCACAAGAGTGGCATCGCCGCCATCGTCCACGATGAGATTCGGTCCACCGCCGTCGGGCCAGGTGAGCGCTTCATTCGTGCACCACCAGTACTCTTCTAGCGTCTCGCCCTTCCAGGCGAATACGGGAGTTCCTTTGGGGAGGTCGGGCGTGCCTCCGGTCTCCGGGTTTCCCACCGCCACCGCGGCGGCGGCGTGGTCCTGGGTGGAGAAGATGTTGCAAGATACCCATCGAACGTCGGCACCGAGGTCGACCAGCGTCTCGATGAGAACCGCAGTTTGCACCGTCATGTGCAAGCTACCCACGATCCTTGCACCGGCCAGTGGTTTCTTGCCTTGGTAGCGCTTGCGCAACGCCATCAATCCCGGCATTTCGTGCTCGGCGAGGCGAATCTCATTTCGCCCAAAGTCGGCCAAGCTCAAGTCTTTGACTTTATAGGGGAGGCGGCCGGCTTTCTCGGCTGCCTCGAAGGCGTGTAAGCGCTCGGTTACGGTCGTGCTCATGATTGACTCCTCTTTATTCAAACAGCGTTTTCCACCATGCCCGCCATGTGCTTGGTGGGAGGGCTTGTGGTTGTCATCGCTTTTTTTCGCGCCACCGCCGTGAAAAGGGCCGGACCCTTCGCATCGGCTTCGGGAGGGAGACGGCGAATCGAGGCCGGTCCGAATCCGGCCGTTGTGAAGTGCTTGCTCATCTTCTCTTCGGAAAAACCCAGCCAAACATGTCCCATCTGGTGCTTGTACTCCTCCCGATCGTGCGGGTACATATCCACCACGAGCAATTTGCCGCGAGGGTGCAAGACCCGCGCCGCTTCGGTAAGAGCTGCTACCGGATCGGGCAGATGGTGCAGCACCAGCAGGAAAACGGCGGCGTCGAGCGAGCTGCTTTCGATTGGAAGGCGTTCCAGGACCCCTTGACGAATGACGACATTGTCATGGGTTTGGAGGTGCTCACGGGCGGCATTTAGCATCTCTGTCGAGGCGTCAACCGCAACGACGCTCTGGACCCAAGGGGCCAACATGGCCGCGACCTGACCCGTCCCGCACCCGAGGTCTCCCACCACCCACCGCTCGTCCATCAAGCTCAGGAGTGAGAGCGAGCAGAAGTGCCGGCCAAAGAGCTCTGTGCGCAGTCGATCCCACTGCCCGGCGGAGGAGGCAAAGAAGGCTTGGGACTTGCTGCGACGCGACGCCAGAATGCTTTCCAGCCTTTGTGCATCTTGCCCGGCCGCCGGAGTGAGGCGAATCTCGTCGCGGACGATATTCCACAGCCGTCCTGGTGCCGATTCCACTTCTCCGGAGCCATTCAGCGAGCTGTAGTAGTGGCTGGTACCGTCACGACGGGAAACGACCCAGCCCCCATCCGCCAAAGTCTTCAAATGACGACTTACGGTGGATTGGGGGAGCTGCAGCACCGAGCATAACTCTCCTACTGTCAACTCGTTACGCTCCAGCAAGAGCAGCATGCGGCAGCGCAGCGGCTCCGCGAGAGCTGTCAGGTGGTCGAGAATGGGTCGCGCCAAAATCTTTATCCGTCCATCCGGATATAGTGTTATATGGTATCGCTCTATTTGTCAAGGTTTTTTTCATCTTGCTTGCAGCGTTCGCTGATTATCGACAGGAAGTACTTCAGGCCTCAAGGCTGTCGGGAGGAAAACAGAGCTTTTTTTCGTCTATGTCTTTGGAATCTCACCGGCAAGTACCAGATGCGAGGGAGGTGGAAAACGGCCGATCGTGTAATGAGGCGGATTCGAGAAGCGTTCCGCAAATCAGAGTTTGATATAACAGGTCACGCGGTTGAAGAGATGACGGAGGATGGACTCCACTTGTTCGACCTTGAAACATCAATTTTAGGCGGCTGGATTTTTAGTGTCGAGAAAGACGACCCGAGGGGAACACGATATACTATATATGGAGTCGCTGAAGATGGTGAAACGCCAGTTGGTTCGGTGGGTCGCTTCACCGAAACCGGCCGCTACCTCGTCATCACCGTCTACCGGATTACGGAGCTGTAGAAATGCCTAGTAGTTTTGATTATCAGTGCGAGTTCTGTGAAGGAACCGTACGGGCTAAGCGCATCGAGCGTGAAGCCTTCAAACACAAGAACGGCTTCGTTATTCTGGAGAATGTAAAAATCGGAGTCTGCAACAAGTGCGGTAACCGGTACTATTCCGCGGCTACCTTGAGACGGGTTCACGATATTGCCTCCGGTAAGATCCCTCCCGAGCACACTGAACAAGTCCCCGTAGCACACGAAGGATGAGATCAACCGCCCTCAACAACTCACTGGGTCTAATTCATGCCCACGATCTTTCAATGCCCGCATCCGCTCGCGAGTCGCCTCGTCTGCAACATCTCCGAGCGGGACTCGAAGTTTTCGAATATTCAGATCCCATAATCCTTTAAGCACATAGTCATTGCGAACCAGTTTGCGGCCGAATTCGTCAAGGCTGTCAAAAGGTTTTGCGATCGGTCTAGCCCAGGAGTGGCGCAGCGAAACACCGACGGGTGCCGCGTTGGCTTTGTGCTGCCCGGGAGTCAGGGATAGCGGGAGTGCAACCGGCCGATCCTCGTCGACCTCCGTCGCTCCATAGGTTGGGATATATTGGATTCGATGTCCATCAGGATCAATGTGCAGCAGCATGAAGCCCAACTTGTGCCTGTCGAAACGCCCGTATTCCTTCTCCGGTTCGACATAAAACATTTCGCTGAAGTCGGGACGGACGAAAACCGTGGACGGGAGGACATAGATGTGAGTCTTCTTGTAACGATTGTAGAAGACATTGTGGGAATGGCCACAAAACCATGCTTCCACCTCGTATTCTTCCAACAGGGAAAGCAGCCAGGAGCGAGCCGGCTGGCCCAGATTGTCATAATGCTCTTCTTCATCCGGGCTCGTCAGATACGGAGGAAAGTGGGCGAAAAAGAAAATTCGCTTTCCCGCCTGGTGGCTGCGCTCCAGGTCGGCCTCGAGCCATTTCTTTTGTTCCTCTTCTAGGGGCAACCCAGAGTTGAGTGCCGGGGTATTCAGCAGTACAAAGTGTACGTTTCCGCGGTCGAAAGACTGATAGGTTGGCCCCCAGTACTGGCGGAACATTTTGTCTGTATTCTCGGTGACGATAGGAGAGGCCGCGAAAGCGTTCGGCTTGTCTCCGATATCGTGGTTTCCTGGCGCAGCATAAAACT
>SDBT01018303.1_pt1 | contig 11019 bp, 8 predicted proteins | sample 2277101 | NCBI WGS metagenome assembly SDBT01 (sample SAMN10404973, study PRJNA504765) | marine sediment metagenome | isolation source: marine sediment core GS10_PC15, 103 cmbsf | place: Arctic Ocean: Southern Knipovich Ridge | collected 2010 | reverse complement strand
GGAAATTTAAGCTTTTACGTGAGGTTCAAATTCAGAGTTATTGCTGATCTTCAATCAAAAACTTCATAAAACCGGACATTTAAGCCTTTACATATATAGGAAATTTAAGCTTTTACGTAACAGAGAGCTTGACACTACTAGAAAATATGATATAACATGCCATGATGATATATGACATGATGGCAGAAGTTCACCTGAAGTGGAGTCGACTATGGGTCTACAAGTTTTTCGCGCTATAACCAAACCAAAATTACCCGAACAGATAGAGAACGAACTTACGTCTCTTATTTATAATAAAGACTTGAAGCTTGGTCAGAGACTACCTTCTGTAAAGACACTCGCAAAACAATTTGGTGTCGGGGAACGATCTATAAGAGAGGCATTGAAATCATTACAGAAAATAGGACTCATTGAGATCCATCACGGAAAGGGCGTTTTTGTTGCCAAGACTGGTATAGATGATTATCTGAAAGAACTCACGGAATCATTGAATTTCAAATTAGGAGAACAGGACAGCTCTATTGTGCAGTTATTTGAGGTAAGAAAGTTTTTGGAAGCTGGCACTGCTTCTCTAGCAGCTGCCCGAGCAACCCTTCAAGACATTGGAATCATGGAAGAGGTTTTGTTTCGACAAGAAAAGGCAACGCAAATAAACGATTTAGAGATGGTTAATAACAGTGATTTGAATCTCCATTTGGCAATAGCGAACGCAGCAAAGAATATTGTCTTACTGCACACTTACAATGCACTTTCTAATCTCGTATTAGAGAGTAGACGAATAGGAAACCAAATGCCAGGAGCAGTCAAAACAAGCTTGAGAGAGCATCGGGCAATTTTTTCAGCTATTAAGTCGAAAAACGAAGAATTAGCCTATCAATGCATGTTTTCTCACATAAATAGTGTCCAAGAGACCATATCGCGTTTTCTGTGAAAGATAATTTGGGAATTCGAGAGAATATTCAGTGTATATCTTATTAAGACGGTTCTAACGATGCAAAAGAAAATATATCCCTATCTCCTGGTTCTACCGTGCATAATATGTTTAGCTGTTATTGTCCTCTACCCCTTTGCATCAGCTGTTTATGTCAGTTTTACCAAAACTTCTTTTTTTAAACCACAAAAATTCATAGGATTGGATAACTATATTCATCTACTGTTCGAAAACCCCGAATGGAAACAGGTTGTTTCGAATACTATTGTATGGACGTTTTTCAGTGTTGCCCTCAGTTACTTCTTTGCACTAGGCGTAGCACTGTTGCTGAATCAGGGAATAAAGGGCCAAAACATAATTCGTGCGCTCTTTCTCCTACCTTGGGCAATTCCACCAGTTGTCGGTGCTATGATTTTTTTGACCTTTTATTTTCATGAAGGGGGAGTGTTTAATTATATTCTTAGGAAACTGCTAATAACAGATACAAATATTGGTTGGCTTAGCAACCCTAGAATTGTTTTGCTTTCACTGATTGGAGTTGTGTTTTGGAAATTTAGCCCTTTCCTTATAGTAGGTCTTTCGGCAGCTAGGCAAGTGATTCCGGACAGACTATATGACGCTGCAGAAATTGATGGGGCGAGTAGTTGGCAGCAATTCATGTATATAACTATGCCGAACCTGTTGCCGATTTCTCTAGTCCTAGTGGTCGTACAGTTGATATGGCGCATAAATCACTTTGATGTAATTTGGACTCTCACCAGAGGAGGTCCCGGTATTTCTTCCCAAATAACGAGTACTTACGCCTATCGATACTCATTTGATTTTTTACGGCTTGGTTATGGGGCGGCAATTGGTGTTGTAACTATGTTTTTCATACTTGTTTTTGTAGTTTATTATGTAAGACAAATACAGAATTAGGTCTGGTCATATGAATCTGAGAAACAAAGGCAGTAAAATACCTATTTATCTTATCGTTTTTTTCGTACTCGGGGTCTATTTATTCCCGATCTATTGGATGTTTATCACCTCCCTAAGAAGTATCTCAGAAATATATTCTCCTACCGTGAGTTTGTTTCCAAGAACTATTGTGTTAGATAATTTTATCTATATTCTGACAAATTTCAGATTCTTCACCTATCTGAAAAACAGTTTTATAGTCTCGATCACGACTACTTTCTTCGCAGTCTTAATCAGTCTCTTTACTGCATATGCTCTATCGAGATTCAAATTCCGGGGCAGGACACTTTTGTCCACTCTGCTGCTCGTAAGTCAAATGTTGCCACCTGTGCTATTACTTATTCCCCTGTTTATCATTTTGAAAAAGTTGGGTTTAATTAGTACACATCTTGGATTAACATTGACGTACATTACTTTCATACTTCCCTTCGCCTCATGGTTGCTGAGGGGTTATTTTAGAACTATACCGGTCGATCTCGAAAATGCAGCACTCATAGACGGGTGTAATAGACTCCAGATTCTATTCAAGATCCTTCTTCCTTTGTCAGCTCCTGGCGTTGTAGCCGTTGCTTGTCTCTGTTTCGTAATGTCGTGGCAGGAATATCTATATGCGCTTACCATAATGGCCACCGAGCGTATGATTACCCTTCCAGTCGGTGCTACTCTATTCATGTCGCAGGATGAAATAATGTGGGGAGAAGCAATGGCATTTTCGGTTCTAATTTCTCTCCCAGTACTGATTGTCTTCTTATTCTTTCAAAGATACCTAGTGGGAGGATTAACCGCGGGCGCAGTCAAGGGATAAATGTCACACAAGATTAATAAGTAGTTGCACAAAATTAAAACAAATAGCGAATATAGAAATCATACGTGAATATGTACTAGCACAGCCCATGACTCAAAAACTGGAATCTTCGAGGAGAGTCGGGCTTTGTGCGAGAGTCATGATCTTTCCTAAAAAGGTATCGCTGGCAAAAGAGCATAAATTTCGAACTTGTTTGTAGCGAATGAAAGATCGGGTAGAAAAAAAAGGGTCTGAAGGGGGGTGAAAAAACGAATCATAGGCGCAAACGAGACAAGGGGAGAAAGCTTTGGAGCAAAAAACGTGCAAAGAAAATATAGGAGATAACCAAATGAGGATAAAAAAGATTTTTGTAGGGTTCATTGTTCTTGGTGCCATTATGTTGGCAGCTGGTCAAAGTTTCGCTGTGACTATTACGTTCATGCATTTCGAGTGGCGAGACGATGTCATGCGATTACAGGAGGACAGTCTGAGGAATTTTGAAAACCAAAATCCTGGCATTAAAGTTGAAATCAACTATGTACCCTGGAAAGATACCAGAATGACAATGCTGAGATTACTTGCTACAGGTGATGCACCTGGTGTATGGGAATGTTCAAAACATTTGGCCGAGCTCATGGGCTTCAACGGACTTACAGATTTATCCAAATATGTCGCTAATTCTGAGATAGAAAAAGAATGGGCAGAGTTTAGTTGGCATGAATTAAAGTTGTACGATCCCGAGAGAATATATGCGATCCCACAAGGACTTTGGGTTGAACCGTCCTTTATTTACAATAAAAAACTGTTTAGGGAAGCAGGAATAAGCCCTCCTCCGACTGGAGAAGCTTGGACTTGGGAAGAGGCGCTTGATGTCGCAAAGAAGCTCACTGGACCTGAGCGGTGGGGATGGGTAAATAGGTGTGGTACAGGGGCCAGTATGAGCAAATCTCTTCCCTGGGTGCTGTGGAGTAATGACACAGACATCATAACCCAAACAACAGAAGGTGAATGGGTCTCCAATATGAAAGATCCAAAGGTGGAAGAGGCTCTCGGTTTCTTTATTGAGCTTGTTACGAAAGATAAGGTCTGTCCTCCTGAGGCGGTAGCATATGGTACAGAAGATATGAGAAAAGGGTTAGTTGCGGACCGAATAGGAATGATGCCTATGGGAAGTTTCTTTTGGGGTATTCTGCTAAATGATCATCCTGATCTGGAATGGGATTATATGATGCTTCCTTATAATAGGAAAAAATGTGCTCCATTCGATATTACATATTTCGCCGTACCGACCCAAACTTCGGAAGAGAAAGTAGAGGCTGCATTCAAAGTTATCCAGCATCTCACAAAACCAGAGATAATGATGAGTCTAGCTAAATTGAACGGAAACCTTGTTCCTCGAGCTAGCCTGTGGAATGATCCTTACTTCACAAAAGATCCGCGACTTGAAAAATGGACATCATACATACCGTACGAGAGATATCGTACCCCTGCTTCTCAATACATGATGCTTATAGAGACGGTCTCTACCCCGGTTATCCAAAGAGCTATGCTTGGAGAGATTTCGCTTGATGAGGTATTTGAACAATTAGACACGGCAATTTCTGAGACACTTGAGAGGTGAAAATGACTTCTTCGCCACAGATTTGGATTAATAGCAGTAACGCGTGGAGCTCGGTGTGAATCCTAAGCGGTGTTGTCATCGTACCTGAGTGGCTCCTCGTGGGAAATGGAAAGCAGGGAAACCAAAAAGCTCCCTGCTTTCCGCAGGCTGAAAGGACTACATTAGGAATACTCTCAAAATTGGAGGACGTAGGAGGTGCAAAGGAAGATGTCGAAGACAATTACTGAACTTCAACGTGAAGTTCGTGTGATGAATGAAGTAGATGTTGTGGTTGTCGGTGGTGGACCCGCTGGACTTGCAGCAGCTCTAGCTGCCGCAAGAAGCGGTGTAGATGTAGCTCTAGTGGAAAGATATGGCTATATAGGAGGAATGGCTACAGGAGGGCTTGTACTTGTGTTTGCCTACATGAGCGACCCTAATGGTCAACAGGTCGTCAAAGGTATTGCACAAGAAATTGTAGAGAAGCTACATAGAATGGATGGTGTTCTCTATGCGCCGCCAAGCGACTGGGGATCTAAAGACTCAAAACTGATCAAACGATGGAGAATGTGGAACGCAGGTGAAACAAGCGTTCTTTACGACCCAGTGATCAACCCTGAATATTTAAAGATCTTGGGGAATAGGCTTTTACATAAGGCAAACGTTAAGACCTTGTTTCACGCCTGGGTGTGCTCAGTAGTAGTGCAAGATGAAACTATTCAAGGTATAATCTTCGAGAGCAAATCAGGTCGTCTTGCGGTCCTCGCAAAAGTCATAGTCGACTGCAGCGGGGATGGCGATGTCTTCGCATTTGCGGGGGTCAATTTCGAACGAAAAAATCTCCCCCTAGGCCTCGTGTTTAGAATTGGAGGTGTAGATACGGCAAAGGCAGAAGAATTTTATCATAACAATCCTGATAAATACAGAATTCTCGTTCAGGAACTAGAGAAAAAAGGAGGTGCGAGGGGAGGTGTGACCTACGGAGAGGTTAATTCAGGTGGAAACTGGCTTAAGACCACTATGGACTCGATCGTCTGGTTTAACAGTTCTCTCTCCCAAGTAGACACACTAAACATTGAAGACCTAACTCTCGCAGAAAACGAGTTACGGGAACAAGCGTTAGTCACCTTAAAATTCTTTCGAGAAAATATACCGGGTTTCGAACGCTCATTTTTACTGGATACAGCTCCTCAGTTAGGCACTCGTACAAGTCGCAGATTAAAGGGTGAACATGTTTTGACCAGGAATGAGATAATCAGTGGCAAGGACTTTGGCGATGTGATTGCGACGTGCAGCTCGGGAGTAGGTGGCAGCCCTCATATAAATATTCCCTTTGGATCTCTGTTGCCGGAAAAAGTGGATAATTTGCTAGTGGCTGGTCGATGTATTTCTACTGACTTTGCGACACAGACGTCTACGAGACTCATTCCTGCATGCATGGCAACGGGTCAGGCGGCAGGGACTGCTGCCGCTCTAGCAGTAAGGGAAAGGGTGACTCCAAGAAATATCAATAGGGCAGATTTGCAGTCAATCTTAATTAAAAATGGTGTCCATCTGAATACAAGAAAAGATAAAAAGAAAGACTACTAGTACGATCTAGATTGGTTCCCTCTATCGACTCTTGGGAACAGAAAAAAGGAACAAGAAATGATAATAAGAGAAGTGGAAATATTTGATGTTCAGCTCAAAGAGAATTCGCCTCACACGTGGAACCCTGTTATTTTGCGGATCAAAACAGATGAAGGTATAACGGGCATTGGGGAAGTTGCTTTGGCCTATGGCACTGGCAGTTCAGCCGGAGCAGCCATGGCACATGCCATGGCTGAGGGATTTCTTATTGGTGCAGACCCTTTCCGGGTAGAACACATGTGGAATATCCTCTATAGACAAACCTTCTGGGGGCAGGGTGGTGGACCGGTTGTTTATGGAGCGATAGGCGCTATTGATGAGGCGCTTCTGGACATAAAAGGTAAAGCCCTCGGAGTTCCTATTTATGAACTTCTCGGCGGTCTTTGTAATGAAAGATTAAGATTATATGCGAATGGCTGGTATCTCAAATGCACCAAACCAGAACATTATGCAGAGGCGGCACTGAAAGTAGTCGACGATGGATATTCTGCTATGAAATTTGACCCCCTGGCTATTGATCCAGACGGTTCTTGGCGTTATCCTCAGCGTCATCTGGATGCCGAAAAGGCCAAACGGGCCGTTATGCGGGTAAAAGCAGTGCGGGAGGCTGTGGGCCCAGATGTAGACATCTTGATTGAAATACACGGAAACCTGGGTGTAACATCGGCAATACAACTCGGAAAACAGTTGGAGGAGTTTGAACTCTTCCTTTATGAGGAGCCAGTAGATGCTATGAATGTGCAATCCATGAGAAAAGTGTCGAAGAATGTCAACATCCCAATAGGTGCTGGAGAACGGTTGTACACCCGCTACGGATTTCGCGAATACATCGAAAGACAAGTAGTCGATATTCTGCAACCCGATATCGGACTAGCAGGTGGAATTACTGAAACCAAGAAAATTGCGGATTATGCGGAGGTCTATAACCTCCATATACAGCCGCACAACTGTGCAGGTCCTGTGGCAACCGCAGCGGCGGTTCAGTTAGATGCGGCCATAACTAACTTCATAATACAAGAGTGGTTTCCCTATCGCTGCAAAGAGAATTACGATTTAGTTATTGAACCTTTGGAACGTCAAGTAAAGAACGGTTATTTCATATCAACTAATCGTCCAGGACTCGGGATAGAATTAAACGAGGATGTAATCTCCCGTTATCTTTGTATGCGTGTCAAGTAGAGAGAAGAACTACATCAATGACCCCATTGTTGAACCTATTATTCTTTACCTGAGTAGGATGATACAGGGATACTTTGATGGGTCTACTCTTAATAAAGGACAAAGATCGATGAAAAAGAAAAAGATACCTAAAGTCGTATTTACCGACTATGGCTGGCCCTCACTTGATATTGAAAGAGAAGAGTTTGCGACAATTGGAGCTGAAGTCACTCTTATTGATTCAATAGAACCTTCATCGCTATTCTCTGGTGTTCGTAATGCAGATCTTATCGTAAATGACAAAACGTCAATAACCTCGAAAATACTTGATGCGGCACCACAATGTCAGGGAATCATTCATCCTGGGGTGGGGGTAGATACAATCGATGTCGATGCTGCTACGGAGCGAGGGGTAATTGTTGCCAACATCGTAGGGTATTGTACTGATGAGGTCGCAGATCATGCGCTGGCTTTTATTTTGTGTTGTGCCCGTAGATTGGTTCACGGTAACGATCAAGTAAAGCAGGGTCGCTGGAATTGGAAAGGAATGATGCCCATTTACCCGCTGCGTAAGGCAACACTGGGGGTCATCGGATTCGGTAGGATCGGCCAGTCGGTTGTACAAAAAGCAAAAGCCTTCGGAATGGGATGCCTGGTGTACGATCCACTGGCACCTACGAATAATATATCAAGTTTTGGAGTTCAATCTGTCGATCTTGCTAAATTATGTACAGATTCAGATTTCATCTCTATACACTGCCCCGTCACCAAAGATACTAGACATCTCATTGGGGAAAGGGAATTACGTCTCATGAAAAGACGTACCTATATCATAAATACGTCACGAGGTGCCATAATAGATGAGGCAGCGCTGATCAAAGCTCTCGAATCTGGATGGATTAGAGGTGCAGCACTTGATGTTTTGGAGCAAGAACCGTCAGATGCCAATAATCCTCTTGTCGCATGCGATAATGTGATATTGACTGCCCACTATGCCTTTTACTCAGAACGGGCAGTACGGAGAATTAGAGACGGGGTATGTGATGCCGGTATACGGATACTCACCAACCGCTGGCCAAAGTGGGTAGCAGATCCTCAGGTAAAATCAAACTTAAGAAACAAAGATAGGAAAGATTGAGTTATCTACAAGATGAGACGTTACTCGTGACTCACTGTCTTTATTAAGGGAAATGCCGCTAATATGTAAAAGTCCCGCAAAAAGATAAAATATCTGTCTATCCTAGTCTTTGATGTTAGAGAAGTAGATTGTCTCAAGCTAAAATAGGAGCTAGAATATGTATTACCCTATAAGAAACCTTTCGCCTGATTTCTATGAGTTTGAGAAAGTGCTTACGGGCAATAAGAGGCCGGGGAAAGTACATTTGGTGGAATTTGCAGTAGACAGAGAAGTAATAGAGTATATTGTTGAGAAGACGATGAATAAGAGGCTGTTTTATGTTGAGGCGGAGAAGATTAGACGAAGAAAACTGGTTGCCTTCAAAAAAGGTCAGGGCATAGCTCTTTTGACTGAGAAAGAAGAGAGGGCGTACTACAAGCAATGTATAGATTTTTACTATCAAACGGGATATGATTACTTTCCAGATACTAGACCCTTCCTTCGGTATATGAACTCTATGATCATGCCCAAAGTGAGGGTGGCAAAAGATACTGCTCTGCTTCCCCGAAAAGGGGGATATTATGGCACTGCTAAAAAGGAAGGCTCCAGAGAATGGGTGGAGGAAGGTGTGGGGGTAATATCCTCGTGGGACGATCTCGAGAGGTTTCCCTGGGATAGAATGAAGCTGGATTTGGACAATCACTATGATTTCTTAAGTAAGAATATTCCCGAAGGAATGAAGGCCATGGTGAGTGGCTCTCTGTATGAACAGGTCTTAGAGAGACTATTAGGATACCAGGGCCTTTTTTATCTCCTGTATGATGATCCCCAGCTGGTAAAGGAAGTCACTAACAGGTGGGGGAGAGTAGTGTACGACTTCTACCAGGATGCAGTTGAAAAAGAAGTAGTAGGAGGAATCTTTCACGCTGATGACTTAGGATACAAAACTGGAACCATGATCAATCCGGACATTCTAAGAGAGATGTTCTTCCCCTGGTTTAAAAGATATGCTGTACTCGCTCACGAGCACGGTAAGATGTTCTGGTTTCACTCCTGTGGCGATGTCCTAGAGATTATGGAGGATTTGATTGAAAGTGTAGGCATTGATGCTTTCCATTCTTTCCAGGATCTCATTATTCCGGTTACAGAATTTAAGAAAAGATATCAGGACAGAATTGCTACTCTGGGAGGAGTGGACATTGATAAGTTAGCCCGTCTAGATGAGATTAATCTGCGTAAATATATCCGGAGGGTACTTGATGAGTGTATGCCCGCAGGAAGGTACGCTCTCGGTAGTGGTAACTCCATTGCCAACTATATTCCAGTTAAGAATTATCTAATAATGTTAGAGGAGGGTCTAAACTTTGGGAAATGAGAATTTCAACATAGAGCGGAATATGTTTACCTAATTACTCCTACTCAATGCTTTTCTCAGGATCTTTTCCTTGCTGGCGTTCGTAGACTCCGAAATCCCAAACCCTGACCGTGCCCTCTCCATATTCTGCGGCACGACCAAACAACCCGAAGGGCAGAGTTCCACGGGCTTCCCCGTGGGTATCTACTTGTTGTCATTTCTTTTGCCGTTTTTTTCACCGTATCTTCTCCAAGAGAAATCCGCTATTTAATTGAAGACCAAAATGGGGAAAGACTTACAGTTTCCATAGAAGCAACAAAACATAATAATTTGGTAGTCAAAGGTCTGGATCGAGAGCTCTCACTTTAAGTGGAACCTGAAGAGCTATTTACGAAATATGAATTTCTGAATGCCTTGGTTAGAGTGGACTGGTCCACCTTATATCTTGTTGTCAGATTTCTTAGTGTTCTTATCTTTCTCATTGGAACAGAAACTATCAAGGAATATTCCAGTTGGAGAAGGCAAAGGATGTTCAGGAAAACATTAAGACCCGAAGGAAGTGAAGCATGAAAAAACCTCATCAGGTAAATGCCGGGTTATTTGACCTGCCCCCATCAAAATAGTACCACTTGTTAAGTTAGAGTCAACGGAACGATGACCTCGGGAGCAGGTGGTCTGTAATTTAAGACGCAGTGCAACCTTACCTTCTTAGAGAATCTGCAAGTCCTCATATTAATTTCCCAGCATAACACCGCAATAACATTACTCTACGAGTTTTCAAAATATGTTCTATGGTGTGAGTGAGGTTTTATAGATTGTCTCGTGGTGATTCGGGCACTACTCCCCCGGGGTCATGTTCTCTATTTCCTTAGATAATACGACTCCGGACGGTTCCAGCAAATAGTAGGAAGGCTCGGTTTGGTGTCCATATAGGTGTCCATATGAGGGGCAAAATGAGGCAAATTCAGGCAAATTGGTGGGAAAAGAAAATGAAGGAAACTATGGTTTGGAGTCTTTTTTACGCACTGAACGCTTCTTTTGAGAACCCTTAGAATCGCATCCGCAATCCGATGCTCTATCCAATTGAGCTACAAGCGCATTTATGGTAAAACTGCTCCTCTACTATCTTCTTCCTAAACTCGAAATCTATTCTACTCAATTACTGGTGAAAATCAAATTCATGGGGATCGGCTTCGAATCCCACCGGTATTGTGCGCTTTAAGTCCTCTTCCGATTCACGAGATACGAACAACGAGATACGAATTCATGGCGGAGAGGGAGGGATTCCTTCTCCCCCGTCGTTCCACTTCTCCTCCGAAGCCGGCCACCCTCACTGCCGTTCGCTATGCTCACTTTTCTTCCGCTAGAAGCATTCGGGTTGGCTTCGAATCCCACCGATATCAAAAGCTGGCGGAGAGGGAGGGATTCGAACCCTCGGGAAAGCTTTAGACCCTCCACACGATTTCCAATCGTGCACTTTCGACCGCTC
>SDBT01018302.1_pt1 | contig 11019 bp, 10 predicted proteins | sample 2277101 | NCBI WGS metagenome assembly SDBT01 (sample SAMN10404973, study PRJNA504765) | marine sediment metagenome | isolation source: marine sediment core GS10_PC15, 103 cmbsf | place: Arctic Ocean: Southern Knipovich Ridge | collected 2010 | reverse complement strand
CTACTTTTAAGATTTTAGAATCCCTCAAAACCGGGAAGCCTCAACGAATCAATTTAGAATAATCTTTATGAAAATTCTTCTTTTGGTCAATTCTTTTCCTCCAGAAATTAGGTCTGCTTCTCACCTTTTTTACGAACTTTCCGAAAGTTTGGCTATCAAAGGACATAAGGTTACAGTAATAACTAAAATACCAAAATACAACGTCGTAAAGCTAAACAAAAAATATAAAGGGAAGTTATTGATGAAAGAATATATGAGTGAAATTAGAGTATTAAGATCAATCAGTTTGCCTTTGCCTCAAAACATTCCTTTAGTCAGGGCTTTTGATGAATTTTTTCTATCTTTTACGTTTTTTATAAGGGCGCTTTTTTTAAAAAAACAGGATATAGTGTTAGTCTATTCCCCTCCTTTACCTTTAGGACTTTCTGCTGCTTTTTTAAAACTGTTTAAAAGAATGCCTTTTGTTTTCAATGTTCAAGATATTTATCCCCAGACTGTTATTGACCTAGGATTACTTAGAAATCGTTTTTTAATTAGGGTAGCCCGGATAATGGAAAAATTCATTTATAAACGAGCCTACCTTATCACTGTTCACTCCCAGGGAAATCTTAAGCATTTAACCTCAAGTGATGTAAGTCCTAATAAGGTAAAAGTTATTCATAATTGGGTAGACACAGATTCAATAAAGCCAGGAAATAGATTGAATCAATTCCGTGAGAAGTATAGTTTAGACAATAATTTTATAGTTTCTTTTGCTGGTGTTATGGGTTTCGCTCAGGATTTAGAAACGGTAATTAAAGCAGCAAAAATACTAAAAAATTACAGAAAGATGAAATTCGTCTTAATTGGAGAGGGCGCGGCAAAAAAGGGGCTTCAAAAAAATGTTAAAGAGTTGGACTTAAAAAATGTTAAGTTTCTTTCTATGCAATCTCGTGAGGTTTACCCTCAAATTTTAGCTGCTTCGGATATCTGTCTGGTGACTTTAAAGAAAACAGTAAAAACTCCTGTTGTTCCTGGAAAAATTATGAGTATTATGGCAGCTGGCAGACCAATTATTGGAAGTTTTCCTTTAAAAGGAGATGCTGTAAAATTAATTAGAAAAGCGCGGGCCGGTATAGTAATTGAAGCAGAGAATTCTCAAAAACTCGCTGAAGCTATTTTAAAGCTTTATAAAAATAGCGAACTAAGAAGGTGTTTTGGAAAAAATGGAAGGAATTACGCAGAAGAAAATCTTTCCCGAAAGATTTGTGTTCAGAAATATGAAGATTTATTATTGCAGATAATTAAAAAAAAGGTTAATATATAAAATAAATTATGGAAAAACATCTTCAATATTATAAAGATAAGGTTATATTAGTTACTGGAGGAGCTGGAGCAATCGGGAGTAATTTAGTTAAAGCGTTATCCGATGCTGGGGCAAAATCAGTAATTATTTTAGATAATCTATCGTCTTCTTATAAATGGATTATTCCTTCTTTGCCAAATGTAATGTTTATTGAAGGAGACGTGACTGATGATATAGATTTAAAAAGAGTTTTTAACGAAAAACCTGAAATTGTCTTTCATTTAGCAGCCTTTTTTGCTAACCAAAATTCTGTGGATTATCCGGAAAAAGACCTCGAAATAAATGGGTTTGGAACATTAAAAATGCTTGAATATTCAAAACTTGTTGGAATAAAGCGGTTTATATATGCTTCTTCGGGATGCGCTATTTACGGAAAAGAGGCTCCGCTTCCTCTAACAGAGGAGTTTACTACAATGCATTTAAGTACTCCTTATCAAATTACGAAAATGTTAGGGGAACTTTATTGTAATTTCTTCTATCATCATTACGAATTACCAGTAGTAAAAACGAGGTTCTTTAATTCCTATGGTCCAGGAGAAGTACCCGGTCAATACAGAAATGTTATTCCAAATTTTATTTATTGGTCAATAAAGGGTTTATCTCTCCCTATTACCGGAACAGGAGAAGCAACCCGAGACTTCACTTATGTGGAAGATTTAGTAAATGGACTTTTACGAGCAGGATATTATAAACAAGCCATTGGACAAGAGTTTAATCTCGCCTCAGGAAAAGAAACAAAAATTATAAATCTTGCCAATATGATTAATAATTCTGTTGGTAATAAAGCAGGAGTGAAGTTTGTTAGTAAAAGAAAATGGGATACAAAAAGTCGGCTTCTCGCTTCAATTGATAAAGCCAAACAATTAGTTGGCTATGAGCCAAAAACGGAATTTAAACAAGGATTAATGAACACTATACAGTGGTTTAAAGAAAATTGGGAAAAATTAGAAAATTGTGCCAGTTTCAAACCGGGTATTTCATCAGCAGTTAGAGAAATACATACTAATATTCCTAAAAAATAATTATGCCAGGCAGAAAAAATATCCTCAAATTTATTCTCTTTACGGAAAACTTTTTTTAAACAATATGAAGATTCTTATTACAGGAATTAATGGATTTGTTGGCCAAAATTTGGCCAATTTTCTTCTAAAATTGAAAAGAAAAATTAAGGTTTACGGAATAGATATTCAAGAAAAAAATAGTTCTAATAAAAGAATTATTTTTTTTAAATGCGATCTTTTAAAAATCGGGGGTATTGGCCGGATTTTAAAAAGAGTAAAGCCAGATATAATTTATCATTTAGCCGCTCAAGCTTCGGTAATAGAGTCTTTTAAAAATCCTAAAGAAACCTTCAAAACAAACATCGAGGGAACGTTAAATATTCTAGAAGCAGTCAGAAAATTCTGTCCCAAAACGACTATTTTGATTCCTGGATCATCCGAGGAATACGGTAAAATAAAGGTAAAAGTTAAAAATCAAAAGTTAAAGATTAGTGAAAATACGCCATTATATCCCTTAAGTCCGTATGCAATAAGCAAAGTTTGTCAGGAATTGTTGGGTTATCAATATTTTCAGAAGTTCGGGCTAAAAGTAGTTTTGGTAAGACCTTTTAATATTACTGGTCCCGGACAGAGTGACCAGGCAGTTTGTTCTAGATTCGCTAAAGAAGTTGCTGAGATTGAGGCTGGGAGGAAGAGGCCGGTTATGAAAGTTGGTAAGTTGGAAATTGTTCGAGACTTTACTGATGTACGAGATATAACCCAAGCTTATTGGTTAGCAACTAAAAAATGTAAGCCTGGCCAAATTTATAACATAGCTAGTGGCAGAGGATATAAAATAGGAGATATTCTTAAAAAATTACTAAGCCTTTCTAGGAAGAAGTTTAAGATTAAAAAAGACCTCAGTCTTTTCAGAAAAAACGAGCCTGTAGTATTAATTGGTAATGCGGTAGATTTTAGAAAAGTTACTGGCTGGAAACCGAAAATTAATTTTTTAGACCAAACTCTCCCCGAGTTACTAAATTATTGGAGAAATAAATAATGATAATTTATCTAATTATTTTTTTGTTCTCATTTATTCTAACCTTAGTCTTTGTTCCGTTTGCAAAAAAACTGAGCCGAAAATTTAACTTTTGTGATAATCCAAGTAATGATTCTTTAAAAGTTCATAGGGTGCCAACTCCATTTTTGGGTGGAGGGGCAATGATTTCTGCTTTTCTTTTGAGCCTAATTTTCGTGTGGCTTCTTAAAAAAAATGGATTTTTAGATTTTGAAACCCCAAAAATTATGGCTGTGTTTATCGGAAGTATTATTTCTTGGCTTTATGGTTTTTGGGATGATACTCGTTGGCAACAAAGAATAAAAATTGGGCAGAAAACGAAAATCTTTTTTCAGATCCCGGTTATTTTAACTCTAGTCTTAATCCTTTATATAGCTCAAATCCAGTGGCAGTTTATATCTACTCCTTTGATTGCAATCTTAATTTCCATTTTTTACTTCCTTATTATTATGAATGCCATTAATGTTCAGGATGGTCTTGATGGTCTTGCTGGAGGCTTAATCTTAATTTCTTCTCTGGGATTTCTTTTACTTTCAGTTCTTAGTGGTAATACATTTGGTTTAATTTTGTCTTTAATAATTATTGGTAGTACTTTTGCCTTTTTACTTTTTAATTGGCACCCTGCCTCAATTTTTATGGGCAATAATGGCAGCTATTTTTTGGGATTCCTAATGACAGTTTCTGTTATAATGAATACAACACCTAGAAGTTTCGTTTGGCTTTCTGGTCCTCTGCTAATTTTAGGGATGCCGCTTTTTAATACAGGATACGTTTTTTTAAGAAGAGTCACTCATCACCAGGCCTTACTTTCGGCTGATAGACATCATCTCTATGACGAACTTCACAGAGTTTTTGGCTCTGTGCCAAAAAGTGTTTTAATAAACTATATTATTCATATTATCCTTGTGGTTATAGGATTAATGATTTTAATCAAATTTCTATAGATATGTTTTTTATTAGAAACATAACCAAAATAAGTATCAGAAGAAGAACTATTCTTTTTATCATTGCTGATATTTTATTAATTAGTCTATCGGTTTGGATAGCTTTTTTATTAAGATTTGACGGGGAAATTCCTAATCAATATTCCATCACTTTTAAGAGTATTATTATTCTGACTTTGATTTTTTGCCTTCCGATTTTTTATTTTTTTAAACTTTATTCTTTTTCCTGGTCATATGTTAGCACTCAAGAACTAATTTCTTTATTTAAAGCTGCTGTATTATCTTTTTTATTTTCTGGAGCTGCTCTTTTGATTTTTCGAGATCTTTCTCAGTTTTCTGGTTTTCCTCGATCTATTCTTTTTATTAGTTATTTTTTAATTTTTTTATTATGCGGAGCAATCAGACTTTCTAAAAGACTTTATACTCAAACCTTTCAAATAAAATCTAAAGGAAATAAGGAAAGAACTTTAATTATTGGAGCAGGAGACGCTGGAGAACAAATCTTAAGAAGCATATCATCTTCAAAATCAAGCCCTTACTTACCTATTGCCTTTATAGATGATAATCCAATAAAACAAGGGTTAGTAATTCACGGTTTGAAAGTTTTAGGAAAAATTAAAGATATTCCTGAGTTGTCTAAAAAAAAGAATATTGAAGGGATGATTATTGCCTTGTCCTCGGTGAGCTCTCTCATCATTAAGAAAGCAGTAGAAGCAGGAAGAAAAGCTGAATTAAAAAAGATTAAAATTATTCCTTCGATGCCTGAAATCATTAACGGTCAAATTTCTATTAGAGACCTTAGAGAAATACAAGTAGAAGATCTATTAGGGAGAAAATCAGTTTCTTTAGACACAAAATTAATGGAAGATTTTATTAAAGATAAAAAAGTTTTAATAACAGGAGCGGCGGGCTCAATTGGTTCTGAATTATCAAAACAGGTAGTCAAGTTTAAACCGTATGCTTTATTGATCTTAGACCAAGACGAAACCGGTATTTTCAATATCTCACGGAAACTTAAAAATAGTTTTCCAAGTCTAAAGTTTTTCTCAATAATCGCTGATATCCAAGATAGAGAAAAAATTGAAAAGGTTTTCTCTGTTTTTCAGCCCAACGTGGTTTTTCATGCTGCTGCTTACAAACATGTTCCTTTAATGGAAGAAAATCCTGACGAAGCAGTAAAAAATAATGTTTTTGGAACAAAATCTGTAGCTGAAACCTCACTAAAATATGGAGTAGAAAAATTTATCCTTATCTCTACTGACAAAGCAGTAAATCCTAGTTCAATAATGGGCGCAACAAAAAGAATAGGAGAAATGATTTGCCAAGCTCTAAATCAAGAAAAAACAAAATTCATTTCTGTTCGTTTTGGTAATGTTTTAGGAAGTAGAGGAAGCGTAATTCCTGTTTTTGAAGAACAAATAAAAAAAGGTGGTCCAGTAGAGGTTACTCATCCTAAGATGAAAAGATATTTTATGACCACCCCTGAGGCTTGTCTTTTGGTAATGCAAGCAGGGGCCATGGGACAGGGAGGAGAAGTCTTTGTTTTAGATATGGGAAAACCTGTCAAAATCTTAGACCTAGCAAAAGAAATGATTAGACTTTCTGGTTTTGAACCTGATAGAGATATTCCTATTGTTTTTACTCAACCTAGACCGGGAGAAAAAATTCTTGAAGAAATTTTAACTGCGGAAGAAATAACGATAGCTACCAAAAATGAAAAGATTTTTATAGCAAAGTTACTCAAGATTGAAGAAAAAAAATTGAATTTTAGTTTGGAACGATTAAAAGAGGTAGTAAAAAAAGGAAACGGAGAAAAAATAAAAACTATTTTAAAAGAAATCATTCCTTCTTATAACACTAGGGACGATATATCGGACAGAGCCCGTTATAATTCTTCCTCGCATTAAAAAATTTTAGTCTTGTTAAAATTTACTAATCTGCTATAGTTGCAATATACCTTTGGGGATAATTTCCGTTATCACTTAAATTACATGGAGTCAATAAAAATTGAAAAATTGAAAATCCACTCTGATAAAAGAGGGAAGTTAATAACAATTTTTAAATTTCCGAAATGTGGTCAAGTGTTTCTTGCCACCACTCGCCCCGGTTTTATTAGAGGTAACCATTTTCATAAGAGGCAAACTGAGAGATTCTATGTGATTGAAGGAAGTGCCAAATTAAATTTAAGAGATATTAGAACTAATAGAAGGAAGAAATATATGCTCTCTGGTAAGAGATTTAGAGTAATTACTATTCTCCCTTATTGGGTTCACAATATTGTTAATATAGGAAAGAAGGAAATGAAACTTTTAGTTTGGAGTAGTGAAATTTTTAATCCTGAAGATCCTGATACTTTTCCTGAAAATGTTTAATTGAAATGAAAATAAAAAAAGTTATTGGGGGTTGTAAAAGTTGTTATAAAATATGAACCAAGAACATAAAATTCAGGCAGAATATGATGAAATAGACTTAATGGATTACGTTATAGTTATTTTTAAAAGCAAATGGTTGATTTTTGGTGTGTTTTTAGTAGCTGTGATTACGGCAATAGTTTTAAGTTCGGTAATGACAAAAGTTTATAAAATTGACACCTCCTTAGAAATTGGAGTAACTAGAAAACAAGTAGCAGCGGGTTTAAGTAATTTAATAGAAAACCCAATTCAGATAAAAGAAAAAATTAATAGTGATATTTATGGAATTTTAATTAGAGAAAGATTAGGAACTGAAGGAGGATATCCAAAAACAAAAGTTGGAAATCCTAAAAATACTAGTTTAATTCAAATTGGAATAGAATCTAGTAATATCCAAAGGGCTAAAAATATTTTAGAAGAAATGAATAATTTAATTTTAGCTGAGCATGAAGAAAAAATTGAATCTGCAAAAAAATTAATAGAAAACAATATAAAAACTATTGAAGATAAAATTCAATTAGTAGAAAGTGATATCGAGAAAACAAAAAATAAAATAGAACCAATAGAAAGCAACATTGAAAGGATAGAAAATAAAATTGAGCATACTAAAGAAGAAGAAAATAATTTAGAAGCAAAAGTTGAAGCTTTGGAAAAAGTTTTAGTTTATGAACAAACACCAGGAACTCAATTCGCTTTATTTGATACCAAAGAAAAATTAGCCAATAAAAAACAGGAAATAGAGAGTTTATACCTACAAATTAATTCCTTAGAAATAACTAAAGAAGATTTAGATGTTAAAATTAATTCCTTAAAAACAAACATAGAAGATTTAAATGCTCAAATTAATTCTTTCAAAGCGTCTTTGGATGAAATTAAGCCCACCAAAGTAATAAAAACTCCTACTGTTTCTAAGAATCCAATAAAACCAAGAAAGATGTTAAATATAACTATAGCTGGAGTTTTAGGAATTTTTATTGGAACATTTTTAGCACTCGGTAAAGAGTGGTGGCAAAAGTTAAAGAAAAGCTATAGATAGGGCTCGTAAAAGTAAAAGGATATAAAATACCCTCAAATTAAGGGTATTTTTATTTTTTATATTGTTATTATATTTTTATTCTCTAACCTTTGTACCAAATTGACAAGAAACAACAATTACACTTAGATTTATATTCACATTCATTACATTTTGCTCCACAAGGAGAAATTTTTGTTCTCTTGAAAGCAGGTAATGCCATAGCTTTTGGGATAATTGGTAAACCTCCAATATTCACCTCAACATGTTGTATTCCATGTTCTGATCTTATTTGTTTATCTATAAAATACTCAATTCTCTCTGGATCAGGAGCCACTATACCTACAACTAAATTATGAATTCCTGAGACTTTGTCTAAGTGATAAACCAAAGGACAATTTTCAAATTTCTTTACTAATCTAGAAATGGTTTTTGGGTCTCCCTCAATACCAATAGATGCACTCATTGTGTAAAACTTTTCAATATTAATTAATCCCTTGATTTCTAAAATTCTATTTTTAATAAGTTTTTCAACTCTGTTTTTTACACCAGCTGAAGTAAGACCTGTTCTTTTAGCAATTTCGACAAAGTGTGTTCTTCCCCCTTTTGATAAAGATTGGATTATTTCCAAATCTGTTTCATCTAAATCTTTTAATTTCCAGGATATAGGGGCAGGGTATCCTTCAATTGCAAAATCAGCCTGGCCTGTTCTATCACATAAAACAGCAAATTTTATATCCTTTATCTGAAGTCTATTCTTTTTCTCTCTCATCATATTCATAGTCTTTCTATGGGATTTTCCAGTAATAATATCATTATCAACGATTAAAACTTTTCTTCCCTTTAATTTATTTTCTTCTAATCCTTTTCCGTCATCATCCATAAAGGTAATGTCTGCTTTTTTGCCTTCTTTCAATAACCATTGATAAAGCCCTTTTCCATAGAATACCCCATCATCTCCAAGACCGATTATACAGACTGTGTCTTTACCTATATATTTCTTAATATCCTGACCAAGTCCTGTAACAAATTTTTGGATTGGTTTAAGTTCTAAAAAAGTATTTTTCTTCATATTTTTTGACATAATATTTTATTAGTTCATCCCGGAGTTCCGGTGTACAAGCAGCAATAAATAAACCCACTTTATCATGTTGATCACCAGGAATAAACTCGTAATCTTTGAATGAAGCATCAGAATCGACACTTACAATTTCACAACCTGCTTTTTTGGCAATAGCGAAACCAGGATCTATTTCTGATCTTGGCTCGTCAAACATGACATAGGCATCAACTAATCCTGCAGCCAGGTAAGCGTAGATATAAGAACCTCCATTGGGATAAAGTAAGGCCTTGGGATGCAAATTGTTTATTAAATCACCAAAAATATTAAAAAACTTTTTAGAATACTGAGAACTCATTATATAAGAGGCTAAAACAATAGGTTCTGTTAGTTTCTTTCTATGAGAGCGTGAAATTTTCTTTTTTTCGCCAGTATTTATATCTAATAAGTAATTCCCTTTTTCATTAGAAATATAAAATTTTTCATTTAAAATATCCGAAATACCACAACATATCGGCTGCTTTTTTTTATCAAAAAAACTTAAGACTGTATACCAGTTATGTTCGAATCCCCTTAAATAAAGAACTGAACCATCAAAAGGGTCAATAGAACCGTAAACATCGGGGTGAGTCCCGTTTTTAATATCTCTCCCTTCTGGTTCAGAAAAAATAGTTGCTTTTAGATTATATTTTTTAACTAATTTTTCCAAAATACCTTCTCCTACTTTATCAATTCCAATATCAATATCCTCTGGTCTATTTATTACCTCGCCTAGAATTTCTCTTCCTTTCCCCTGGGCGGCCATCTCTCTAACCTTTTTAGTAGTCTTAGTTAAGTATTCAATTAAAAGATTGTCTAGTTTTTTATTTTTCATGTAGTTCCTATTGTTACTTTATCGGAGGCTTTTGTCAATATCATTTTAATATTTTAGAGAAAGCCGCAATAAAGCGTTCGGTATCCTTTAAAGTTCCTATGCTTACCCGTATTGTTCCCTCAATATTTGGACCTTTACGTGGTCTAACCAGGATTCCTTCAGATTCTAAAACCTTGATTGCTTTCTGGGGATCGTTAGGTTTGACTAATAAAAAGTTTGCTGCTCCTTGCCAATATTTTACATTGTTTTTTTTAAAAAATTTCTCTATTCTTGGTTTAGATTCTTCCACAATTTCTTTTATATAACTCATAGCATAATCCGTATCATCTAAAGCAGCTTCAATGGCGACTTTAGCAAACATATTCACATCATATGGACCCCTGATCTTCAATAACTCATTAATATTCTGCTCTTGGGAAATAACATAACCTGGTCTGACAGCCGCTATCCCAAACTGTTTAGCAAGAGTTCTGGTAATAAATAAATTATCAAAATCTGGAATTAAATCTCGGGCAGTAATACCAGAAAATTCAAAATAAGCTTCATCGTGCAAAACAGCAGTATTATTATTTTGTGCTTTTTTTAGAATTTTTGAGACATTCTCCGTGGAAATAACTGTACCGGTAGGATTATTTGGGTTACATAAAACAATCAATCTTGTTTCGTTATTAATCAAGTCGAGTACCTCTTCTATAGGAAAAGATAAATCCTCTTTATATGATGGTTCTAAAATCTCTGCCCCTTGAATTGCAGCTGATTGATAAAACATGGCAAAAGAAGGTGTTGGAATTATTACTTTATCGCCTTTTCCAACAAAAGCCCGGAAAATGACATCAATCCCCTGGTCTGACCCATTAGTTACCATCACCTGAGAAGGTTTAACTTGAGCATATTGGGCAACTTTTGAATCTAAATCTCCATATTCGGGATACACTTGTAATCTTCCAGAATCTATAAATTCTTTTAAAGCTTGTGTAACTTTAAGACTTGGTTCAATCGTCATCTCATTAAAATCCAACAATAAACACCCCTTTGATGCTCTTCCCTCTAAAGGGGGTTTGTAAGAACTCATCCTTTTAATATTTTCCCTGAATTTTGACATAATATCTCATTATAATGCTTTTAAAAAGGAAAGAAAAGAGCGGCTATAAACAACCACTCTTTAGATATAATACCCTATGGTATTTATTTAACTAAACTCATTAAATCTTCGGCGCTTTGTTTTGGATTTCTCCCTTCGTAAATTACACTGTAAACTGCTTCAATAATTGGTAAACTCACCTTATGTTCTACTGCTAACTGATGAACAGCAAAG
>SDBT01018301.1_pt1 | contig 11019 bp, 24 predicted proteins | sample 2277101 | NCBI WGS metagenome assembly SDBT01 (sample SAMN10404973, study PRJNA504765) | marine sediment metagenome | isolation source: marine sediment core GS10_PC15, 103 cmbsf | place: Arctic Ocean: Southern Knipovich Ridge | collected 2010 | reverse complement strand
TGATAAGAAGGGGTGTGATGTGTATGTCACTAATACAAACAGGAATATATCTCATTATTATCTTAGGGCAAAGGAGAATGCTTTTAAAATAAATAAACTCCCATATATAACTAACCCAGACAAGACTATGAATCTTACTGAAGAGACAAAGAAAAGAATACAGGATTCTTTATTAAAAAGGGAAGAGAGACTTAAAGCAAGGATTGAAGAGTATAAACTTGAGCAGAAGAAGATACAAAAGGGATATGATTCAGCAAAAAGTCCTCAGATTAAATTTCAACTGAAAGGGCAGTATGAACATTATGAATCTTTGATAGTAAAGTTAACAAATCAGTTGAGAGTAAAACAAGAGAATTACTTCAAGGACAAAAGACCAGCTTTCTTCTATATGGAGAATGATCCAATACCTAAAGACTTCTATGAGTATATGTCACCAATGGATAGCAAGATAGTTGATAACTTAGTTTCAAGGGCAAAGTCTCAGCCACCAAGTCAGAAACAGGAGCATGATATAAATACTATAAAGATGTTGGTTGTTGCTGCTGCTATTGCTGCTGCTATTGCTGCTTTCTTCGCATTCAAGCAGGATTCAATGATTACTGAGATATGCAAGGCTGTTGGTGCAGCTTGCAAACTGTAGGTGATTAACATGACATACTATGTGGATATAACTATGTGGGATGGAGAAAGTGTTGACCAAAATACTGTAGATTTCAAGGTGAGGAATGTAAGAGCAGATAAGGGATTAGCAGAAGCAATGAAGTTCCTAAGCCAGAAAGATGGTAAGGGTGCAGTGAGGAGAGTGATAGAATTTTTACAGAGAGACTTTGATGAATTTGAAAGACAGATAAGGGATGCTAGATTTTCATTTAAAAATAAGTAAAATGGCAGATGATGATGATGATGATGAGGGTACTTCTCCAGAGAGGATATTCATAGATAAGAAGTTCCTAGCTTTGAACAAAGCTATAGCCTTGACACAGTTAGCTGCAATCTATGCACTTATTTTAAGCAAGGACAGCAAGGGCTTTGAAGTAAAGGAATCAGACCTTTATTGGGATTGCTGGAGGAGGATTCATTATCTTCATATGATTCTGTCCAAACGAATCAAGGACAGCAAAAAGATAAAGTCAGAGAGAAAGAAAGAACTAAAAGTTTTTGTTGATAACTACAAAGATAAAAACGTAACATTGGAAGACTTGGGTAATGCTGTTAATTTGGTCATTGAGTTTGGCTGTTTGTTTGGGCTTATGGATGATAAGCTAGCAGAAGAAAGTCAGGGAGATGAAACACCAGGTTATTTCTAAAATGGTAAAGAGAAGCACAGAGGATTATGGTCAATGGAAGAAGGATGTTAGACAGCATTATAGTGATTTGGATATAAGGAAATCATCTATAGACAACTTTATGAACTATGTCTCCACTAGATATGATAAGCATAATAGGAGTTACATACCATTTAGATTGATGTGGTATTTGTATGATAAAAAGAATTGGGTTCAGAAAGAGAACCAGCACTACTGGGTTGCATTCATAGGCAAGACTGGTGGTGAAGGTAAGACAACTTTAGCTGAACATTGTATGTCTTTTCTGGATGAGACTTTCACTCCAGACAGGAAAGCACTTGATTACGAATCTCTTATAAAATTAATAAAAAGTGCTGTAGGTAAGACAGAGTTTCCAGCCATTATGTTAGATGAACCAGAGAACAAAGTACATCCTATGTCTAAGAAAGGCAGAGAGTTAAGGGATATACTAGGAAAGATAAGGCAGCTTAACTTATTCATTGGAGCTTGTGCCAATAGTTTAAGTGACTTACCACCATTTGTATTCCATAGATTGAGTGCAGTGTTTTACTTAAATAATAAGCATAGGTTCTGGTTGTATGATAGCACTAAGGATAGACCAAAGCACACTATACTTGATGATATAAAGAAAGGATTCACCAGGCAGGGACATGGAGTATTCTTAGATAAGAAGATAGTGAAGAGGGCCTTCTTTAAGAATCAGGGGTTTTCAAAAGAAACTATCTTTGATGAAGGGGATTATATAAAGAGGAAGATGAAGAATCTTATGGCTAACATAGATGCTTATGTTGGTCTTACTCCAAAGAAGAAAGAAAAGGATAGTAGGAATAAAAAGATATATGAAAGGTGGAAAGGTGCAGGTGGAAAGTTTACACAAAACCAAATAGCCAAGTATGAAGGATTAACGAGGGTACAGATAAATAACATTTGTAGTGAATATGGTCAATTAGTCAAATCAAAACAAGCAGAATCTATATAATATAATAATATTATGTTGTTCAAGAAAAAATCAAAACCAAGCAGCCAAAAGGGAAGGATTAATTAAAATGAACAAAAAACTAAACAAATCATTAAGATTAGTATGTGTTATTGCAATCTGGATAGTATTAATAGTAGCTTGCCTTAGAGTTTACAATCTATATAGTTATAATAAAGTACATCCACAGAAAGAATATGAGTGGAGTTCTTTACAAGGGCCACCTGAAGAGTTTATTATTAAGAGTGAGATGATGGAGGCTGCAAGGAGAACTGTAATCTTAGGAATATTAATTGCAATAATATGGGAAGCTCTTATTTACTTTAATGATCCTGGAAAGCATTTTGTAACTTACTTGTATCGTAAGATTAAACCAATACTGGGGGGACTTGAAGATGATTAAACTAAAACTACCTAGGGGGTCACAGATAATTAATTGTAAGAGTATTGAATTTGTTAATAAGGATATGATAGTACTTGATAAATGGGAAGACTTTTTATGGCTATTGGGAAATTGTATGTCCATATATAAATTAAAAAACTCCCTTTATCATATTGGCCCTGAAGTTTGTTACATATATAATTTGAATGGTGAGAACATTGAATAAGAAAGAACTAAAACAAAAGATAGAGAAAGACCTGAAGTATGATATAGGTGGGACTATTGCCTGTGCAATTATTGTAGTCATTACTATTCTATTCTTCTTTGACCTTTATATTATTAGTTCGTTTGTGATAATGACTTTGGTGTTTTATAATTCTTATCTCATAACAAAGAGAGAGAAACAAATCTTGGAGGTGTTAGGATGAATAAAGATATAACTAAAGTTAGGGTTGTAACTAGGAATTTCTTTGTAGATTTTATTGCTAAGATAAAAAATATGTTTGGATTAAGATTGAATAGATACGAAGAAATGATTAAGAAAGCTAAAGATGAAATATGGCTTGAGTTAAAAGAACAGAAGATAGAACTTAAGTGGTATAGATATGAGATTTCCCAATTAACAAATGGTGCAATGGTTATAATGTTATATGGTGAGAAAAAATGATGACTAAATATTTAATTATTCTTTTCCTTTCTTTTGTTATATTGGGTTCAGCACTATATGATTCTGGAATTACCAATGAAGAATTAATTAATGTTTCAAATAAATTAAGTTATGATAATATGAATTCTACTTCATTAATTAGGGATATGGCTAATGATGAGAACCAACACTTTATATCCAGATTTGTTTTCAAAATTGCAGATGCATTTTTATTTGTATCTGTAAAAGGTGTTCAAGAAAGTTTAGAATTTGGATATGAAAACCCACAGTATAATTTTGGTTTAATAATAACTTTATTTTTAATTAGTGTATTATTAATTCCTTTAATATATGTTGGTTTATTTTTGTACTATGGAATTAGTGCAGTTGGGAAATGGGTAGATAAAAAATATGGAGGTAAAGAAAAATGAAAATAAAAGTAAGTTGGATATATTTGGTTTTGTTTGTGTTGGGGGTTATTGCAGCTGGGGCAATAACAGGAATATTTGGTGAGGGTGTAGGCATATGGGTTAGCTATAGTTTCTTGGGTGCGTATGGAATAGCTATATTGATAAATGCTGTCTTAATAGAAAAAGTATCTTTAGAGACTGTAATGAAGAATACAACCTTGCCAGAAAGTTTAGGTGAGACTAAATTTGGAGAGAATACATTAGAAACAATGGAAGATCCATCAGAACCACCAAAGGAAGAACCAAAGAAACTATCAGAAGAAGAGATTAAGGTTGTGCAAAAAATAGGCAATTACATAAAAGATAATCTTGATAAGGGCCATAAGTTAGAAACCATAAGAGCACCACTTGATAAGGTTTATGGAGTTAAAGCTGTTGATTGGGTTTTACAGAATGCAATTAAAGTTGAAGAACCTGAACTGCCTGATTTGGGAGAACCTGAAGAAATTGTAACTCCTGAGACTTTGAAAGAAGAAGTTAAGGAAACTAAGAAGAGACCAGGAAGACCTAAGAAAACTAAGAAGAAAGAAAAAGCTGAAGAACCTAAAGAGGAGAAGCAAAAGGTTGAGATAGTTGACCCAGAGCATTTCAAGTAGGTAACAATGTCTAAGAAAGGATTGAAATGGTTTAAATGTCCACACTGTGACTTTGAAATTAAGTATACTTTTAATTGGATGAAGTGTCCTGCCTGTGGTGGTAAGATTAGATTCAAAGATATATGGAAGGCCATAATTGGTAAAGAAAGGGTGCAGTTTGGAATGAACAGGTGATGTGGAAATTGTAGGGAGTGAGTTCTTAATCATTCATTCATATGTACTCGCCTCGTCTCCCTACAACCACAATATCTTTGGAGGTGAAGAATGAATCAGGAATATAATTGGAACGGAGAAAAGAAAGACTTGAAGAAGTTAGATACTAATATGCTTCAGGAGAAATTACAAGAGTTAGAAACAGAGAAGATGAAACTTGAGACAGATATGTATAGAAACAATGGCAGTTCACTTTTGATTAGGAATTATCCATTTAATAAACAGAGTAAACCTTATGGGAATATCAAGAAGATTAAGAAGACTATTGCTTTTATCAAAACTATATTGCATATAAAATTACAACAGAATAACCAATCTAAAAAATGATTAAGTATCAAATAAACTGGTATGGATTATTGTTTGCTGCCATAGCTTGTTCAATAGCAATACTCATAGATTTGAGATGGGGTTGGGGTAGTAGGGGGAAGTATGAATAAAACAATATTAATCTTGACGTTGGTTTTACTTACTGTTGGCTGTGTAAGATATGTAGATGTAGAGAGGAACATAACAATAAACCATACAATCACCATTAACAATACAATAATAGAAAAGTGCAATACTACATTCAATGACAAGTGGGATATATCCAAGAGCAGGGAATTAGAACTGATAAGAAGGATTAGGTTTTGTGAAGACCAAAGGGATGAGTACTGGAGTGATGAAGACTGCCGTTATGATCTGAATGAGACTACACATGATTTAGATTATTGTGAGGAAGTGCTTTGTGAGTGGAATAGTAGTTGGTGTTGAGTTTCGTATAATGGCTGGAAAGTAAAATTGAGGAAATCAATCATATAGGAAGAGAATGAAAAAATTAATTGAAAATGCTGAAAATGAGGGTGTATTTCGTAGCATTAATGATAATACGCAATTCAAGAAGACTGTTAAGGATATATCCAGGGTGGTTAGGGCTAATCACTTTAGCTATGAGCAGCTTAAGTATATCTTTAGTGGAGTAAGGCAGAAGTGTGGTTTAAAAGCAAAGAAGAGGAACAAAGGTATTAAGGATCATCTAAGCCAGGAAGAATTCTCTAAGGTATTGAGTATCGCTTACAGTAAGAAGGGAGAGATGGGGTTACTTATTAAAACTCTCCTTTTTACTGGAGCTAGGGTTACTGAGTTTGTCAATATAATGATAAAGGATGTTTACATATCTGAGAAGAAAATCTATCTTAGAGAGACTAAAGGTGACAAGCCTCGTTTCGTTCCTGTATTTGACTTTTATCTGAGGGAATTGATGCAGTATATAGGTGATAGGAAAGAAGGTTACTTATTTGAGACTAGATTGCATGATAAGTATTCTGCTAGAAGGATTCAACAGATACTAAAGGGGTTTGTTAATGATGCTGGAGTTCAGAAAGCTATAACACCACATAGGATGAGGGCCACTATAGCAACCTGGCTAAGTGAGAAAGGAATGCCAACAGAAGATATACAACAGTTCTTAGGGCATGAGAAGCTAGAAACAACTCAGATTTATACTAAAGGTGCTGTAAGGAATCTAGGTGAGAGTGCTACTAAGCTTTTAGAAAAGAAAGAGACAGAGGAACAAGATAGGAGGCAAGTTCCCCTTAATTAAATCTGATTTCTTTGATTTATTTAAACGTTATTAATCATAGATATAGATTAAGAATTAAAAGGGGGGTAAGAAATAACCCCTCAAATAGAACATATCCATAATAAAGGTTCGTTTATTTTATCTTATTCTATTAAATACAACAAAAATTATTATTATAGGAAACAATAACAAAGGAAGAAACAAAGCAGAACTTCCGAATGGTGCTATCAAACCTGTAAGTGTACTACTACTTATATTTTGAGTTGATTCTCCAATTACATCATTTAACTCGCCTATAATTATAAGTCCAACTGAAATAACTATTACTACTGTAACTATAGGTATTATTAATCCTACTATGTTAAATGATGAATCACTACTAGTCATAATATCTCCATGTCCAGAAAGCTTATTTTTAATATCTTCTTTTCTTTTTTCTATATCACTCCTAACTCTATATTCTTCTTTGTGTTCTTCTAATTGCTTTTCAAACTCTGCTGTATGATTTTTAGAAGTATTTATAAAAGATTTCTCTTTGTTCAGTCTCTTTTCAAAATCTTCATCATCTCCCATATTAACACCCCTATTATTTCAATGAATATAAAAAACTTGATACCATCATTACTACGAACAAGATTCTAATTAAGACTATATCCCATGTCCATATCTTAGATATTAGAAAACTTCCAATTCCCCATATGAATAAAGCTAATAAAAAAAAGAATAAAAAAGCTTTAAAAAAGTTACTTACGTTTTTCATCTTTTTCTATAGGTATTGGTACTCCACTTACATCACTCATTACGTTCATTATGTTGCTCTTACTGTCAATAACATACTTTGTTCCCTTTGCTAATGATTTCTCTGTGGTTTCCAATGCTTTATACTCCTTTGCAGAACCTTTAAAGTGTTTCTGTATGGATTCATTGATTAACTTAATCTTTTCTGCTGTTGCTTCTGCTACTTTCTTTATTCCTTCTGCTCTTCCAGTTGCTTCTAGTATCAATGATTGTTTAGTTCCATCTGCTTCTTTTATTACTGCTCTTCTTTCTCCGTCTGCCTTTGTTTCTACTGCTGTAGCAAAGTCTAAAGATGCTATCTTAGCCTGCTCTGCTTTAACTACATTATTCATGGCTTCCTGGACATCTTTAGGTGGCTCTATCCTCTGAACTTCTACTCTCAAAACCTCAACACCATAAGCATCTGTCTCTTTGTCTAATACTTTCTCTACATCTAAATTTATTTGGTCTCTTTTTTGGATGCAATCTGTTAATGACATTTTTCCCATTACAGCCCTCAATGTAGTTCTTGCTAGACTTGTTAATTGAACTTCATGTCCATCTACATTATATTCTGCTGCTTTAACATCTTTTATCTTGTAATAAACTACTGCATCAACAGTCATATTTAACTTATCACTTGTCTGAATTGTTTGTGGTGGAATATCTACCATCTGTTCCGTTATATTAACTTTTCTCATAGTATCTACTATTGGTATTATCCAATGGAATCCTTGCTCTCCTGTCCTTATATATTTTCCAAATCTCTCCACTAAACCTTTTTCTACTGGCCTAACTATTCTTATTCCAGCCCCTACAATACTTCCAACTACTATTATAGCACCAACACCAATTATTGTTCCTATCATTCTTCTTCCTCCTGTAGAATACATTCACAGTATTCACATTTTTTTCCTTTTATAAAATCATCAACTCTAGTTCCACAAGGAATCTCAACTGTTGTTTCTTCTCCACAATTCTCACAAGTAATTGTTTTCTCATAATTTTCCTCTTCATTCTCTTCTGGTTCTTCAACTTCCTCTTTAGTTTCTTCTTTCTTTTTTCCGAATAGTCCCATTTTTATTCCCCCTATTCTATCTTTGTAAACAAGCTATATTCACGATAGATACTGTTTGATTAAACAAAGCTAATGGAATTGGATTCCTATTACAATCTAATGCTATCTCCATAATTGCAGCAACAGATTCAATTTGTCCAATATTTCTCCCTTCCTCAAATGATGTTGTAATGTTTTGGTTACAAGTTTCTTTTAGATTTCTTTCAACTTTATCTATCTTATCAGAATAGAAATCTTTTCCAATAAAGAAGATTGCCACTATTAACAACAAAATTAATATTGTTATTACAAATCCATTGCTTTTAGGTTTCCTTTCTATCCTTTGTTCTCCTTCCATTTTTACCCCCTAAATAATTAAAATCCTTTTTCTTTGAACCATTTGTTGATACCAGCACCAATCCAACGTATTATATTGTATGCTATTATGATTATTATTAACCCTGCAACTCCTAATGCTGCACTGGTAACAATAATAATAACATCTATAGCCATAATTTTTTTGATTATGGATTTCGCAAATATAGAACCTATATATGTAAGTGCACCAAGTATAATAACAGTAATAGCACCAGTTCTTAAATCTGATACTTTTGCCTTTATCATAGATAACAAATTCTTTTCTTTACGTCTTTCCTCAACTTCTTTTTCTTTTACCATTTATATTCGCCTCCTCTTGTTTTTAATTACTGATTATAACGCAAGTCTTAACTTCTTTTTTGTAATTGATTAAAAAATTACCATGATCCACATATCTTACTCCTTCGTCACACTTCCAGGCATCTCCTTGTTTTAGATTATGCCTGTAATTCATTTGTATTATGTCTTTGAAACTTGCTAAATGTAACTCAATCACTTTAACTTCAGGTTCGTATTCTATTGTCTTGCTATCAACAAAACTAACCATTAAAACAGATAATATACATATAATTAAAAATATTTTTCTCATTCTAATGCCTCCTTCTTTCTCTCTAATCTTTTTTCCCACATCTTTTTGGTATTTTTAGTCTTTTCAATGATGTTATCACAGTAAGCTATTCTTCTATTATACTCTGCAATGTCTGCTTTTATGAAATCGTTTCTTTTAATCATTTACTCTTACCCCTAAATCTGTATATCTCTCTGCATACTCACATTTGATAGCTACTGGGTTTGTTGAAAATAGTCCAACTCTACCCATTTCTTTGTATTGGTCGAATCCCAATGCCTTACAATGATTGTTTGCGTTGTCTTTAGCTATTGGTTTTATATATATTTCATCAACTAAACCTAGAATTAATCCAATAATAAACAACGCTATGAATATTCCCAATCCTATTTGTCCTTTTTTATTCATCTTTTTTACCTCCCCTTTCCTAACTTATTTGCTGCTTTATAGTTCAAGTAAAAATAACCTATTATTATTCCAGCTATCCCAATTATTATTAAAGACCATTTACCAAAAGAAGCCCATTGCCCTTTAGTAATTTTAATATCTTACTTTTTGTTTCATCACTTAACCCCAAAGTATTTTTTAAGAGCTGCTTCAACAACTTCACCCATCTTCATATCTTTTTTCTCCATCTCTTTTAGAACAAGCCCTTCATATCTATTCTTTAAATATATCTGCCTAGTACCCATAATAATTCACCTCCTCAGAATTAGAATTTTCATTCATAAGTATCACTATACAACTATACACCTATATAAGACTTTGGATTAGGTTTATAAATAGAGGATTTAACTACGAGTTAGTTAATATGTTTATTAAGCTATCTCATTATAGCCCAGAATATAGCAGCAAACAAGAATCCTAAGACTAACCACACACTAATCGCAATCCATCGAGGAATAGCAATAATAGAAGGGAAGGAAGCTATTGTTATAATCAAAGGAGCTAGAACCATAGCAATTCCGAACTTACCTGCACGAGCAACTAGAAGAAGTACTACTATAACAGCAATTACAATCAATGTAATCATAAGGCCAGCATTTATTCCGCTTGAATCAAACAAAGTAATGAAGGCATCAGCTATTGCATTGAATAAATTGTAAGTCATGTAGCTCCCCCTCCTCTTATTAAAACTATTATTGTAATTAACTGTAATATTGCCAATGGGAATCCTATAAGTATAGCAAACAATGGTGGTAAGTCATTATTAGTAAGTAAGGTTAATGGCATTATGGCTATGTTAAACATTGATTTTATTGCTGAATATCCAATACTTAAAGCATCCAGGAAAGAGAATGCCCCTGATTCTGTTGTTGCTGTCTGCCCTGCTTCTTTTGTTGGGAATGTCCCTAATCCACCATTATCTGTAGTTGATAAGTTCCAATTTGCCCCAGAAGAGTAATTAGTTCCGTCTCTTAATGAATCTGAATATAGCTGGAAGTCTGTATCAATACTTGTCTTGCTTTGAAGCAACACATCAAATAAATCTCCATTCAATCTTGCTGCACCTTGTTGTTGGAATCCTGTGTTTTCCATAGCATAATTAGTACCTAAATAGAGAAATGTATTTAAGCAAATCACTAAAACAAACATTTTTAGTATTGATACTCCCATTATTGCTCCCTCCCTAATACAAAATAGATTGCTACTCCAAAGAATAATGAAATCATTGCAACCATTCTTGGAATAAATCCTAGTAACATAAAGAATATTGTTCCAAAAGATATTACTAACATCAATCCTAGACCAACTACACCAATTTGAGAGGCTAAAACTGCGAATACAGTTATGAGTATTGCTGCAAATATAGCCCTCATTACTGGAGTCCCAAGATTAGCACCTATTATTTGAAAATTATCTGCCAATCTATCTCCAATTAAGAACCTTACAGAGCTTCTTTGTCCGTTTATGAACTGTAACGGAAATCCATTTCTCTTATAAAAATATACGGTGTCAAAACTTCCTTCTTCGCTTAGGTTAATCTGAACCACTGCTGTGCCTCCTGCTGGACTTCCAGTGATATTAGCTAAACAATTAGCTGGAATACAGGTATAACTATTATTAATTATTTGTAATCCGAAAAAC
>SDBT01018300.1_pt1 | contig 11019 bp, 7 predicted proteins | sample 2277101 | NCBI WGS metagenome assembly SDBT01 (sample SAMN10404973, study PRJNA504765) | marine sediment metagenome | isolation source: marine sediment core GS10_PC15, 103 cmbsf | place: Arctic Ocean: Southern Knipovich Ridge | collected 2010 | reverse complement strand
GACCAGCCCGATCTCTCCGGGGCGAATTGTGACGTTGCGCACTCGGCGGAGGGAGTAGTCCCATGGGTTCATGAAGTGTCTGCCGGGCCCGCGCATCTCGGCCATGACGCCTCGCTCGCCCTTGAGCGAGTACTGGCCTGATTGGGCGACCCCGCCGGTTTTGCGGGTGACCTGTAGAGATTGTCCGTGCGGGCACCACTGATAGCACATGGCCGTCCAGACGGCTCCGATAGCAACGACGACAACCAATACAATGCCTATTAATGCAATGATCTTTTTCATAACGATCAATCCTTTCGACTTTGAAGGCCGGGTGAGGCTACTTGTTCGCTCCGGAAGAACGCATCTTGGAAAAGCGTTCGAACAGGTCGGCAAAAAGTCCGTCGGTATTTGAAAGCACTCGTCGGACGGCCGGGGCGAATTTCGTGATCATCTGGTACTCGGCGTATTTCTGGCCGGTCCCGAAGGCGTTGATCTTAGCCCGGACCGCTTCGGCCTCTGCCTGGTGCTTCATGACGGTCACATCCGCATGGGCCTGGCCTACAGCCAGTATCTTGGCGGCCCGGTCTTTGGCGGCCTCCAACTGAATGCGAGCGACTTCGAGGTCTCTTTGGCCCTTGGTCACTTCGACGGCCTGGTATCGCTCGGCGTCGCGAACCATCGTTACGATCTTCTCGCGAACTTTGCCGAAACTGCTTTCCCGGTCCTTGCGGCGTTCCTGGATCACCTTCGACAGCCTGCCGCCATCGCGCTGCGGCGCTCCGTCGGGGGCGAGTTTGGGCTTGCCGCCAATCATGACCGGCTGTCCACGCTCGTCGAGAACGGCCTGGCCATGTTCGTCGACCTTGGCTGTGGCGCCTTCGATGACAATCGAGCCGATTTCTTTCTCGACCTCTTTGCGGTAGCGATCGATCTGGCGCATTGCGATTTCGCGCCGTTCGTACTGTTCGCGAATCTGAACGGGCGGTTCGGTAGCACGAATGACGAACGAGCGAATGAGAATGCCTTCCTGCTCGCACGATTCGGCCAGCCGTCGTTCGACTTCCTGCTGCACTTCCAGGCGGGTGTCGCCGGTGATGTAATCGACCGCGCGATACTGCCCGCCCACCATACGGAAGTAGGACCGGGCAAAGGTAAGGATGATTTTTCGCTGGATGTTATTGATCCCGCCGGACTCTTCCAGGTCCTTCTCGTCGACGTATTTGACGAACAGTTCGGGCAGCTTGCGGATGTCTGGCGCCCACTCGATCGTGCCTTCCACGTGGATGTCGAAACCGTACTTAGACGGAAAGGTAATGCCATACTGCTTCGCCATCTCGAACTTCTGCGAGCGGACGTCGATGGGTGTGACCAGGTATACATACGGGTTCGAATAACCCGGGTGCGTGCCCGGCGGCAGCAGGAACGGCTGTGTGCCCCGCTCGCCTTTCTTTACGACGAAGACGTTCGGGCTGGCGGACTCCTTGCCTACCATTCGGGTCACCACGCCCCTGAAGCCAGGCTCGATCTGCACCATGTCGTACATCGCCACACCGTACGCCCAGGTGTTCACGTAGTGCCTGCCCGGCCCGAGCGGCTTGGAGAGGATGCCCTTCTGTTTTTCGTTTACCACAACGACCTGGCCGCGATCGAGCGGATCGCCATATTTTCGCGTCAGCACCGCCACCTGAAGCTTGGGGACCACCGTCGCCTTCATCGGGCGGGGCCAGTACCAGGTGTACGGGTTGCGGAAGTGGCGTCCTTCTTTCAGGATGTCGTATTGCGGGCCCTTGAAATTAAATGTCGGGGCCAGCACGTCGCGGTTGGTGATGTTCTGGCCGGTCTTTCGCATCAGCGGCACGAACTCGCCTTCGCCGACGTCGACACGGCAACTGAACCAGAAAAACATCAGCCCCACGATCGGCAGCAGCACCAGCAGTAACAGCCACCGCATGCGCTTGGCGATTCGCCGAATGTGGGCTTGGTACTCTTCCATTCGATCATCATGCTGAGGATAGTCTTCGTTCATTATTCTCTCCCTTGGAGCAGTTCATGTCTGATCTGTCGCCGCTCAGTTTGCAAGTTGTAACTCTGCAAGCGGCTGGTTTAGCGAGGCGAAAGTAGCATGACCGCAAGCCCATAGCAAGAAGCACACCGGAGGTTTTAGTTGCGGAGGAGCGATTTTGCGGCAAATGAGGCCGAAAAACGCCCTTTCGGCGCTATGGCTGAACGGCCCGCCATGCCGATATCAAAGGTACGCTGAAAAACAAATTCATAACCAGATTAGATAACTATCGAAGGAAGCAAGACCGATGAGCGAAGCGCCTCTACTGGAAGAACAACGCGAAAATTGGGGCAGCCGGACTAGTTTCGTCCTGGCGGCCGTGGGCTCGGCCGTGGGTTTGGGCAACCTGTGGGGCTTCCCCTACAAAGTCCACGCCAACGGCGGCGGGGCCTTCCTGATCCCCTACCTGCTGGCGATGCTGCTGATAGGCATTCCGCTGCTGATTCTCGAATTCTCGATGGGGCACATGACCCAACGGGCCGCGCCCGACGCGTATCGAAGCATCAATCGCAGAATCGAGCCGATCGGCTGGTGGGGTATCGGGCTAGGCTTCATCATCATCACGTTCTACCCGGTGATCCTGGCCTGGTGCGGCAGCTACCTGGTCGAGTGCGTCAAAGGCATCTTCAACGGCGGCGTGCTGCCATGGGCGGGCGAAGGTGTGGAAGGTGTGAAGAAGGCTGGTTCCTTCTTTGAGAACACGTATCTGAATAAATGGACGCAAGGTGAAATAGACAGCGGCATTCAGCCGTGGTCGCTGGGCCGGCTGGTCGGTCCGATCACCATCTCGCTGGGCGTGATCTGGGTGCTCATGTACCTGTGCATTTTCCGCGGCGTGAAGCTCGTCAGCAAAGTGGTTCTCTGGACCGTTCCCCTGCCGTGGGTGATGCTGCTGATCCTGACGATTCGCGGGCTTACACTGCCAGGCGCTTCGGAGGGGCTGAATTTCTACCTCAATCCCGACTGGTCCATGCTCGCCAAGCCCGAAACATGGCGATGGGCGTTCGGGCAGATGTTCTTCTCGATGTCGCTTGCCTTCGGCGTGATGATCACCTACGCAAGCTTCCTGCACCGCAAGAGCGACATCAACAACAACGCAGCCATCATCGGCCTGGCTGATATCGGCACTAGCTTCATCGCGGGGGTGGCCGTGTTCGCCACGCTTGGCGCGATGGCGTACGCAACGGCACAGGCGGGCAATCCCGTCTCGGTCGAGAATGTAGTCAGCGGCGGGCCGGGCCTGGCGTTTGTGGCGTTTCCATACGCACTGGCGCAGCTGCCGTATGCAGCGTGGTTCGGCGCGGTCTTTTTCATCGCCTTGTTGACTCTTGGAATTGACTCGGCGTTTTCGATTACCGAAAGCGTGCTGACTGCACTCGTGGACAAAACCGGCTGGAACCGCAACCGCACGCTGATCGGAATGTCGCTGGCTGGTTTCGGCCTCGGCCTGGTGTACTGCACGCGCGGCGGGCTGGCCTGGCTGGGCAGCATGGACGACTTCATTAACAGCTCATGGGGAGGCATTGCACTGCTGGGACTGCTGGAATGCGTGGTGGTCGGCTGGGCATATCGCATCGGCCGCCTGCGCGAGCACGCCAACGAATGCAGCGATTGGAAGCTGGGTATCTGGTGGGATTGGATCATCAGATACGTCGCCCCGCTGATCCTGAGCTGCCTGTTCGTCTGGTCGCTTCTGGAGAAATTCGCCTCGACGAGCGGCTTCCTCTACACCGAAACCGGCGAGTTGAACGTACCGATCCTCGTAGGTCTGCTCGTTGCAGTCGCCGTGCCTGTAGTCTCGGTGATCCTCAGCCTGATTCACTCGCCCGGTGCAGACTCGCACGCACAACACGTCGGCCAGCAACGCACCGGCCGGGCGATGGGCGCGATAGCCTCGCTCGTGATAATCGCAGCTATCGGGGGTTTAGTATACGGCTTTGACCTGATTCGCCAGGCCCACTTCGCCAGCGGCGACCCCATAGAAGGATTGGTTTCACCGCGTGAAAATCTTGCCGACCAGGCGATGATGATCCTCCCGCTGGTTGCGGCATGCGCGCTGGCCGCGTTGGTGATCGGCGCGAGCGTGATTGCCTACGCCGAAAACAATGCACGCCGCCCGAGCGGGCTGGCGCGAGTCGGCGCCGGCCTGGGCGTAATGACACTCGGCGGCGTCGGCGGTTTGTTCCTGTCGCTCATGGTCCTGCTGCACCCAGCCGAGGCAGCCGCAGCACCAATCCCGCCGGTGTCCGAAACCGCAGAGCTTGCCACCACCAGCTATATCGTGCTGGCCGTGATGCTCGTGCTGCTGGTTGTCGGGCTTGGGTGGTGTTTCATGCGGGCGATCAGGGCGGCCGGCGCCGCAGCGGGCGAGGCGGAACAACTCCCGGAAAACGACGACGAATAAACGCCACACACACTGTTATAAAAAGCCCGCCGGCTGATAACCGACGGGCTTTTCTTTGCCTTGATTATGAGGTCTGCTCTAACGTCGACGTTTCATCTCGCGGGCGATTTCGCGCTGCTGATCGCGTTTGCGGATCGTGTCCCGCTTGTCGAAGTCGCGCTTGCCCTCTGCGATGCCAATTTCGCACTTGGCCCAGCCGCGCTTGAAGTACATCGCAAGCGGGATGAGCGTCTTGCCCTTCTGGCGAACGTGGATTTCGAGCTGGTGGATCTGCCGGCGGCGCAGCAGCAGTTTGCGATCGCGGTTCGGCTCGTGCTGCATCCCCTCGGCCGCCTGCGGATACGGCGCGATCGTCGAGCCGACCAGAAACACCTCGCCGTCTCGCACGCGAGCATAGGCCTCGTCGATCCTGGCCTGGCCGGCCCGCAGCGATTTCACCTCTGTGCCCAGCAATTGCACGCCGCACTCGACCACTTCGATGATGTGATAATTGTGCCGCGCCTTGCGGTTGGAAATTCGCGGCTGGTTGGATTTTGGTTTATCCTTCGCCATCATTTATCTCGCGGGTGAACCTACTTCACTTCGAGGATCGCGTAGTATCCGCCGTCGCACCATGCGGTCGGCCGGTCGGCGCCGCCGGGCGTGATGAACTGCTCCCGGATCAGCTTGAGGCCCTCGGCCCGCCGAACCACGTCGCCGCACTCTTCCGGCTCGATACTGCACGTACTGTACACGATGGTTCCGCCTTTACGCACGAAGTTCCTCGCCACGCCCAGCAGCGCCCGCTGAACAACGGCGGACCTGCGGAGCGAATCGACGTCGAACCGCCATCTCGCTTCGGCCCGACGGGAAAACACGCCCGTGTTGCTGCACGGGGCGTCCACCAGGGCCAGGTCGAACCCGCCCGGTGCGAGGCGGCCAACCTCGTCGGCCAGGTGCGTCGTGACGATCGAAACACCGGTGCGGCGACAATTGTCCACGATGCGTTCGAGCTTGTCCTGCGAGACATCCACGGCCGTGATCGCGCCGCGATTTTCCATGCGCTCGGCCAGGTGAGTGGTCTTGCCGCCCGGAGCAGCGCAGAAATCCAGCACCATCATGCCAGGTTTGACGGGGGCAGCCTCGACGACCGCGGTGGCGGCCGCGTCCTGCACCTGCACCATGCCGCGATTGAACGCGTCCAGTCGCATAACATTTGTCGAATGGGCTAGCACAACGCTTCGCCCGTTGACATGCCGTGACGCTTCGACCCCGTCGGCGACCAGCGAGGCCAGGACTTCATCCGTGGTCGCGCGCAGGCGATTTACCCGCAGGATCATCGGCGCGCGAACGTTGGCGTGCATGGCCAGCCCGGCCGCCTTGGCGAGCGACTTGGACCGCGTAAACCAACGCTCGGTCAGAGCTATAGGCAGCGAATATGCGCGGGCAAGATATGTCGCCGGGTCGGTTACGGGGTCAGGGAAGACCGGCTTGGCGAGTTTGCGATAGCTGTGCGGCGAAATCGGCACGACGTCGACCGCGGCCGGCGGGTCGCCAGCGATCACATCGGACAGGGCACGAACGATATTCCGCAGCACGCCATTGACCACTCCGCTTCGCCGATTGTGATGGAAGCGATTCGCCTGGGCGACGGCCTCGTTGACGACGGCGAAGGCGGGGATGCGGTCTAGGAACAGAAGCTGATACAGCCCGACTTCCATGATCTCCGTCAGCGGGACCGGGAGCTTGCGGTTCGGCTGGGCCAAAAAGACCCGCAGAATCTCCCAGAGCGTCTGGCGATGGCGGATTGTCCCCAGGGCCAACTCGCGGGCCAGGTGACGGTCCTGCTCGCTGAGCGAACCCGCCGCCAGCAGCCGATCCAGATGGGCCGAGACGTTGCCCGCCCGATCGCGAAGTGCCTGAACTGCAACGTCTCTGGGATTAAGCACGAAGTTGCTCATGATTTTACCGATCGAAAGTGGTCGCCCTCAGCAAGGCGATAACCGTTGGCAAAGTCCCGCCAGTCCATCAGTCGCTTGCCGGCTGGCTTGATTTGCTCGATGCGCAATCGGCCAGCGCCGGTCGCTACGACTAGCTCGTCATCGAGCGTGCCGGGTTCGCCAGTCGCATCGCCTGCTTCGACTACCGCCCGCGCGATCGTCACGTTGATTGGTTTTCGGCCGGTCCCTTCGAACACAGCCTGCCCGCCCGGCCACGGCCACGCGCCATGGATACGGTTACGCAGGTCGATCGCTACGGCGGAGAAGTCCAGTCGGCCGTCGGATTTGTTCAGCCGCGGTGCGAAGGTGACTTCGCTTTCGTCCTGCTCGTAAGGAACGGCCTGCCCGTCGGCCAGCATCTCCAGCGTTTGGCCGACCAATTCGGCGCCCAGCCTGGCCAGTCGCGCACGCAGATCGCCGGCAGTTTCGGTCGGGTCGATTGGCGTCTCGCTCTGGGCGTAGATCGCACCGGCGTCCATTTTATCCACGATCGAGAACGTGGTAACGCCAGTCCGTTCGAAGCCCTCGATGATCGACCAGTTGATCGGGGCCGCTCCTCGCAGCTTCGGCAACAATGACGCGTGGAGGTTGAACGTGTCGATCGAGGGGGACTCGATAACGGTATGTGACAGCATCTGTCCGAAATCGACCACGCAGATTACATCGGGCCGCCAGTTTCGCAATTGCTCGACCGCCTCGGGGGCGTTGATTGTCGGCCAGTCTGCCAACTCGCAGCCCAACTCCGCAACCAGTTCGGCGACGGGCGTTGGGCGCAGCTTGCCCCCCCTCCCGGCCGGTCGCGCAGGCTGGGTGACCACGGCCACCAGTTCGTGTGGGCCGCTCGCCACCGCCCGAAGGGACGGGATCGCAAAAGTTCCACTACCACAAAATACTACGCGCATGTACTCCTCGCTTTCGACCAGATCAATCGCGTCATTTTACGCCAACGCCTTGTTAGAAGTTATCCCAAAAACCGCTTCGCAGACGAAAACAAGTTTTTTTTCGATCAGGCAAAGAGCGAAAACGATGTCGAATCATGCTCGATTCGTCGATGCAGGCGGACACATCCGAGCGTGAATACAGCCGATCGAAGCCCGGATCGAGTTTTCAAGCAGAGCCTAGTCACCCCCGGCCGGGCAGAGAAGGGACTTTTGCAATGGCAGCCGGGCTTGACGATACCCCCCGCTCGGATTAGATTGGCGTGACTATTACACCAATTCCCGGCGCGATGACCAGCGCCGACGAAACGAGGCGTCAAGGATGGCGAAAAAAGCCGCGAAGAAAAAGACTTCGAAAAAGCCCGCTCGCAAAGCGGTGAAGAAAATCCAGTCGAAGGCTGCCGAAGCTCCCGACCGCAAAGCTGCCAGGTCGAAAGCCAAACCCGCCTCAGCTCCGATGCTCTTCCAGATGGCGACACCAGAGCCAGCCACACACGCCGAGCCGGCCCCACACACCGAGCCGGCTACTAAGCCGAAACCAGCGCGCAAAGCCAAGCCCAGCCGATACGCCACGGCCGAGTCGATGGCCAAGGCCCAGCGGAGCATCTCGGTCAGCGAGTTCTTCGCCAAGAATCGCCATCTGCTCGGGTTCGACAACCCGCGAAAGGCGCTGCTGACGACGGTGAAGGAGGCGGTGGATAACGCACTCGACGCCTGCGAAGAGGCGGGCATCCTGCCGCGAATCGAAATTCGCATCGAGCAGATCACCGAGACGCACTTCCGCATAAGCGTGCAGGACAACGGGCCGGGCATCGTCAAAAAGCAGATCCCCAGTATTTTCGGCCAGCTTTTGTACGGCAGCAAGTTCCACCGCCTGCGGATGAGCCGCGGCCAGCAAGGAATCGGTATCTCGGCGGCGGGCATGTACGGCCTGCTGACGACGGGCCAGCCTGTGCGAATTACCTCGCGGATTTCCGCGCGAGCCAAGGCGCACTATTACGAGTTGCAGATCGACACGAAGAAGAATCGGCCCGACATTATCCGCGACGACCAGATCGACTGGGATGTCCCGCACGGCACGCTGGTTGAGATCGAGTTGGAGGCCCGCTACCAGCGAGGCCGGCGAAGCGTGGACGACTATCTCCAGCAAACGGCCATCGCCAACCCGCACGTGGGCTTCGTCTACCATGCCCCGGACGGGCGCGAGGAAATCTACGACGCATCGATCAATAAACTGCCCGCCATCCCCAAGTCCATCCGGCCGCACCCGCATGGAATTGAACTGGGCGTGCTGATCAAGATGCTGCAGGATACGCGGGCCAATAGTTTGCGACAGTTCCTGACCGGCGAGTTTTCGCGCGTCTCGCCGCGAGTGGCAGCCGAGATTATCGACCGGGCCGGCGTCCGCAAGAACGCCCGCGCCGCCAGCATCACCCGCGATGAGGCAAGGGCAATCTACCACGCCATCGAGGAAACCAAAATTCTGGCGCCCGCAACCGACTGCGTCGTGCCCATAGGCGAGGGGCAACTGCTGGCCGGGCTCGAGCAGGTCATGAACGCGGGTTTCTACTCTGCCACAACCCGCAGACCGGCCGTATATCGAGGCAACCCGTTCATCATCGAGGCGGCACTGGCCTACGGCAAGCCCGAGAAAAAGGACGACCAGGCCGACGACAAAAGCAAGAAAAAGGCCGAAGCCATACCCGAGCCCGAACAGCCGGAAGAAAAAACGCTGGCGAAGGTGCTCCGCTTCGCCAATCGAGTTCCGCTGCAATTTCAGCAAGGTGCATGCTCGATCACCAAGGCGGTAACGGGCATGAATTGGCGAGGCTACGGTCTGACGCAGGGCCGAGGCGCGCTGCCTTCGGGTGACCTGACGATCGTGGTGCACATGGCCTCTGTGTGGGTGCCGTTCACCAGCGAATCCAAGGAAGCAATCGCGTCCTATCCGGAGATTCTCAAGGAAATCCGCCTGGCCCTGCAGGACTGCGGGCGAAAGCTGGCTACGCATATCCGCAAAAGCGTACGGATTCGCCAGGAACTCAAGAAACGCAGCTACATCGAGAAATACATCCCAGCGATCGGCGAGGCGCTGCGAGATATTCTGGATCTCAATGCGAAACAGGTCGATCGCATTTGCGTTGATTTGAAGGACGTGCTGGAACGCAGCCGAAAATTTTAGAACCGGGCCGCCTGAGATGAAGAACAAAGGCCCATCGGAGAGACTTCGGCGGGCCTTTTGATTATCGCATTATCGAAGGGTGTGTTTACAGCCTGGCCGTCGCGACCGCCAGATCGTAGCCCGGCAGGCGATCCATGGGCTGGCGATTGCCGCATTGGCCCGTTGGCTCGTGCCAATATTCCACGGCCTCGTCGCCGGCCCGCCAGCACAGCGCCACCTCGCGCCCGTCGATCAGGCACGGAAAATCCACAACCCCGAGCGTCCAGTCTCGCAATATCACGCCAACCCCATCCAATTCCGCCACCAGCGTGCGAATGCATTCGACGCTATCGACCAGTTCGTCTCTGGCGGATCGCCCGCGATCGTATTTGCCCGCATGCTGGGCCGCCTCTATCGTCTCCTGCAAGTCGTTGAGGCGAGCGTATTCATCGAGAATATCAGCCACGATCCTCTTGACCAGCACCAGAGCGCGACTCGCTTCGGCGGGCGAGAAAAGTTTCCTCTGTCGCCGCAGGCTGGGGCCAGCCAGGCCCTCGCCGCCATATTCGTGATCTATCGCATATTCTTCCATGAAACTCTCCGGCCGCGATCTCGCGAGTGCGGCTTGCCATGTCTTTACACCTTGCCATCAGCAGGATTGGACTACTATCGGCCAGAACCGTGAGAATCCATGAGTTCCGGCGACGATTTGCCATTGCCCACTTTCAGTCGTATGCTAGAGCCAATGTTTGGAATGCTGAACGTCAACAAGCCGACCGGGCCGACCAGCCACGATATCGTGGCGATGGTGCGCCGAATGTTACCGCGTAAGACAAAGGTCGGCCATGCCGGTACGCTCGATCCGTTCGCCTCGGGTGTGCTGGTGGTCTGCGTGGGGCCGGCGACGCGCCTGGCCCAATACGTGCAGGCCCAGCCGAAACGCTATCTCGCCGAAATCACACTCGGCGCGACCAGCACCACCGACGACTGCAAAGGGGAAATTACACCATCGGACGAGGCGTGCGAGGCGCCTTCGACAGATAGGATTCAGCGGGTTCTCGACAACTTCGTCGGTGAGATCGAGCAGATTCCACCCGCACACTCTGCCGTCCATGTAAACGGCCGGCGAGCGTACAAACTTGCCCGCGCAGGGAAGCAACTGGACCTACCGCCCCGGCCGGTTACGGTCTATGGGATTGAACTGGTGTCGTTCGATTTCCCCCGCCTTCAGTTGGACGTGCGGTGCGGGACTGGCACGTACATCCGGGCGATGGCCCGCGATATCGGCCAGGCATTGGGGGTGGGCGGATACTGTAGTGCGCTAACTCGCACCGAAGTGGGCGGCTTCCGCATTGCCGAAGCGAAATCTCCCAACGAACTGTTGCCGGAAAGAGATATCGTCGACCCGCTCGAAGCGTTGGGCGATCTGCCGAAACTCGTGGTCGATGAAGCTCAAGCGTATCGCCTAGCCAACGGTAACCAGGTTACGCCTT
>SDBT01018299.1_pt1 | contig 11019 bp, 14 predicted proteins | sample 2277101 | NCBI WGS metagenome assembly SDBT01 (sample SAMN10404973, study PRJNA504765) | marine sediment metagenome | isolation source: marine sediment core GS10_PC15, 103 cmbsf | place: Arctic Ocean: Southern Knipovich Ridge | collected 2010 | reverse complement strand
GTGAATCGGTTCAAACATGGAGAGGCCATGCGGGTTCAGGTTAGCTCCGGCAGCAACGCCCATACCTCCCTGAATGGCCGCTCCCAAATCGGTGATTATGTCTCCGAATAGATTCTCTGCCACAATGACGTCAAAATTCTCGGGATTTTTAACCATCCACATGCATGTTGCATCTACCATTGCGAAATCGGTCCTCACGTCCGGATAGCTCTCGGCAACTTTTCTGAAGATTTCGTCCCAGTAGACCATGCTGTAGTTGAGGGCATTAGACTTGGTGCAACAGGTGAGGTGCTTCTTCCTGTTACGTGCCAGATCAAAGGCATACGTTATTACTCTTTCTACCCCAATCTGGCTAAACACGCCTTCCTGAACAACTACCTCTTCTGAATCAGAAAAAACCCTCCTCAGCCCAGCGTACTTACCATGCTCAGGCGTACCTTTCCTGTATCTGCCCCCACATCCGGCATAGAAACCTTCTGTATTCTCGCGTATTACTACGAAATCTATATCCTGGGGTGTTTTATTTTTCAAGGGGCAGAATACGCCTTCCAGGAGTTTAATTGGTCGGACATTGGCATACTGGTCAAAGCCTATGCGAATTTTAAGAACAAGGTCCCTCACAGAAATATGATCGGGAACCCTCGGGTCTCCGATGGCACCCAGATAGATGGCATCAAAGCCCTTCAGTATCTCCAGCCCGTTTTGAGGCATCATTTCTCCCTCTGCCAGATAGTAGTCACATCCCCAGGGAAAATGCTCATATTCAAGACTCAGGTTTTTTACTTTCGCCTGAACTGCACTCAGAACCTTAATGCCTTCTGTCATTCCCTCCGGTCCAATGCCATCCCCAGCGATAACCGCCACCTTGTGTTTAGCCATTTCTTACCCTGCCTTTCAATTAACCATTATTATATTTTACTCACCCTGTCCCGGAAACGATACCATCTGCGAAGTTAGAACTACGAGCATTTTAGCCTTTTTGAATAAATGGCCGATAATCCCTATGTGCCGTACAGTCGTGTTTGATTATAGCCCTTTGTCTGCTGCTCAATCAATACCTGCGTCTGGTCCGGTCACTCTGATTATTGATACGCCAGTGCAGGGTCCGCACTATACTTATCATTGCTTTGTGATTCAACAGAACGTCAGAATGTTGAGTATAGATGCAAGAACGAGTGACCCAAGAAAAACAGACGACAACCTGTAAACTCTGCAATTCAGTGGACACCAGGAAACAACCAGATGCAAATAGTACCTGATAACAAATGAAGGGGAGACACCTTCGATCAAGGATATCTCCCCTTCTCCATCGAAATTCTGTCTTAATCACCGGGCCAAATGGGCGAGAAATCGGGATTGTGGCCAGGACCGGCGGTTTCATCATTGGGGCCCTTTGTGTTATGGGCGTTCGGGTTGGCGTTGGTGCCAGCCTTATTCTTCCCGGGTAGCTGTGATGTGCCCACAGGGGGCGTTATTGCTTCTACACCGTTAGCACCGTTATTAGCATCGGCATTCAGTACACCGGTATCTTTACCAGCATTGTCGTTCCATTCGCCACCGACCACAGGACACAAGAACGGATCATCGGCCAACGCGTTAGAGGCACTCCCAAGTAGTATCAAAGTGACTATGGCCGAGACCGCAAGAATTCTTAAACCGGTTTTTCTCACTTCCTCCTCCTTTATTAAGTACTTGAAATTGCTTGCCTTGCTTTTCACCTTTACATAGGCTTCACTTCCTTCTGCCATGGATTGTGGCGGTCGATACACTTGCCACTCTCCATTCTAGAAATATGCAAACTCATCACTACGCACTTTCAGTCCAATCTGGCGGATTAATCGACCGCTAAAAGTACTCTCATGGCCAGGTGTAAAGTGGTAAATAGTTCTCTGCGGCAGACGTCACTTTACATATCCGTTACTGCCAGAATATTGCCCTCGGTGTCTTTAAACCAGGCCCCTTTCATCTCACCCATGGTGGCAATACCATCTACGGTCTTAAGACTTGGTGTGTCGATGTCTTCAAATACTACCCCCTTTGCCTTGAGCTCCTCTACCGTGGCTTCAACATCCTTAACCGTAAATGAGGCTGCGGTATGGTCGGCCTTAGTGGCCGCTCGTTGGTAAATGTAGAGTGTCGTGTCCTCCCCAGCCTGGAGCACAGCTCCTGGGGAGGGGTCGGTTCGGATAACCTTAAGGCCAAGTTTCCCCTCATAGAATTTCCGGGCACGTTCCAGATCTACGACTGGTAAAGTAGGATGTACTGTAGCATCGGCTAGCATTTTTGTTTACCTCCTCTATTTATTTTGATTTTCTGGTTTTTCTTTCTGCGTCTGTTCTTCCATAATAACGTGCACTCAATGACAAAGTCATAAAATGAACGCAGAAAAAATTACAAAACTATGACATTTTGAGGGCAAGAATCAATCGGCCTGCTCAGGAACTCGCGAGTAATTTGGAATTCGCGACCTTCACACTCCGGATTCGCCCCGTAGCGGCAGTGTAAAGAAGAAGGTTGAGCCTCTGTCCGGTCTGGACTCTACCCAGATTCGCCCGCCGTGAGCTTCCACCAGCCTCCGGCAGGCCAGGAGTCCCAGTCCAGCCCCTTTATTCCGGAGGGATCCCGCCTGGTCTAGCTGCTGAAAAAGTTCAAAGAGCTTTGCCTGGCCAAACGGAGATATTCCTATGCCCTGGTCAGCGACGCTAATAACCAGGTGGTCCCTATCTTGCCTGGCAACTACCTTTATCTCCCCACCCCTAGGTGAATACTTGACGGCATTTTCCAAGAGGTTATAGAGGATGCGCTCCAATCTCAGGGAATCAGCGTTCACCGGAGGCAAGGTCTCTGGAAGGTCCATCGAGAAATGATGCCGGGATGTCTGTTTTTTAATTCTCTGGATCACTTCGCGGGCGACTACGTCAATCCTGACTGGCTCCATGTAGAGCAAAAGTTGCCCGGCCTGAATCCGTGATAGTTCAAGCAGATTCCCCAATAAATGGCCAAGAGATTCTGTCTCCGAGAGTGCGTCCCGGAGCATTAGTTCAATCTCGGCAGAACTCAGGCGTGCCTTCTCACTCAGGACGGTATTCAGGCAACCCATGATAACAGTCAGCGGCGTGCGCAGTTCATGAGAGACGAGACCTATAAACTCGTCCTTAAGCTGTTCCAGCTTTTTGCGTTCTGTGGTTTCAATTAGGGAAAGCACTAATCCCTGTGCCTTGCCAGAAGCGTCCTTCACTGGCGCTAGCGTCCAATCCCAGTATGTAATGCCTCGCCAGGATTGGTTCTTGAACTCGAATGGTTTGTCGTGGTACTCTACCGGCTCACCGGTGTCTCTTACTTTTTCAAATATCGCTTGATTCTCCTTATGTGGGAATAGATCAAAATAATGTTTCCCGATGAGTTCCTCCATAGTGTGGCCTGAACCACGTGCATAGGAAGAATTTACTCTAACGAAGTTGAAGTCAGGGTCAAGGTAAGCCAGCATGGCATCGGTATTTTCCATGATAATCTGGAGGAGGTTCTTTTCGCGGGTAATGGCTTCCTCCATCCGCTTGCGCTGGGTGATGTCACGGCAGGTGTAAAGCACCGTGCCGCCTCTGATATCAATACGCTTCACAGTCACCAGCAAGGTGTGCTGTTTTCCCATCTTATCCATAATCAATCTCTCGATATTGGGTATCTCGCCTACGCTTTCCAGTTCATCAACATCGAAAAGACCATCACCCAGCAGGAAGGAAATGTTGCCCTTCTCGTTCACCTCTTGAGCGGAGTAACCGAAAATAACGTCCACGTTTGGACAGATAAAGGTCAGCGCTCCGTTCTCGTCTGTTATGAAGACGGCATCTGACATATTCATAAGCGTAACCCGGTGCAACTCCTCTGATTCTCGTAGTGCTTGCTCCACCTGCTTCCGCTCGGTTATATCCCTGATGATTGAGATAATTTGCGTTACTTTTCCTCCCGCTCGTAGAAAAGTGGTGGTGAGTTCAGCCGGAAATGTATCTCCGTTTCTCCTTTTCAGCAGCAGCTCCCGGTGCATTGATTTGGTCCCCCGGCTGATGGCGGACTTCAGGACCTTACCCGCCTTAATAAAATCTTCTTTGCGGGCATACTGCAATACCGGACTCTTGCCCAGCCATTCCTTTTGTTTGTAGCCAAATATTTCTTCTATTGCTTTATTGGCGTATCTGACAGTCCTATCATCGATATTATCCGGGATGTCCACGGTCAGTATGGCCTCTGAAAGGGAATCGTTAAGACTCTTCAGATAATCTCTGTTTCGCTTTAGTTCTTCCTCCATCCGCTTGCGTTCGGTGATATCACGGAATACCTCAAGCTTGGAAACGCTGCCATCTGCATTCTTCAATGGTGTGTCGAGGAGGTCATAGGTTTTCCCAGTCTTTTCCGAGTACCATTCCCAGTGAACAATGTTGCCAGCAAAAACCTCCTTATTCTTGCACCACGGGCAGACCTCCTTCCGGTCATGGAGGTACTCATAACACCTGCGTCCCTTAACTACACCAAATTGTGCCTCCAGCGCTGGATTCCGATATTCAATTTCATATCGCTGGTTGACAATGTAAATCCCATCCTTCATAGAATTCAGGATGCCAATGAGCAGTTTCCTATCGGCTGGTATGGGTGCCGTTGTATCCTTCAGTTTTGGCTTATCGCGCCTGCCAGAGGATTTCTTGGCTCCTTTTTGATAATCCTTTGAAGTAGTCATCGAAGTCACCCCTGCAGCTGCATGAACAGCCATTTTTATGCTGACATCTGATATTGTAGAACCGCCAAATGAACTAGTCAAGGACTGCCCGCAATACGAATATTCTTTGACACGGCTTACATAAGCGGGTATTATTTGAAGCGTGAAATACGCCGCCAGGAAATCACAGTGAAGCAGTTTTGCATATTGTTGGTAGATGATGAGGAGCGTATCCTCAACTTCCTCGCGTCCAAATTGAAAGCCTCAGGCTATGCGGTTATAGCTGCGAAAGACGGAGCACAGGCATTGGAACAGGTTAAGGGGCAGGAGCCTGACCTCATGGTTCTTGACCTTATTATGCCCATAATGGATGGCTTTGAGGTACTTAAGGAACTACGCCGTTTTTCGGCAATGCCAGTCATTGTGCTTAGTGCCAGGGGAGCCAATGCCGATAAAATCAAGGGGCTGAGCCTGGGTGCTGATGATTACCTGGCAAAGCCATTTAACCCCGATGAGTTGGTAGCCAGGATTGAAGCAGTGAGGCGTCGCTTGGAACCTATGGAGAGGCGAAAAACTCCTGAGTCGCTTTCCTTGCAGAATGTGACCATTGATTTCAAGAAGAGGAGTGTGGCTGTCAGCGGTGAGGAAAAGTCTTTGACTCGAATCGAGTGGCTTTTGCTTAGCGAGCTTGCCCTAAATGCCGGGCGGGTTATGGTCTATGAGGAACTGCTCACACATATCTGGGGACCTGAATATCGTGACGACGTTCAGCTATTGAGAACATGGATCAGCCGATTAAGATACAAGATAGAAAGAGACCCTAACCAACCCAAGATCATTCGCACCTTAACCAAAACAGGCTACATCATAGACCAGCCGTCCGCTTGACCTCGCCACGTACGTGTGCCAAATCCAATCACCTCAAAATGTCATAGTTTTGTAACTTTTTCTGCCCCCATTTTATAACTTTTCCATCATTTGTCGTATAAAATCTCAAGGTGAGAACATGGCGGGGGTTTAAACATGCCGTTACTGGCAGCCAAGGAGGGGAGATCTTCTAATATTAATGAACTAGTACGGGACGCATGGTCTGGAGAGGTTGTGGCGTTCTGCCCCCAGTGCAAAGTCCTCCAGACAGTATGGATCAACAACGATAAGCTGACGCTAACCCGCAAGTTCACTCAAGAAGGAGGCCAGATCTACCATGACTGTGGCTCAAGCCAACCGTGCCGTTTGTATCATAGCTGGTAAAGGATTTTACATGGGGGGAGGCCTGACATGAGAGGTATCTATGCGCCAGGCAGGGCAACCGGAGAGACGTTGATTAAATCCAGCGCGGTACGGTCAATCCGGCTGACAATCAGAGACACGCCTAATTGTGCCTTGGATGCACTGATAATGGCGGAGGTGGTGAAACAGCGAAAAAGAGATGCACTGCGGATAATGGAGTTAACAGTACGCGCTATCGAATCGTTTGAGCAACTGAGCAGAAGTCAATCTGGCTTGAGATTAATGTTGGAAGGAGACTGAAGATGCTTGCGGGAAAACGCATCGCTATTCTGGTTGAAGAGGATTTCGAGGATGCTGAACTTGTTGAGCCAATGAGGGCATTGAAAGACGCTGGTGCCAGGGTCGTCGTCGTCGGCAGTGGCTCCAAAGAGAATTACAGGGGTAAGAGGGGGACTGCCAAAGTGACGGCGGAGACCACCGCTGACAAGGTAAAGGTTGAGGATTTCGACGCGATTATTGTGCCAGGCGGCTATGCGCCGGACAAGATGCGCCTGCATCAGTCAATGATAGACCTGGTAAAGAAGGGGAACGATGCCGGTAAAATGGTGGCGGCAATTTGCCACGGACCGCAGCTCCTTATCTCAGCGGATATAGTGAGGGGGCGGCGTGTCACTTCATGGCCCTCGATAGAGGTAGACCTCAGAAACGCGGGGGCAGAATGGGTTGATGCGCCGGTTGTTCAGGATGGGAATCTCATCACCTCCCGAAAACCAGCTGACCTGCCAGGATTCAACAAAACAATAATTCAAGCTCTCCAAGCGTAATCATGGATGGCCGAGGGGTGTAGTAATGGTTACTTTAACACAATCAGACAGAAATGCGTCAACTGTGGAACTTCTTAAGTCCAGCCCCTACTTTACTGGTCTTGAGGTCTACGTTTTGAAGAGAATAGGCCGATTGATGGCGGAGCGGATGGTAGCAAAAGATGAAATAATCTGGCTGGAGCAAGATCGCGCCAAAATGATTTATATTGTTTCGTCAGGTTTAATCAAGTTATTTAAAGTGTCAGCCGAAGGAAAGGAGCAAATTCTTAGATTAGTCCGTCCGGGTGACTGTTTCGGCCATACCGGTATATTCAATGGGGGCAGCAACCCTGAAAGTGCCCAGGCTCTGGCTCCGACGGTGCTTTACGGACTCATGGATAGCGACCTTGAGACCTTGCTTTGGCAGCAAAAGCAGCTTGCCTTTAACACGATCAGGGCACTGGCTACAGAGATACATCACTATATATCTCTGGTAGAAGACCTTTCCCTGAAACGCGTTAGTGGCCGAGTAGCCAGGATGTTGCTCGAGTATAGCAGTGAAGAGGTGTTCGACGACTCGCTCATTCGTACTCGGGGGGATATGGCGGCTATGACTGGAACCGTGCGAGAAGTAATCGGGAAGTCACTTAAAGCTCTCGAAGAGAAGGGAGTTATAAGATCCAATCGTCGCCACATCATCATTAGAGATACTGAGGCACTAAAAATGATGGCAGGTTCGAGGTAAGTCGCTGGGTCTGCGGAAGCATAGTCGGCACCTTCTTCGCTCAGCTGGCGTACCGATTTTACTGGTACGAGCCCCGGGTTGTGTGGCTGGTATTTACAAGGTTGTGGATAAGGAAGACCGATGATGCGAGAGGCGCCATGGTAAAAGTAAAAATTGTTGTGGGGAGAGTGCCTCCCGAGCTTGAAGAGACGATTAGAAGAACGAGATGAAAGAGACGAAAAGAACTGTAATGGCTGAACGGCAAGCCATTTACTCTATCAGGATCAGAGATTGCCATTGACCAGAAAGCACCCGAGCGAGTTAACGTAGATGGCAAATAGACTTAGGAGTAGGGCATAGTTGCCAGACGAAAAGGAGGAACGTATAAATGGTCAAGTTTAATGGAGTAAACCACCTGGCTATGGCTACGGGAGACATGGACAAGACCATTCGTTTCTGGAGGGACCTGCTGGGCATGCGGCTTGTTGCCGGACTGGGTCAGCCGGGCTATAGGCACTACTTTTTCCAGATTTCTGACGCCGACCTCATCGCCTTCTTTGAGTGGCCCGAGGTAAAGCCGGTGGCAGACAAGGAACACGGTCGACCCGTAACTGGACCCTTCATTTTTGACCACGTTTCCTTTGGGGTTGAGACAGAGGATGATCTGTGGCAACTGAAGGACAAACTGGAGGTGGCGGGATTTCCTGTATCGGATGTTATCGATCATGGATTCATCCACTCTATATATGCCCATGACCCCAACGGAATTCCTATAGAATTTTCGCACAACGTGGAGGGGACAGATATTCGGAAGGACCCCCGGATGAAAGATCAGTCACCTTCCAACACAGCTTCAGAAGGAGCCAAACCGAACGAAGGCTTCTGGCCCAGGGTAGAGAAAGCAACGCCAGTATCGGAGAGAGTTGTTTACCCCGGAGCAGGAAGTGAGTTATTCCATGGCAAAAAGTAATCATACTTAATATGCTCTGAAGAACAGCGATTAACCTGTTTTAGTAATTACGCAATTAAATGTAAGTAGATGATAGAAATGGCTAGAGCTATCTGGAATGACGTGGTGCTTGCCGAGAGCGATACGTTTGAGACCGTGGAGGGCAACGTTTATTTTCCTCCAGATTCAGTGCAATGGGATTATCTGAAGCCAGGTGATGGGCAATATATATGCCCGTGGAAAGGTAAAACATCTTATTACGACATTGTCGTGGGAGACAAGGTTAAGAAGAATGCTGCTTGGAACTATCTTGAACCGAAGGAAGCCGCTCAATATTTCAAGGGTTATGTCGCCTTTGAGACTGGTTTCTCTGGCGGTGGGGTAAAGGTGGAATAGTTGTTAACCATCAAGATTGGGAGATTATGAAGTACTGAGTGTCCCGTAGAGGTAATATCATCATAGTCGCAACCCCTACAGCAAGAGTAACTATTAAAGGAGGAAATCATGGAATTCAAATTACCTGAGCTGCCTTATGCCAGTGATGCACTGGAGCCCCATATTTCTGCGGAGACCGTTGAATACCATTACGGAAAACACCACAGAGCATATGTTGCTAACTTGAACAGACTGATACCGGGCACTGAATTCGAAAATGCGGAACTGGAAGAGATCATCCAAAAGGCGTCCGGTGGTATCTTCAACAATGCAGCCCAGATATGGAACCACACTTTTTACTGGAATTGTCTTTCGCCCAAAGGTGGAGGCGAACCTACCGGGGAGCTAGCAAACGTAATCACTGAGCAATTCGGGTCATTTGCCCAGTTCAAAGAGAAGTTCACCACTGCTGCCGTTACACTATTTGGTTCCGGATGGGCATGGCTCGTCAAGAATTCCGATGGCAGCCTTTCAATCGAAGCTGCCAGCAATGCGGGGACTCCACTGAAAGAAGGAAAGAAAGAACTACTCACGTGCGATGTGTGGGAACATGCTTATTACATCGACTATAGGAATGCCAGGGCTAAATACGTCGAAGAATTCTGGAATCTGGTCAATTGGGACTTCGTTCATAAGAACCTAAAATAGCGACCGTGCTTGATTTCTGAGATATTCGAGCAACCGGAGGTAAGATAGAAGCATGCCAGTGGTTCCGAAGGTGCAAAAGAGCATCCATGATCTTTAATGGAAGTCACGGAATTATCTGATTAGGAAGTCTGATCATAATGAAGGTGCTAATCGCATATTTTAGCTTAGGTGGTAAAACAGAGAAAATGGCCGGGTACATCGCTGAGGGAATCCGCTTCAGCGGGCAAGAGGTGGTGGTCAATAAGATGGGGGATATCAAAGCGGCGGCGGAGCTGGCAGGCTATGACGGCTGCATCTTCGGTTCCCCCACCTATTCCCTTAGTGTGCCTGAACCGGTGAAAGCATTTCTTCTTATGGCAGAGAAAGCAGGTATTGAGGGAAAACTGGGCGGCGCCTTTGGTTCCTATAAGCACGATGCCTCATATCAACACTCTGCTCATGCGCCTGCCATCATATTCGATAGCCTCCAGCGTGTGTGTAAGATGGAGCCCTTTGAACTGGGACCTTTCAACTTGAAGGAAGAAGTGGTGGAGACCAGCGAAGGCATGAAGGCTTGCCAGGACTACGGGAGATTATTTGGAGAGAAATTGGGCGCATGAGCAGAGTGTCTGGGCTATGTGCCTTGTGTTACCAAAGTGATGAGAACTTTATCGATTCCGAGCGAGTTTGTGTGGGTAGAAGGCGAAGCGGTCTGCAATTTCGGTAAATACGAGGGGCGGCTATTGAAAGAAATAGCAGCAGAGCACCTCGATTACCTGGAATGGATTATTCGCCAGGATTTTTCTGTTGAAGTCAAAGATATAGCGATGAAGGCTATGGAGGGCGAGTTCCCTGAATCATAGAACCACCAGATGCGAAATGTGGCTCGCTGAGTTTAAAACGTTCCTTTTTCACTCTACTCTCTCTTTGCAGAGTATTTTTTTGCCATTTCCAGGATTAATTTATTTTATTTTCTAGTGTGCCTATTGACATTTATATGAATACCATTATAATTGATTTATCCTGATATAAAACTTCATTGACGGAAAGTGTTATAAAAAGATGACGGTGAGGTTAATCAGAGCACTGTGGCCGAACTCTAGTTTCGGTAATCGGTGCTCTATTTTTATTTCCAATTTTCATGAAGGGGGTGATAAGCTTCATATTAATATAGGGAAAAGGTGAGATATCCGATTTTAAAGGAGGAGATAATGAAAAAAGGATTGATACTAGCCTTAGTATTGGTGATAGTTTTGATCGGCAGCATGGCGGCGGCTTGTGCGAAACCGGCACCGGCGCCTGCTCCAACGCCTGCGCCTGCTCCGGCACCCGCACCCGCTCCAGCCCCTGCGCCTGCTCCGGCACCTTCTCCAGCTCCTGCGCCCGCTCCGGCCCCAGCCCCGGCCCAACCAGAAAAAGCAATCAGATGGGTGGGGCAAGTCGCCAGTATGCTGGTGGACCCTAAGAACCAAAAGTTCATGGAGATGCTGGATAAAATGCAGCTTGCCAGCGGTGGACGCCTGGAGATTGAGTGGCACGGCGC
>SDBT01018298.1_pt1 | contig 11020 bp, 7 predicted proteins | sample 2277101 | NCBI WGS metagenome assembly SDBT01 (sample SAMN10404973, study PRJNA504765) | marine sediment metagenome | isolation source: marine sediment core GS10_PC15, 103 cmbsf | place: Arctic Ocean: Southern Knipovich Ridge | collected 2010 | reverse complement strand
ATGAGCTTCGCTTTTCTGATGTGGTTCGCTACAGGTCCGATTTCCCCCTGTCGGATAGTCACAGCCGAAATTATTGCAAAGGCTCTCCCAAACCGGCCGTTGCAAACGGACCACCGCTTTTGTTCGGCCATGGGAAAAAATACCTGCCCGGCGAACCGGTTATGCTCGGCTCGCGAAAACATGTGTTCATCGATGAAATAATGATTGATAGAAAAAATAATGTTCGCCTTACAGTCAATCCACCGGTTGATCCGATAGAAACCAACATTACAACTCGCGGTGACACACCCATATTCGACCACGACAACAAGGTATGGATGGTTCGAACACCCGGCTATGGCTCCGATGTCGGGAGGATTCGTCTCTTGATTTCAGAAGACGGTATCAATTTCACGAAGCCCGATCTTAATCTGATCGAGGATGAAGACACAAAAGCCAACAATATAATTCTTACACATTTACCATGCTGGGGCCGGTTCTTCAAAGATACGAATCCGAACGCTGGCCCCGAAGAAAAATTCAAGTTCACTGCATGGGTGGCACAGCGCGGTATTTATCTGTACATGTCGCCCGATGGAATACACTGGCGCCGCAACGAGACCTGCATGATGCCGTTAGTCAGCGGTGGCGGTTGTGAGACATTCTGGGACGATCAGCGGGGCGTATATGTCAACCTGCTAAAACGCGACGGCAGTTACAACACCGGTGATTACCCCGCTTATGGACGTGCCGCGACACTTTTTGAGACCAAAGAAGTCACAAAGGCCTGGCCGATCAAGAAGTTACCAAATCCGTATTTTGAAGGCTGGGCTTACCCGGCTGTCACCGGCGAAGGCCTTACCGTTATGGGACCGGACATTTTTGATCCGGATTACGGACAGGTCTTTCGTACGCGGGCAAGAAAATACGAATGGGCGCCGGATACCTACGTTGCTTTCCTGGCCCGTAACGCCCGGACAGAACTGGCAGTGAGTCGAGATTGTATTAACTGGCGAATTTACGACACGAATGACACAGTGCCATATCTACCGAAAAGTTTCGTATTTAACGGCGTCTCGAAGCCTCTTCAATGGATACAGGATGGTTTGATAAGACGCGGTGACAAAATCTGGCAATATATGAACCGCTCCAGCGAGAAAACTCTTCGTTTTTCCCAGCGTCTTGACGGTTTTACTTCCCTCGATGCCGGTGACAAGAACGCTGTCATTATTACAAAGCCCTTCGTCTTCAAGGGCGATAAACTTTTGATCAACGCAAAGGTAACCGGCTCGATGAAAGTCGGGCTCTTGAATCTGCCGGGCATGGAAATAAGCGGCTATAATATAGGATTGACAAACAAGCCCAAAAAACCGATTCCCGGTTTCAATGTTGCCAACTGCAAAACAATAACAGGAGACTCGGTGCGGCACCAGGTTACATGGAAGGGCGATCCGAGACTCTCAAACCTTGCAGGCCGGGTGGTACGCCTGCGTATAGAAATGCAGAACGCGAAACTTTACGCTTTCAAGTTCGAATAGATTGGAAAAAACTCGAAATTAATCCGACTGGTTGAGGATGACCTGGATTATATTGTCGTCCTTTTCTAAGCGGCTTGTCAATTCATCGGAAGGCTTACTGTCCAGTTTAAGTGTGCAGTGAGATGCTATCTGTCCGGTGAAGATTATGTTTTCCATCTCCTCGATATTGATCTCTTCGTTTCGCAATTCATCGAGCACGCCTGCCAGAACGCCAACACGATTGTAATGACGAACGATCAGATCACAACTCGCCGCACTTTTTTGCTGAATATTAACGGCGTTGATCGGCTTGCCGGTTTCCTTATACGCCCGCACTATGCGGACAACTTCATCGGCAACGGCCTCTGCGGCCTGGTTCGTTGATGCGCCTATGTGAGGAGTGCCTGTTACAACCGCCGCGAGTTCTTTGTCATCGAAAACCTTCGCCGATGCCGCCGGTTCATTTTCATAAACGTCGAGTCCCACACGTAAATTCTTCTGCTCGATGGCTTCTTTAAGGGCCGCGGTATCTACAACTTCACCGCGGGATGTATTAATTAAAATCGCCCCGTCTTTCATATGCTTTAAGAGTTTTTTGCCGATGAAGTGCTCGGTTTGGGGTTTCGCCGCCAAATGAACACTAATAGCGTCGGCTTGTTTGGCAACTTCCTGAGCGCTGGAACAATAGCCTATACCAAGCTGGTCGGCCTTTTCTTCGGTGAGGCTCCGGGACCAGCCAATAACATTCATTTCCAATCCCTTTGCACGTTTAATTACAGCCTTGCCAATGGCACCGACACCGATTATACCCAGGATTCTGCCCTTGAGCCCGTTTGCTTTGCCATACTCTTTCTTATTCCAAACACCCGATCGCATATCGCTGCCGGCATTGACTATTCTCCTGTCGGCTGCGATTAACAGCCCTATAGCAAGTTCGGCAACCGCGTCGGTATTTTTGCCCGGGCAATTGGACACGTATATCCCCTTGCTGCTGGCACAATCCAGGTCGATTGTATTAACTCCGGCACCGGCGCGGATTATCAGCGAAAGGCTTGACGCTGCTTCTATCGCCGGGGCCTTGACCTTCGTCGAGCGAACGATAAGAATTTCCGCGTCACCCAAAGCACCCACCAGATCATCAGCGGTTAATTCAGGATTAACAATAACTTGGGCTCCGAGTTTTTCCAGGTCCGAGACCGCCTTGGCTGAGAGTTTATCCGCTATCAAAACCTTCATTGTCATACTCCTTTAAGCAACAGTAGCAATGATATACTGATCTCAATTAAATTTTCCCGTTTATCCGCGGGTAAGTAACTTAAGAATAACCAGTTACGGTTTTATTCGCGGACATTTACTACCCTTAAGGGTATAAATATTTTTTTTAATCTCTCGGATCAGCTAAGCCAATCCTTAAACTTGCTCAAACCTTCCTTGATATCGGCAACATCAATCCCGGAATACGCGAAACGAATATACTTTTCTTTCTCATCAGGAAGAGGTCTGCCGAAATGACGACGGGTGCAAAAGGATACACCTGTTTCCTGCAGTGCCGCCCTGCGAAATTTCTCGTAATCATCAAAACCTTTTCGTTCCATCACACCTGTAACATTCGGGAACAGATAAAAAGTCGCGTTAGGCTTGAAACACCTGACGCCATCGATAGAATTAAGCATCGAAACAGTGATGTCCCGTCGTTCTTTGAGTCTATCGAGAATTTTCATTGCTCCTGACTGATCCCCGGTCAATGCTTCTATAGCACCGTACTGAATAAAGTGATTGGAGCAGGACTCGTCGTTGACATTTAGTTTGGCTATTACGTCAATCGCCTCTTTTGGGCCTATCGTAGCACCGAGCCGCCAGCCGGTCATCGCGAACTTCTTCGAGAACGTATATAAAACCAGGCACCTTTCCTTCATCCCCGGAAGAGCGGCTAACGAGCGGGATTTGCCTTCGTAGCGAATATCGAAATAAGCCTCATCACAAAGAACAAAAAGATTGTGACGCTTAATCAATTCAGCCAGAGCATTTAGTTCCTGTTCCGACGCCTCCGCTCCCATGGGATTCTGAAGGTCGTTGACCACAATCAGCTTCGTCGCCGGAGTAATCTTTTGCTCGAGTTCATCGAGGTCCAATTCGAAATTTTCCTTGCCCTCATGATAAGTGTAAGGCAAACCAACACCGCCCTGAAACTCTATCTGGGACTCGTAAATCGGGTAACCGGGATTCGGGTAAAGGACTTCGTCACCGGCATTCATCAGGGCCATGAAAAACTTGCTTATCGTCGGTTTTCCGCCCGGCTGAATCGCCACGTTCTCCATCGTATAATCCATACCGTGACTTTTATTGATGTCCTCTGCAAGAAGTTCACGGAGCTTTGGAATTCCGTAATTCGGACAATAACCGGTCTTACCGTCCTGCATCGCCTTGTTGGTCGCCTCAATGATGTTGTCCGGGGTCTTGATATTCATGTCACCAAGATGTAATGGATAAACTCGATTTCCCTCGGCAACATGTTGTGCGGCTTCGGCCGAGACCGCAAAAGCTGTCTCGGTTCCAAGTTTTGACAAACGTTTCGCTAATTGCATAATCGCCTCTGAAAAAAAACCTACTGTATATTAATTTACAACATCGCCCAATTCAGCGGCACCCTTTTCGCCAAGGGCCTTGCGTATCTTGTCCACGTCTTCGTTATAGCCCCTTCTAAACAACGTCATGTCGATAAGACGCAGAACCAGATTCATCCCAGCTTTGGCGTAACGGATATCCTGCTCTAATTTCGGCAGGTTATGAGAGCCAACACCGATGTTCTTGGCCCGGGCCTTGGTGATTATCGTCATCATCGCTTCATCGAAAAGCGGATGATCGTATTGCTCGGGCACACCGAGACTGCACGATAAATCATGCGGGCCTATCTGAATGCCATCGAGTCCCGGAACCGCCAGTATCTCATCCAAAGCTTCAATCGCGGGGACACTCTCGATATTCACTATCAATGCGTGACCTTCGTTACGTTTTGCTACGTAATCAACCATCTCGCCCTCGAGTTTGGCTTTGCCCGAAAGTAAATCAGCAAGTTTTTTACCTTTATATGGACGCAGTTTGGCAGCACTTCGCAACTGCTGCACTTCTTCGGGAGTCTCCACATATGCCGCGATAATCCCCTCGGCACCAACATCGAAGACCCTGCATGCATCGAAGGCATCGGCTTTGGGGATTCGCACAATCGGAGCAACTCCAATCTCTTTGTAAGCACGACACATCCAACCTAATTCAAGCCAGTCCATCGGGTTATGCTCGGTATCGATGAAAACGCAATCTAAGTTCAGTTCCTTAACAATTTCAAACCACCGCGGCGTCGGGCACGAAACCATTGTTCCGTAAAGCTGCCTGCCGTTGTGAAGTGCTCCAATAAATTCTTTACCATTCATGAATCAACCTCAAGAATAATTATTTCGTTTTAACATCATCAATTAAAATCACTGTAGCCGATACCTTGTTGGCCGAACCCGGTAAATCCTCGGTGTATAATCCCGACGGGCGTGGCTCATTATCCACTATCATGCTGCGAACATCGTTGCGATACGGACCGGTGCGGAAAACCATTCGTTCGAGAGTATCGACCTTCTCGGCGAACTTAACACCTTTACGCTCGAGTTTACCGTTTAACAGCAAATCGTAGCTTTGCTTGGAGCAGTCGAATTTCAATTCGATATCGAACCATTTTCCGGCTTCGATCGGTACGGGACTTATCGTCAGCAACTTGCGATCAAGGTACATCCAACGCCTGTCGAAACGAAGCCGCATCGGCCTGTTACCATTTTCATCGGTCACTCCAAATTCCAGAATCCTGCCCTGCGGTATCTTCGAGAGCATAACACGAAAAGCTACGCTGACTTTGGAACTGACTGGAAATGCACGTTCGGCGACAGCATGGTCATAAGGCGCTTCATCGAGTAATTGGAGGCACTTGTTGCCCGGTTTCACAGGATCAGCGGCTATCGATATAGGTGCCCATTTGGGAAGATAGAGATTCCACAACTCGAGTTGAGACTCATCTCTTATTTTTGTAAAGTCCTGATTAACATGCTTATCAACCGTACCGATTACCGGCACATGCAAACGGCTTACCCAGATGTCTTCTTTATTGACACTGTAAGTATTCCAGAGATGCTTACCCGGAGGATTGCCGTTGCCCTCGACTATACCGCGAACGTATTGCGGGCCGCGGCTGCGATGAATACCCTGGTAACGCTGCGGAGGAACCTCGCCGTGGAGACAAAGCATATTATCATACTCGTGACCGTCATCTCCGGACATAACAACCATGGGATAACGATTCCCGTGCGTGGCAGAGTGATTATAAACAAGGGCATATCTTCCGTCTTCTGTATTATGTCCCCAGACCTTCGCTCCGCAGGTATTCAAACTCGCGTTCTTACTGATACCGGTCCAGGTCATGCCCTCATCAGGACTAAGAGCCGACCACTTGTTCTTCCACAGGGCCACTACCACGCCATCCGGACGGTGATAAAAACACAAGGCCTTGCCGGCGCCTCGGAACGTCGTCATATTCGCATGAAACGGAAACGCACTCTTGACGTCACCCGGATCGATCACATAGAAACCGTCTTTGGCACGGTCTTCTTCCCACCATTGAAGCGTCATCAGCTTATCGGCAAGAAGGGACTCGCAAGCCTTGAGAAAGCCTTTGTCCTCGCTCTTCTTGTAGAAGGGATAGGACGTGTTACTCTCATTAAAACCGGCGTGCCTGTTATAGCGTATAAAATGTACCGGGCCAAAACTGCCGTCCTTATAAATCTCACGAACAACCCGGCCAAGACCGTTACCGGCATTCGGAGAAGTACGCGGATGTGCAGTGTAACTGTAAAAACCAAGTGCAAGAAGCCGACCGTTAGGAGCTACATAAAAGCCCATTCGCTGATGCATCACCGAAGGCGTACCTTTGGGGATATGGACGGTGTCTGTTTTGATTTCAGGTAAGGCATACTCCGGAAACAGGATCTTCGGATCGGACCAGTCTCGGCCGTTTCGCGAGTTGGCATACGTCGTACGTCCAGGCGGCTCATGCTCTTCGATCTCATTGCTGAGGAAATGAACGTGAAACTTGCCATTCCAATAGACCATGAAAGGCTGGTGATTATAAGTCCAGCCGATCAAGCCCGGCTCCGAAGGATTTGTACGATTGGCGCGAAAAACCTGGTACAAATGCACTCCCGCGGCATGCCTTATTGCCCCGTCATAAAATCGCTTGTCCGTCTGAACATCACCGACATACTTAACCGGCTCGGCCTGGGATTTCTCTATCGACGGCGGCATCTTTGCAACTGAAACGGCTGCAAACAGAAAACAATAACTCAATACTGAAATGATAATTTTACGGCTCATAACGCCTCCTTTCATTGTAAATACTGCTTTATAGCAATATCCCCAGCCTTTGTCGAATCTTTTCTGTACCAGGCATCCCCAAAATGACGCCCTAACACGCTAAAATTGCGCATTACTGTTTGCATGAAAATCAACCTGCGGTGGACTCGCTCTACCAAACTCCCCGAGTAGGACTCGAACCTACGACCTAGCGGTTAACAGCCGCTCGCTCTACCAATTGAGCTATCGGGGAAAAACAACTGACTAGTAAGTCTGTATAAGCCTCAAAAGCTTCTAAAGAAAGAATATTATGGCTTTAACGAAGAATTTGTCAAGTCTGATGTTCCATTTTGCAGCAATATCTGTTAAAATTACAAAAAGATGTGCAAAAGGGGCCTTTAGGAATTATCAGGATTGTAGTGATTATGACTATCTACATATTAAAGAATTCTGCAAAGAAAGGCCTTTTTTTCGCCGAATAATAAAAATATTGGAACAAAAGGGCCGGTTCGCGCATCATTATATAGTTCTAACTGGCTTGGTCGATATAAAAAAGTGAGCTAATCTGAGCCCAAATATGGCTAAGAACATACTAAATATAAGTGGATACAGCATCACAAAGCGGATCGGGGCAGGTGCGCGCAGTACTATATACCTTGCCATCGACGAAGATAGCAAAAATACCATAGCACTAAAGCGCGTTGTACTCGAAAAACCTGACGATACGCGAATCTTTGAGCAGGTAGAGACCGAATACAGGGTTGCCAAGCGAATCGATCACCCATACGTCCGAAAATGTTTCGAGCTAAAACGAATCAGAAGCCTGTTCAAAACCAAAGAACTGTTGCTCTCGATGGAATATTTCGAGGGTCAATCACTCGAGGACGCACCCACGCTTAGTCTCGTTGACGTCCTGCTGGTATTCAGGATGGTCGCAAGCGGACTAAATGCCATGCACCAGCAGGGTTTCGTACACTGCGACATAAAGCCCAACAACATCCTCCTGAGCCAATCCGGGACTATTAAGATTATCGACCTTGGACAAAGCTGCAGAATCGGAACTACAAAACCACGTATACAGGGAACTCCCGACTATATAGCACCGGAACAGGTCAGACGCAGACCGCTCGGACCAAAAACCGATATCTTTAACCTCGGCGCCACAATGTACTGGGCACTTACGGGAAAAAACGTTCCAACCTTGATACCAAAGAACAAGGGTGGAATCGGACTTGTCATACCAAAAAACTGTCCCGCACCGCATGAAATAAGAAAAAAAGTGCCTGTCGGTGTCTCTAAGCTTATAATGGACTGCATCAAGGACAATCCGGCTGACAGACCACGCAATATGATGATGGTGATTTCAAGGCTGGACCTGATGATACACAGCATCCTGGGCAATAAGATAAGAGCAAATAAGAACGGCAACAAAAACTATGGCGCAAACAATACTTGATTTGCTAAACAAAGGCATAGAAGCAAACCACGCCGACAAGTTCCGACAAGGCAATCTGGTCTCTTTGCCACCAATGGGCATGATGGTTGTAACAGGCGATATCCACGGACATCGGAGAAATTTTGAAAGAATTCTCACCTATGCAGACCTCGAAAATAATCCCCAAAGACATCTGCTACTACAGGAGATGATACACGGCGGAGACGAAAATGAATATGGCGAGTGCCTCTCGTATACCGTATTGCTCGATGCCATTAGATACAAAATAAGGTTCCCCGACAGAGTACATATCATCATGGGAAACCATGACACGGCATTTATCACGGATGCCGAAGTGATGAAAAACGGAAAAGAAATGAACCGCTCGATGTGCTCGGCAATAGACCGCCAATACGGCGCAGACAGCCCGCAGATCAAAGAAGCAATGAAACGGTTCCTCTTCTCGCAGCCGCTCGCCGTTAGATGCGCAAACAGAATCTGGCTCTCACATTCGCTACCGAGCAACACAAGAGCCGACCAGTTCGACAAAACAATCATGGATCGCCCCCTGGAAAAAAGCGACTTTGTCAGGCCAGGCTCCGCATACCTCCTAACCTGGGGAAGAAATCACGACCAGTTATTGCTCGATTCTATGGCCGAACTGCTCGATGTTGACTTCTTTATTCTAGGCCATCAACCACAACCCAATGGATGGAGAATCGCCGGTATGAATCTTATAATTCTTGCCTGTGAACACAATCATGGCTGTTTGCTGCGTTTCAACATGGAGAAAACTTACACGATAGAAGAATTAATGGAAAAAACTCTTCCACTGTCATCAATAGCGTAAATGGTCCGCGAAAAATCACAAAAAAAAAAAAACTGAAAAACAAAAATATGTTTTGAATTTTCACGGAGTTCTTTTTACCTTTCGTTTATTATCTACCGATTTTGAGAATATCAAATGCAATGGTATTACTATATAGCATGGTTCGCGATCTTGACGCAGTTATTCTTTATCTTTTACTGCATGAGGAATTACCGGTATTCATTTAAAAAAATCGACAAACCAAAACACTACAGACCCCCGGCCGTCCTGATTGTACCATGCAAGGGTATCGACGCGACCTTCGACAAAAACATCACTTCATTGTTCAAACAGGACTACCAGGACTACCGTCTCTGGTTTGTCGTCGGAGAGCAGACTGATCCGGCATACGAAAGACTATCCGAACTGATAGAAAAAAATTCGCCAGACTCAAAGGCTGTCGATATTCGAATTTTTATCGCGGGGATCGGAAAAGATCGAGGACAGAAAGTACACAACCAGCTACACTGCTGCCAACAAATAAAAGATGATGTTGAGGTCATAGCCTTCGCCGATTCTGACATCTGTATCGACAAAGACTGGCTCAGTAATCTCGTCTGGCCCCTTAGAAAACCAAAGTACGGGGCATCAAGCGGATACCGATGGTTCATACCCGAAAAAAACAATCTGGCCAGTCTCGTCCTCTCTATCCTAAACGGCAAAATCGCACAACTCGCTGGTCATTCGCGTTTCAATCTAACCTGGGGAGGATCGATGGCAATTCGACGGGAAACCTTCATAAAAGCCCGTGTTGACCAGATATGGAGCAACGCTATCACCGATGACCTCACTCTTACCTGGGCGATCAAAAAAGCAGGAATGAACGTTCAGTTCGTTCCCGCATGCCTCGTCGCTTCATATGAGTCCACGACATGGCCACAGCTTTTCGAGTTTGCAAGAAGACAGTTCCTTATAACAAGAACCTGCGCACCGGGAACATGGTTCTTTGGACTCTTAGGAACTTTTTATTCCATTCTCGGACTGTGGGCTGGAACTGTACTGGCAGTTTATGCCGCAAAAACCGGCGCACTGCACACAACCCTATATACTGCCGTACCGCTAATATTCCTCGCAGGCCAGATCATCCGGGCAATTTTAAGGCAAACGATAGCCTCAAAGCTACTGACCCGCGAGAGACAGAGAATGAAACCTGTCGCAATTGCCGACATAATGACTTGCTGGCTCTGGTCACCCTTAATGCTGGTGTTTATACTTTCCTCCGCATTCGGAAGAACTATGACATGGAGAGGCATAAAATATAAACTGCTCGGCCCGGACAAAACCGTCGTAATAAAAAAGAAAAACTAAACCCTTTTTAAACCCACTACGACAATCGTAGGATGGGTAACTTGTTTGCCCATGTTGAGCGCAGCGAAATCCCGGCGCGCCGGGGCAGTTACTAACCTTAAGGGTATAAATGCAAAACATGTTCAATCTGGATTCCCAAAATTGGATATTGTATTTAATATCAATCTCGGTATTATAGAGTTTATGCAATGCGTTTAATTAAATTTTCACAATCAATGGGAAAACTCGATGATTGGAAAAAGCAAGATCAGACTGGCACTGCTTTTTTTATTCTGTTTGCCACTTTGCATGCTCCTTATGGCCGTGTGGCACGAGGTGGTCGGACATTGTTTAACCGCCATCCTGATGGGTGGACGAATCATCTTGCTTGACCTTTTTAATGTACAAATTTGGCCGGAATTCGGAAAACCCGGCCTCCCCGGCAGAATGGATTGGGTAGGCGCCCCTGGCAGCCGTGATCTTATTGGTATTGCGGGTCCGCTTAGCACGTGGTGTGTTTCCTTAATAGCCGTTATTTTACTTTGGGTG
>SDBT01018297.1_pt1 | contig 11020 bp, 18 predicted proteins | sample 2277101 | NCBI WGS metagenome assembly SDBT01 (sample SAMN10404973, study PRJNA504765) | marine sediment metagenome | isolation source: marine sediment core GS10_PC15, 103 cmbsf | place: Arctic Ocean: Southern Knipovich Ridge | collected 2010 | reverse complement strand
CTTGAACAGTATCTTATCTAGATTTCTAGACGACTTGTTCAGTTTGTTTAATTTTGTTCGTTCTTCTTTAATACTCTTTAAACGTTTTTCTTCTAGTTCTTTATCTAATAAAGGGGGTAAAGCGTTTTTATTTGGATTGTATTGTATATATTGTTGTTTACTCATTTTTTAACCTTTCTATATTTTAAAGTTTGTGAATTATAATAATATCTACCTAATTCTATTAATCCTAACATTATCCAAAATCCTGCCCATGATGTCATTTTATATCTGTTATCCTTAAATCTTTTATATCTTTACATGATGAACATACTTTTAATTGTACACGTATATATTCATTTCTATAGTAAACTTGTTCTAATATTGATTTTCTACCACATAAACATTTTTCCATTTTTAAAAAAAATAAAAACCGACTATTCTAAGTCGGTAATAGCTTTTTGTAAGACTTCCAGAGTTTTTGTAACTGCGTCTCTATTTGATAACTCAGCCTCTTTAACTAAGTTCCCTTTTTTAATTTTGAAACTTCCGTCAGGTTGCTCTTTTCTACTTCCACCCTCATAAATAGGTGATTTTGCTTGTTTAATTAAAACAAGTGAGCGTCTTACTGTGTTGTAACATGATGTAAATTTTCTAGAGAAATATCTTTCTCCTTTGGTAACATCATCTTTTTCTAGTTGTTCTAGTTTTTCGTTTATATCTGTCATATTGACAACCTCCATATTTATAAATAAGTAAGGGTATTACATATATAAATGTTTCTATTTTTTACTTATAAAAAAGAAAAGAAAAAAATTAAAGTTCTTTTCCACTAAATTTAGCCTGTATTTTTTTTTGCTTTTCAAGATTCGCTTTATCTTTTTTATGTACAAACTCATAGTAAATATCCTCTACTTGATTATCTACCATATATCTATATGAAACTTCTTCGCTTTCTGTTTCTCCTGTATCTTCGTTTTCGTTTTCATACGTATTTGTTATTTGTGCATAAGATAACCATAGCTCTTGAGGTTTCTTTAAGGTTTGGTTATTTAGTTCTTTAATTAGAGGAAATTCTAATACAAATTCACTCATAGTAAATAACTCCTTATTTTTAACACTTGTTTTAAATCCTGCAAGTGTTCCTCTAGAAACTGATTTTTTTCTCGGTCTATAGGTAATATCTCCTATATCAGTAACAAGTCTTAATCTGTCTACTTGTTCGTTGTTCTTTCCTGTTAGTTCTATCTCTACTTCTGAGACTTCAACTTTTACAGCATTGTGCCATTCTCTTTTAGGTTCTTCTTGTGCCATTTTTAAACCTCCCAGTTTATATTATCCGTTAGGATTATAATTTTTTAAAATTTTTTCTAATTTTTCTATATCTTCTGGATTAAGTATTATGTTATTATCGTTTTTGTGTAACCATACAACATTTATATTATTATCAACATCAAATCCTGTAATAATTTTTAATTTTTTCATTTATACCACCTTTTTATGATATACACAAGGTTTATTATTTCCTGTAGGTGTAAATACATTTCCTTCTTGTTTAATTTCGTGAATACACCCACAAATATAAGGTATATTAAATAAACTTTTTACCATTTATACCAACTCCATTTGTATAGTTTTAATTTTATCTTTTGGTCTTATCTTTGTAATTGCATTTAAATAATCAGTTACTTGTAAATATTCATTCATGTTTATACGTTTTTGTTTTAATATTTTTGTAAGTTTATCTATTTTTAAATTATGTTTTTTTCTTGAGTATTGTCTTAAAGTTCTAGGCACTAAATCGTTTAGGTCCTCTTCTATCTCTTTATCTATACTTTTTAGTATTTCGTATATGTTCATTTTTTAAATTCATTATATCTTTTATTAAGGTATGGAAATATTAAAACTATTCCATGAATATAAAAGATTTTAAAAATCCATTGGTGTAATATAGTATAATAAATTAATAACATTAAAATTCCTATATCTAATAATAAATGTGTATATAAATTTATTTTTTGAAGTGGTCCATGTCTAAAATTTATTATAGCTACTACTATTTTATTATTAAGTTTTATCCATTTATTTATAATTTCCATATATACACCTTTATAACTTCTTTAATCTTTTAATCTCTTTTTTTACGTTTTTAGTTTGTGTTAAAAATTGTTTATTTTCTAAATCTACAAGTTTATACTGAACTTTATTATTAATTACTACTGCTTTTATCTGTGCTTTTCTTTTCTTATTATTTTTATCTAAACCGAATCTAAACTTCTTAGTTTCCATTTCTTTTTTAGTTGTGAATTCTTTTACTTCTTTAGATGTTGGTTTTTGTGGTATAGTTTTAGGTAATTGAGGTTTTATTTTAAATTTATTTAATATAATATTTTGGTATAAATCGATAAGAATATTTTTTTTACCAAATTTATTTATATTTTCCTGTAGTATATATCCTAGTGTTGCCTCTATAGACATAATTCCAAATATATCTAATTCAAATTCTTTAAATGCTCGTTCTGTTTCACCTTGAGATAACAAAGCAAAAATATTATTAAATTTAATATTTGAATTCTCAGATACTTCTAATATCCAATTATATATTTGTTTTTTACGTCTAATACTACTATTAAAATATAATACTTTACTTGAATCTCCTTTTATCATTTTCTTTTTACCCCTTTTAATTTTTTAATAGTTTTATACATTTGTTTAACTGCTAATCTTTGTAATTTAATATGTGTTCTTTTGACTTTACTCAATGGTAATTTTAAAGCACTATCCATTAATTTAATCTGTTTTTTCATATATTTATTAATATTTATTCTATTTGATTTATATTTAATAGTTAAATTATTCATTTTTTTAGTTATTTGTTCTTCGTTCATTCTTGTAATAGTAGATATTTACCTACAAACCTTTTTAATTTAGTATTTTTATCGTCAGATATAAAGGGTAATTGTGATAAACATAAACCCCTATTTTTTAATCTTACATTTCTCATAATAATATTACAATCAAAATTATTATAATTTGTTTTTATTAAATCTCCTAAAGTTCTAATAGGTAAACAAACTTTGTCTTTAACTAAAGAATATTCACACTTACGAATTTTATTATGAACCCCTGCTCCTTTTAAATCTAAAAATGTAGTATTAAACATTTCTTTAATATTTTCTATAATTATTCCTACTTCTTTAAAATTATATATATTGTTTTTAATTACTATTTGATAATTATCACCACTAGGATAAACATTAAAATTTAATTCGTGGTCTATAATAAATAATAAAATTGTTATTACTTCCTCTTTCATATCTATAAAATCTTTAATATTACTATCAAAATCTAATAAAATATCGTATTTTATAATTTCGTTTCTTGATTGTTCTTGGAACCATTTTCTAGTTTGTCCACTTCTTTCATATAAATTTAAAGTAAATACGGGTATATGTCGATAATCAGCACAAGAAACATATATATTATAATCTTTTTCAAAGAAATGAAATTCATTAAAAAAATAATCTAACATAGACGTATTTCTAATAAATAAACATCTTACTACTTTAGAATTATCTTTTCTATCCATAAATATTACTTCTTTGTTTCTCATAGATTCAAGTAAGTTAAACATAATTATAGGTTTTTTATAATACCTTTGTCTTTTGTTTAATATTTCTATATTCATTTTGGATTAGTTAACTGTTTATAATACTCTATATTATCTAATTGGTCCGATACATAACTTTTAAGTTTATCTATATTTTCAGATAAGTTTTTTTCTAGTGCTTCAATATCTTTAATTAATGTTTCATTGTTTTTATATTGTAATGCCTCTTCTCTTCTTAATAATAAATAACTTACTATCATAGGTCTTAATTCTATTTCTGTTTTTTTTCTGTTCAATGTCATAAGTTTCCATAAATCTGTGTTTACTCTAGCCATAAATAAATTTTTACTTAAAAATTCTGTACGTTTAATACTGACTTTTCTTCTCAATTTTCTATATTTAATATCAATCATAATCTCTTTAAAATTTATTCCCTCATATTCTAAATTACTATCTACTTTAGAGATAAATTCTATTATTCCCAATTCTATAATGTCAGTTTTACTTAATGGTGTTTGTTTTACTATCATTTCCATAACTATAAGTATAGACTCGTCTATTCTTGCACTAATATTTTTCTTAATATTTTTCACCTCTTTTTTATAATTTGCTATATTGTCTAACTAAATATTTTAGTGCGTCAGTTCTAGAAGTAAATCCTTCGTTTTTTACTATTTCGTCTAATACTTGTACAGTTTGTTCTGGTAATTTTACAGTTATATAAATATTATCTTTTCGTTTTCCTATATTAGATTTGTATTTTTTATTCATTTTACCACCATTTTACTTATATAAGTATAAAATATGATTAAGTATTTAAATACTTCTAAAATTTTTTACTCCTTAATAATGACAAAAAATTTAAAGTATTAAAACTTGAATTATATCACGTTTTAAAACTTCTAATAATACTAATACAAAACTAAATAAAAATATAGGTATCGATAAAACTAAAAATATACCATAATAATAATTATTTGTATATGATAATATGAAAAATAAAAGTGTAAACATCATAATATTAATACTAAATATAAATACTATAAATATTAATATTTCATTATTCTTATATTTTTTCATTTTTTTTAGATTTTTAAAAATAATAAAAATACTAATAAGATAAACAAATATTACACTAATAATAAAATTATTTAAGAATATATCTTCTATTTTTATTATTTTATATTCTATAGTTTTATTTATAATATTATTAGTCATGTTAAATGTAAAATTTATATGATTCATTTTATTGTTTTCTTATTACTTGTTTTGTATTATATAATTTAAATATTTTATCTGCTTTAATATATTTAGTTGTAATAGGAACAACATCACTATAAAAACCCATATTTATTTTTTTAAATTCTATTACTTTAATATATAATATTTTTTGTTGTTCAGGGGTTAAAAATCTTAATTCATCTGATATAGTTACAAACTTATTATTAATAAATAAAACTCTACTACATTGACTTATTTTGTGTAAATTTTGTCTAAGTCTCTTATCGTTTTGGTCGTTATGTTGTGCAGTAAAATAAATTTTTGCATCAGATTTAGAAGATTGCAAAAAAAAATAAGTAGCTACTGTATTTCTTTGACTATCTCTAGCGTCTAACCATATCCAAAGTTCATCTAAACCAATACTAACATTTTCTAAAATTGTATTTTCATTTTGTGAAAGATGTATTAACCAATCTTTATTAATTTCATAGTGAGGAAATGACACCCAATAATTAGTTAAAATAGTTCTACCACTACAATAATCTAAAAATAACTTTAATGTCATATCTAGAGTTTTGCCACTATTCATTAAACCTACTATCGAATTTAACATTTTATTTTTCTAATCCGAATTTTACGTGTTCAAAAACTAAATTTATTCCTAATAGTTCTCTGCAATTTTCGTTATAATCCTGTATTAATCCCTTTGATATTAAATTTTCATTTTTAGAAACTAATACTTTTATTCTAGTATTTATAATATCAATCATAGCTTGACTAAATTGTATTTTATGTATTTTCTTAGTTTGTTTTTTCATTTTTAACCTACACATTAAACATTTTAGATAGATTATTCATTCTTTGGTGTTCTAGTTCTTGTCGTCTTTCTTGTAACGCCATAAGTATTTCTTTTCTTCCTTTTCTATCTAGACTTACCCTTTTTTCTTCAAAGATTTCAATAAAATCTTCTAAAAATGGAATATTACATTTTCTACCGAAAAAAGTCGCTTTAATTCCGAAAAAATTTTCTCTTACTCCGATATATTCTGTTTTTGTGCTTATATCTTCTTTACTGTTTAGTGAATTAACAATACTTCTAAAAAAAGTATCTGAATCATCACTTTTTACAGAATGTGCAGAAGTAGTATCCTGAATATCTTTAGCTATGTTTATTAATTCTTTATTTACTTCTGTCATGTCTCCTACTTCTTTTATTTTTGGTTTAAGCTCTTTTATTTCTTTTTTAGCCATATTAATTACCTACAAACTGCATTATTATAATTACAATAAAAGCCAATGCAACTAATCCAGCCATAGCATATACTAATTTCATCATTTCGGGATTTTTACTAAATTCTTCTATTATTTTATTTTTTTTAAATGTTTGTAAATTTAAACTACTGAATACAATATCTATTACTTTACCTTGTTCATCTCTTAAATCTTCTTTTTTTGCTAAAGCAACATTAAAAGCTGACATTATACTAGTTAAATCTAAAATTATAGGATTAGGCATATCATATTTATAAAAACTATTTGGTCTATTATTTTCGTCATACCATACAGCCTCTAAATCTAGAATATATAATCCTTTATTATGATTAAAAGTAATTCCGTCTTGATTTAATAAACAAACAGTTTTTACTATTCTTTTATTCTCTTTATAAAAATTAGCTATTATATAATTCTTTGATAAATGTTTTATTACAAATCCTTTAATATGTTTTTTATCTAGAAATAGTCTAACAACTAAAAATTTAATACTTAATAATAAGAATGGTAATCCTATAAATGTAAAAAGAATAGTATATAAATAATTCTTTAATCCATACATAAAAAATATAAATAAACTAAGTGTAATAAATATAATAAAAAACGGAACTATATAATACCATTTTTTATAAGATTTTACCTTATAAATAATTTTACTAGATTGTTCCGTTTTTTTATCCATTACAGATAAGGGAACAGGAACTTTAATTTTTGGTGATTCTTGTATTACTTTCTTTTTCTTTTTTTCAAGTTCTTCAAGACTTTCATTTATTTTTTTTTTAATTTCTCTACCTTTTAGTATTTCAGCGTTCAATCTATCAATATCATTAATGTTTTTATCGTTCATTATTTCACCCTTTAATATCCAAGATTATAAAAATCATGTTCTTCTTTTCTCTTTTTTTCTGTCATAGCCATACCTATTTGTAATAATATACCTGCAAAAAATAGCAATATAGCTATACCAAAAAATACATATGTTCCTGCTTTTTGATAACTTAATCCATCAGCTATAAAATTATTTCCTATAAGCATATATAATACCATAGAAATCATGGCAGATATACTCCATAAAATATAAAATCTTGATATAATACCAGCAAAAACAAATACTGCTATTAAAATTACATATCCTAACATTTCTATACCTCCACTAATTTTATCTAGTTTATTTTCTATTCCTGTGTTATTAGTAGCAATACCTAAAGTCAAAGATTCTGCAAAATAAGTTAAATGTAATTCGTTTAAATCGCCTATGCTTAATGTAGTAATTTTTAATTTATCTAAAGTATAATCTATTGAATAAGCATATTTATTTATTTTAGTAACTTTAATTACGTGAAAATCTGGACTATCTAAATCTCTATATTTTATCATTTCTAAACTTACAATATGCCCTTTATGGTTTTTTTCACCAACATAAAATAATTCTGTATTTGAACTTATAATCATAGTTCCCGAATTTGTATAAAAATCTATTTTTTCTTTATATTTATTATCGCTTTCTTGTAATTTTATTTTTTCTATATTATTATCTTGAATATGAAAAAATCCTTTTTCAAATATAACTTTATAACTCCCGTTATGTTCTTCAAAAGATTTATATTTTTCGTGTATTTTTGTTATTGGATTGTGACTATCATAAGCGAAAACATCTATTTTATAAGTTCCAATATTACTTAATAAAATACTACTCGAATTTTCTGCAAAAGTTCCACTTAAACCAGTTGCAGTAATATTTTTTATTAAATCGCCTATAGGATTATAATAACTTATATCATAATGAAATATATTTAAATCAGTAAAATTAATATAAAAATCCAAAACAGTTAAAACACTATATTGAGAATTATTGGAATAAGTTGTTTTACTATCTATATTTATATTATCAATATTATAATAAATATATCCAGTATCATCTTCCACGCTACCATGACTTACGTTAATAGAAATATTTAACCAATTTGAATAATCGGGAAATGAAATATTAAATATATTTTTATGTGTCATATTAATATTTAATAAAGTTATATTGTGTACGTCATTTATAAAAAAACTTATATTAGCAAAAGTATTATCATTGTTTGTAAATGTAGCATTATAAATAAAAGTTAATTCTTCAAAATTATAATTAATTGTATTATTTGTTAAATTAGTAAATAAAGTTATTGTCGGAGTCGGACTCGGTACAGAAATAATACTGACATTCCAACTATCGAAAGAATATCCGTCTCCTGTAATGTCTATTTCAGGTGCACCACAACCAGCAGTTGATAATATTGCAATAGGAATTACTCCTTTATTTACTGTGATTGGATAACTTCCACTTAAACCAGTATCGTGTGCATTATTTCTATTTCCACACCCTGCTGTATGTATCATTAGAGCATAAGTTGTAGAGGCATTTAATTTATACCCCACTAATAAAGTATCTCCACTAAATGCTGTTGAAGTAAATAATAAAGCAGTTCCATTATTATATAAATCGAAAGTAGTTCCTGCCTCTGAACTACTTTTAGTTATAGAAGTTAAATTTAAATCTTCTAAACCTACAGTATACCAAAATCCTGTTCCTCTTGGATAAGTTTGTGTTGAATAACTAGCATTTGGAGTTTCTAAAAATTCTTGTGCATAAGTAAAACTAGATAAAAGTATCAATAAAACCAATATTATTATATTTTTTTTATTCATTTTTTTAAAAATTTATCAAATTCTTTATTAATATTTTTCCAATTAATACACCATGTATTAACATAACAATCTGTACAATATCTTTTTTTATCTATCAAATCGTTTATTTCGCATATATTACAAATATAAATACCACATTTTACACATTTAGTATTTTGTCGGTCCGAAAGTCTACATAGCAAACCTTTACAATATACCTTTTTCTTTTTAATTTAATTTCCTCTAAGCATAAATAATATAAATGTAACTGTAGCTAATTGTAAAAAGTTTAAAAAATATCGTAATAATGGAAATATATCAGGAATATTAAAGGTTAGAATCTTAAAATATATACTTACAGATTGAGTAATAGGTCTTAACCATTCAAAAAAACCTAACCCACTCTCGTCAGGTTCTTCTATTATAGGAGGTGCGACTATACTAAACCCTGTAATTCCTAACCATTGTAAAGATATAGGTAAAAATACCCAAAATCCAATTATAAATAAAGCTAAAGTAACTCTAGTAATACTAGCCATTATTATTTACCCCACTATCACCAGAAGATTTTAAAGATAACATTAATATTGTCATTCCTAGTGCAAATATAACTGCAGTTATAATTTTTAAATTTATTCCTAAATCTATTATAAAAATATTTCCAGAAACCATAAATCCTGAAAAAGTAATAAATGCTAAACCCACAGATAAACTAGGTAATAAACTACCTAACCCTAATAAAACTAAAATAGCCATTATTATACTAAATGCAATTATTCCATATTGAACAAAAAAACAAAACTGAGGTTTTAATTTATTTTGTGGTAATCCTAAATTTACCATATCTAAACCAGTACATATTTTAGTAATTGCTCCTTTTGTTAAATCTCCAGAAAATTTACTACTAGGTGAAAAACCTTCAGATATTATTTGGTTACACTCCATCACATTAAAATCTAGTCTTTTAGATACAAATAAACCCGAGTCTCTATGTTCTTCGTCAGTAATAACATATTTTATACTATGTGGTCCTAATTGATTTATAGTAAAATTAGTTATTTTATCAGATATAAAATCTATTTTTAAAACTATTCCCGAATAAATAAAATCACCTTGATAAACTATCCCATTTTCTACAGCTACAGAAACATAATTAATATTTTCACTTGTTACAGCAGTTAAATTAAAAACATCATTAAAAGGATTAAAAACCAATAATGTTGGAACAGTAGTTGCATTTCCAAAATAATTTAAACTAAACTGTAATTTACCTGAAAAAGTATTATTTCCTAAAACTATTAAATTAGTTCCATTCCAACTATAAACTATTAGTTGTGTTCCATTTAATTGAAATCTAAATCGTATTATTTCATTTAAATAATTATCATAAAAACTATAATTAACAGCCTCTCCGTCATTATCTAAACCATGTAAAGTATTAAAATAAAATAATTTATCTATAATTTCAGGGAATCTATAAAAATATGCTGAACTATCGCCCACACAATCAGGATTTAAACCCAATGTATATTTAAAATTTCCTTGTCCTGTGTCTAACTCTACTAAATTATGTTTAGATAAATTCAATTTATTAGTAGTTTCTATTTTACAATTATCTCCTACATCTATCACATTTTCTATAAAGTCATAATTTCTGAGATTAGTATCAAAATTAAAATTGGCAAAATTACCCCCAAAAAGTCTATTATTAAATGTTACTGATTGATTAAAATTTTTTATTGATACAGTATCTAAAGAATAAAAAATAATTTCATTTTCTACATCAAATATATCTACATCTAATATAATTGTTTTATTTTTATCTGTTTCATTTAAACATATATTCGCACTATCAGAAAAACTAATATTTAAAAAAGGTAGTGAATTAGTACCATTAATTAACCTTATTTCAATATCATCTACTATTAATCTATTTGGACTATCTGCTAAACTTTCAATGCCTACCCATTTTATACCCTCTAAATTCTCAAAAGTCATATTACATTGATTAGTATAATTCGCATTACTCCATGATATATTAAAAACTTGATTTGCTTGTCCACAAAAATTTAAATCATTTGTTACAATTTCGCAACAATTAAAATCAAAAGGTGAATTATCACAACCTGCACCACTTCCACCCCTTAAATCACTTCTTAATAAAACATTTCCGTTTTCATCTAAATAAACTAAAGCTACAGCAACATTATTTACAGCACCACCACAAGTTAAAGATGTATTTTGATTTGATAAAATAGATAAAGGATT
>SDBT01018296.1_pt1 | contig 11020 bp, 5 predicted proteins | sample 2277101 | NCBI WGS metagenome assembly SDBT01 (sample SAMN10404973, study PRJNA504765) | marine sediment metagenome | isolation source: marine sediment core GS10_PC15, 103 cmbsf | place: Arctic Ocean: Southern Knipovich Ridge | collected 2010 | reverse complement strand
ATCCATCTGATCTTCGGAGTGGAACACGCTCAGCTTTTTGCCAATCAAATCTTTGCTTGAAGGGTATCCGTGCATCTTCGCCATTGCTGTATTGGCGAAACGAGTGATTCCATTAAGGTCAACTACTACAATCCCCTCGTTTACCTGCTCAGCTATGGTTGTTAGCCATTGCAGCGTCTGCTCAACTTTTTTGAATTCAGTAAATATATTATCCATCAGGCAATCCCTGGGAAGCCATTAATAATCCGTATAGTCTGTCTTAAAACTTTAGACCCTGACACAGCTTAGACGATACCATCCAGTACTCACATCGGCATAAAACAGATGCGAATGAAACAACAACCCATTAGATTAATCAGAAACATGCCGGTTAGGTGTATCCGGCAGGGCTAAATTACATAACTGCTTTTCACAAAAGTTGTTAGAGCACCGTTTCGCCTTACGTTTTACAGCATTTTTGAATATCTTATTTTCCGTTGTTTTAATTTGTTACCAAGTATTCATTGTTTATAGGACGAAACATCACTGTTGTGATATAACCCAGAGAGCACTCACAACAGGAATGTGCCGGACGCTGGCCAAAAGCTGGAAATGATGGGGGAAACGGCTTTTTCAGTGATTAAAACTATGATAACTATTCAACAACCTCTTCAGTAAATTGCTTCACCAGCCATTTCATATAAATTTTTGCGTATCACACTTGACTATTAATCTTTGCAGGCTATAATTATTGTCGTTCGCCAGGGGTGGCCCGGTTTGAAAAAGAGCCTGAGATAATACCCTTCGAACCTGATCAGGATAGCTGAGAAACACGGTTTGCCTGCGTAGGGAAGCGATTACAATTGATTCTGGTATGTCTGTTATCGCTTCATAATTAATGAGGCGTTTTTTTTGGAGTCACAAATGCCAACTCAACTGCAAATGGCCCGCTGCGGCCAAATAACTGACACCGTCAAATGTGTCGCCCAGCGTGAAAATGTCCCCGTTAAGGTCATAAATAGCGAACTCGCCGCTGGGCGCCTGGTTATTCCAGCTAACATAATTCACCTTAAAAACAACCTTGTCCCTGCTGCTGTCGGCAGAAAGGTTTCCGTTAAGATCAATGCTAACATAGGATTAAGTACGCTTAGCTCTTCGCTGGACGACGAATTGATAAAGATGAAAACAGCCATCGAACTTGGCGCCGATGCCATCATGGACCTTAGTACAGGCGGCGATCTGGATCATATTCGCCAAACACTTCTTTCGCAATGCCCGGTTCCGTTCGGCACTGTTCCGATATATGAGATCATAGCCGATCGAAACATTGAAGATATGAATCCGAAGGTGATCATGGATGTGCTTGAAAAACAAGCCAAACAGGGTGTGGACTTTTTTACGATCCATTGCGGTCTTCTAAAAGAACACCTGCCCCTTGTTAATAACAGGATTTGCGGCATAGTCAGTAAGGGCGGGGCACTGCTTGCCAAATGGATGATGCACCATAATAAACAAAATCCGCTTTATGATATGTTCGATGATATCTGCGATATAATGATCGAATATGATGTATGTTTCTCTCTCGGTGACGGGCTTCGTCCCGGATGCATTGCCGATGCTACCGATGAAGCACAGATCGCAGAACTCCGTGCCATAGGGGAACTTACCGCGCGCGCCCAGGAAAAAGGCTGCCAGGTAATTGTCGAGGGCCCCGGCCATGTTCCATATGACCAGATCGAATACAATATGAAAATCCAGCAGGAAATATGCAATGACGCTCCGTTCTATGTTCTCGGTCCCCTGGTAACGGACATCGCTCCCGGGTATGACCATATTACGTCTGCTATCGGCGGTACAGCCGCGGCATATTACGGCGCATCGTTCCTCTGCTATGTTACACCTCGTGAGCATCTTGGTCTGCCTACGGTGGAAGATGTTCGACAAGGCGTTATCGCTACAAAGATAGCCGCTCACGCAGCAGATATCGCGCGTGGTTTTGTGGGAGCGTCGGATCGCGACAAACGTATCAGTGTTGCTCGTGCGAATCTCGACTGGGACAATCATCTCAATGAGGCAATGGACAGTAAAGTTGCACAACGGATGCACGATGAAGCATGTGCGAAAAGCAGTGCTCCTGATAGCGCTGAAGGTGATTACTGCACGATGTGCGGACGTGAATGGTGCAGCGTACGAATCAACAAAGAACTAAAAGAAAAAGCCCAATAGCATTGCCAGGAGCTATCTGACAGCTTCTATGAATTGCTTCGGATTTTTTTATGTGGTTTTTGGGACGCCGCCACCGAGGCCTGGTTTGGCTGGTGAAATCTCATATTCACTTCGGAAGTCGTATTGGTGCCGGCATCTTTCCCGCAAGTGGTAACGATTCGCCCAGAGCCTTTCGCATGGATTCCAATTGCTCTGTCAATTGTTTTTTCTTCGTCGCATACTTTGGATCGTTAATCAGATTCCTGAGTTGATAGGGATCGTTCTTCAGGTCGTACATCACCCAGTCACCTGAAAAATGATATGCATATGTCCATTCCCTGGTGCGAATGCCCCGCCAGTCGGTTTTCGGCCCACCCCCACGGTGGACATTAAAGAGGAATGCAGCATCACGCTGGACCTCGGACTTTCCAAGAAACGTTGATGAATAATCCAGCCCCTGAACATTTGACGGAATAGAAATACCGCAAAGGCCCAAGAGAGTCGGCATGACATCCACCGATGAGACAATCCAGTCGCGACACTGCCCAGCTTTTATTTTGCGAGGATAACGGACGATGAACGGGATATTGATCGATTCTTCCCAAGGACGCTGTTTCAATCTGTGGCCCTGTGATCCCAGCATATCGCCATGATCGGATGTGAATATAACAATCGTGTCTTCAGAGACACCGGCTTCATTCAGTGCATCATTGATACGCCCCATACAACTGTCCAGACTTGTTACCATCGCATAGTATTGGCGAAGCCTCTTTGTGTTACCGTCTGGTACGTTAGGCCTTTCCGTCAATTTCTTGTCCTTGTACATCTCAACATATTTTTCGGGAGCGATATACGGGTTGTGTGGAGGCCCAAAAGACAGGAAAAGGCAGAATGGGGCCTGCTTATTCTTCTTGATGAACTCAATAGCAAGATCAGTTTGCACGTCCGGTTCCCAGCCGGGTACGCGAATCGATTCTTTGGCGTCATTGAGCCAGTATTCAGGTTTTAAATGCTGATGCGAGCAATTGCGAACCGCCCAGAAATCCCAGCCTCGTCGGTTCTTTGCATCAACGGGGTTCTTGCGGTTTTCACATAAATGCCATTTGCCAATGTAGCCGGTAGCATAGCCCTGTTTCTTCATTAGCTCGGAGATAACGACTTCAGTGTCGCCCAGCCGAATGTCGTTATGGATCACACCGGTGGAGTGACCATAGCGTCCGGTCATGAGCTGGGCGCGGTACGGACTACACACGGGTTGACACGAAATCCCGTTCGTAACCAACACACCTTCACTGGCCAGCTTATCCAGATTTGGCGTGATGACCTGCTTGTTTCCCATGCAGCCCATGGCATGGGCGCGCATTTGATCGGCGAACACAAAGACTATATTCGGTTGCTTTGCCGATTTCTGTCCTGCGGCCAGTTGACACCCCGCGATAGCAACGGGCATCGCCGTTGCCGCAACCATTCCAGTTGTTCTCAAAAAATCTCGTCGGCTTAATCTATTCATTTTTATCCCAATTACGTATTCGCGTTAAACCAGAATGTCCATATCAAACGTTATTCTCCACTGATGTCTTCAACGGTTCCACTGGCCACCGACAATATCCACCGGCGGCAGGTGCCGGGCCAGTTTTCGGCAGTCCCTTTGCCCTTGCCAAGTCCAAATCCGTGGCCGCCTTTTTCATAGATATGCATTTCAGTTTTTACCTTTGCCTTTCGCAGTGCGGTGTAAAAAGCGATGCTGTTTTCCGGCAGCACCCCTCTGTCGTCATCGGCATGCATTAGAAAAGTTGGCGGAGTATCCTCTGTCACCTGCAACTCCGTCGACATTAATCTCACGAGCTTATCGTCGGCGTCTTTGCCCAGCAGATTCCTTCTGGACCCTTTATGTGTAAACCACTCCGTTGTCGAGATAACAGGATAGCACAGCACCGAAAAGTCAGGACGACTTCTGAACTTATCGAGATCATCGCCGGCTTTGCCGTATCCTTTGTCATAGAGTGTCGTAACCGTACTAGCCAGGTGCCCGCCCGCCGAAAAACCAAGCACGCCGATCTTATCGGCATCGATCCCCCACAGTCCGGCATTGCTTCGAACGAGACGCATCGCTCGATGAGCGTCATTCAAAGGCGCAGGATAGCCATAGCCCTTGCCCCTGTGTCGATAATTAAGCACAACGCCGGCAACTCCAAATGAGTTCAGCCATCTCGCTATCTGCTGACCTTCATGGTCCATCGCCAGGTGGCCGTACCCGCCTCCGGGGCAAATAACCACCGCGATACCTGTAGCATTACCGCCCATCGGCAGATAAACAGTTATCGTCGGCTTATCCTTAGCCTCTTCGCTCTTTGCACCCGGCGCACCGCCAGGCCAAAGTTCCAGCGTAAGCGGCTCCAGCGCACATTCAATCGTCACTGCGACCTTGCCAGCGAGATATTCTGACCCGGCTTTCGTATAATGTACATTGCCCGCTGCCCACCAATACTTTTTGGCTTTCGGCAGCATATAACTATACAGGTCGTTAACTGCGATTCTGTTTTCTACCATTACTGACGCGGCAATCGCGTTATATTTTACCTCATCGCCGCTAAACCTCCCGGCTTCGCCATCAGGCACAGGTGTTGTACTTGCCCATATCAAAGTCGCCCCGGTTGATTTAAGTCTGGCAACGATCTTACGAAGATTTGCCTCGTACTCATCAGGTTTGGCGGTGATCTTGCCATTAATCTTATCCCTGTGGCCCTGCACCTTAGAGTCCTTATGACGGTAGCAAAGATCGTGCAGCCCCCAATTGAAATGTATCACATCCCATTCGGTATCGCCAAGCCATTGATCGATATTTTCAACACCTCTTTCCGTAGGCCCGCAGTTTATTCTCTTGCCCTTTTTACTCTTCGGATGAGTAACCTCGGCCTTGCCTTCGAGCAGCTTTGCAACATCTTCCGTATAGCCCATCGATATCGAGTCACCGATTATCAGAACCCTGGGCAAGTCGCCCTGACTGGTTCCAGTCAAATCGGCAAATTCTGAATCGCGAGTTTTGGCAGCAAAGCCAATACCGGCTAATATCATGACGTTCAGAAGAACTATAATTTTTTTCATTTTACTCCAATTTTATGTATTCTGCGGGTTTAACTCCTAAGTGATGATGGGTTCCAGAACGGTACCCATAGGCTCTATACTATCAAAATCTTGTTTTTTTCAAGGATCTATTCGCCAGATCAGGCTTCATTTCAGTTCGTCTTGTTCTGCATTATTCGTATTTTAGCATCCATTTAATATCCGTGTTGGCGCCAGCCGAGAGTGTCAGGCAGCTGAGGCCGGCGACTGAGTGAGGTTTAAGCTGCGACCTGCCGCCTTGAGCATCTGACTTGAGCACCTTGGCTGCATTGTTGGCAACAACTATCTTAAAGGGTTCGCCTCCGATTACACTGGCCGTACCGCTTAAAGTTTTCGTTTTGGTATCCCAGCGGACATCTGTCATCTCAACCCAGCCCTGAAGAACGTGGCGGTTGGTACTGATCACCTGGGGATAAGGTTGCACTTTGCGCAGAGAAACCATTGCGCAGCAGTTGGGTTTCAACTTGCGCTCAATACGGGAGTGCCCGGGAAGTTTGCCCAGGTAAGTGTCAGACCAGAACTCGTAGGCGTGATAGTCCGCTGCCGAATCCAGACCAATGGCGTTATCGGCGCGCTGGCCGCTGATTGCAGTGGAAACGATGGCTTCTTTTCGACCTGTGTTGTACAGGGCGATCTGATGCCAGTCGGGTGTCAGTTCCAGGTCATAAACCTGCGGGTTGAGTATACCGGTAAAGGCATCGAGCGGCCGCGCCGTCTTTGGCTCCGGATAATGTGGATAAATACGAGAAAAATCATGGGTGATCTCCGGTGTGAAAAGCGAGAAAGAGGTGGAAAGGTCGATACGACCGCTGGTGAGGTAGCTCATAGTGAGAAGGGATTGGCGTATCTCGGGTGATACGCCATGAACGGCCTTGGTGTCCGCATAGTAGTTGAAGACGGTTCGGTTCTTGTACCAGCGCAATCCGCTGATGGAGATCATGGCCGGGACAAACTTGTTTGAATCCGCCCAGGTACGCTGGGTGTCCACCAGGCCGGCAGTCATATCCAGGCAGGGACGTCCGGATTCACCAATATTGCGTTCGTCAATAAGGCCGTCTTCTCCCATCGCCTCGCGCAGCAATTGAAAGGCCCGGCGGTATGCAGCATTGGTGGTAGCGTAGCGGTCATCGAAGCCTCCCTCGGGCCGCCAGGCCGTGGCGGGATAATCGACCTTCACCCCGACAATTCCGTCTTCGCGCAGTTTGCTCCAGACCTTGACAAAATGCTTTGAGAATTCCTTGTCGGTGTAGTCGTACGTAACGTAAGGCTGATGATGCGGATGCTTCTTTTTGCCTTTCATGCCGGGCCTCTGTTTATCAACTTCGGAGGCGTCGTTAAAGAGCATGTACTGCGGAAATTGCCGGGCAAAGTCATCGGAAGGCATGCCCAGTTGCATATAAATGTATGGCAGCCCGTTATTGGCTTGAAGTTTCCGGCTCCACTTGGCGATGGATTCGTACGGTTCAATCAGGTGTCCGAACTTGCGCATGTGGGCGTCGTCCCACCAACCCTGTTCAGTGTCGAAATGATACTTGTCCGGTTCGAGACGGAGTGCAACCTTCGTGTATTTAGTCAGCCCACAGTTATTAGCGTGTTCAAGTTCCTGTACCAGCTTGGCTGAATTGTTAATGCCGGGAAGTTTGCTGATGTGGCCGACGCTCCACCCGCAGAGTACCGGAAAGTCGTAGACGTTGGGGTGCGCATTGTTTGCTTTTCGCATGGCCAATCCATAACGCTCCAATGCGTCGAAGGGTTCGCGGGTGTGGACATCCAGGTAAAAGCTGTCCGCCGGCAGATAGGTTTGACCCTCGTTCACCAGTCGCCCTACGGGATCCTCGGCGAAGAAACCGGGCGATCCGTCTTGCAGGGTAGCGATCTTGCCAAACTCGCTGTAGCCCAGACCACCCCAGACTGCCGTGCGGCGCTGCCCGTTGACCAGAGCTGTCAACATCAGGCTGTTGGCCGAAATTCGCGACAGTCCCGGCTCCACCAGCGTCGGCTCGGCCCCAGCCGAGCCGTTAAGTGTCAGCGGGCGCGTCATTCTGCCGCCGCCAAAAAGCTGACCACCCGCCAGTGGCTCACTCTTCATCAGACGCATGCTGATGTAATGGTGAGTCTTTAGACCAAAACCGATCACCAGGGCGGGATTGTTCTCGTACATGGTATAGGAAAACAGAGACCGTGCCGGAGGCGCGCCGCTGGCCCGAAAGGAGCCGTAGCGAAGCAGGTTCCAGTCCTCGATCTCGAGAACTAAGCGCTTTCCGATGCCAAGGGCATCCTGCACGTCCTCGGCTTTCAGCAGTTTGACGCTTCCAGGGGCTTTTCCCGAAGGCAGACCGAACCGTGCGTCTGAGAGCAGGGCCTCATTATTTTTTGCATCATGGATGGAGAAGACGCCCTGTTTATAATCAAACGCAACTAAAATGATCCCGTTGTTCAATCTACCATCCGCGTACGTCACTTCAACTCTCTCTTGACCGGAATATGTGTATCGGCCAACATGTCCTTTATGGATCTTATTACCTTCGGCGATCAGCGGCGTCAGGGGTAAGGTGAAAACAAACAGCAGACAGGATGTAAAAAACATTAAATTTCTGTGTCTCATGTTTTGCTCCAAAGTTGATTACTCCCAATGTGATTAATTTCTATTTCTTGAAGCAAGAATTTGTTCGATATTCTTTGATGACCGGCACACTGATAACCCCCCCAGCGCCGTACACCGAAATTCACGCGGTATTTTTCTGCCAACCTGGTCCATTGCATCGATAGTCTCATCCAGAAAAGTTACCGGGTCATAATCAGCCAGCGCCATATTCGCACAAGCCAGGCCATTTACGGCGGCCATCACATTTTTACCCAGGCACGGAACTTCCACACGGTTGGCTACCGGGTCGCAAATCATTCCAAGGCTGTTCTGCAAAGCCATTGTAGCAGCTGCTATCGCTTGACCGACCGTTCCTCCCGCCAGGCTAACAATTCCGGCGGCAGCCATTCCCGAGCCGGCCCCGCACTCTGCCTGGCAGCCGGCTTCCTCGGCGGCAAATGTACTTCGATGTTTAATAAATATTCCTATTATCCCGCCAGCCAACATTGCTTTGGCGATATCTTCATCCTTGTTGCCTTCAAGTGTGTCACCAACAGCACAACAAGCCCCGGGAAAGGCCGCGCATGAACCGGCTGTCGGAGCAGCCACAATGATCCCCATCGAACTTTTCATTTCCATCAAAGAAGAAACATATAAAATGATTTGGTTCGTTACTTCGGCATTCAGGATTTCTCCAGCCTGCATCTTATCTTTAAATCGACCACTTTGATGTCCCAGGATCCTGTCTTCGTATTTTGTACCTTTAATTCCTTCGGCGATAGAACGCCTTACAATCTTTACTATCTCGACCATACGATCGACAACCTGCTGTTTCGTTATATTTCCCCGCTGGCTTTCATATTCTACCGCCAATTCGTACAGAGAGAGATTTTTATTTTTATTATATTCCAGCATTTGTTCGCAATCATTAAAAGGCACGGATATACCGGCGCTGGATAATATTGGCAAAACCGGTCTAAGCGATTTAATGAACTCAATGTTATTGTCCAATTTTAAAGATTCGACCGTCTTTTCATCCGGAGGCAGTTGGGATTTAATCTCTATCAACAGTCCTTCTTTACGGTCGTGAACTAATATTTGGTCACAATCAAGCTTGTCACTCAAATCTTTCAATATACCTGCTTTATTTGCATCAGAATTAGTAAAGATCAAAGTTTCCCAATAGTCTCCCTCAATACTTACAGGTATATCATCAATAGCAGTGACTTCAATCATCCCGCCTCCACCCGATACTGCCTTAACGGAATGTCGCTCAGTTTCATTGCTTAGCTCGAGCCTGTAGGTATTAGGGTGCGGATCATCAAATGTTTTTATTTGAATTTCAACCCGGACCCCTGCCTTTTTAATCATGGCCTCGGAATTTACCAAACGATCATCGACCGGATCCAATCCGAGCAATCCACCAAACAAACCCATATCTGAGCCATGGCTCTTATGGGTTGTTGCCAATGAGCCGGCTTTGTCATACTCTATCAGTACCTCCGTAATATCATTGTCCATCAAATCCCTGACCAGCCGTCCAATTCGATTTCCAGCTGCACAATGCGAACTTGATGGCCCGCGCATTACAGGGCCTACTACATCATTAAAAATACTTGCAGGCATATTAAAAACCTCAATTATGGCAATTTTAACGAAATAACAAGGGTATACTGAATACGATAAACATTAATGCGGATGCCCGCCCAACGCATCCAGCCGTAAAAGCCAATTATCCTCGATTGTAGGCGATTGCGGACTACTGTCAAGGATGTCTTTTGGAGCGGAGGGCCGTGCATGTCCGATTATATTATTGGCAGGAAACGTTTGGGTGCTCAGGGAGTGTCTTTTTAAAAATTTCGGGCGGGTAGAATCGCTGTAAGTGCTTGTCTGCTAAGTACTTTTCCCCCCCCACACACACACAAAAAAAAATGGCTTATAGAGGTTTTTTCCTTGACAATGAAGCGGTAATACTCTATACTCAACTCTCGGAATGAGTGATGGAGCAAGAGTTCTGAAGAGAATCATCGGACAACACGCTTTGGAGGAATTGCCGGCTGGATCGGCCCTGCCTTTTGCGGTCGGCCCGTACTGTCCGTATGCGTCCATTCCGCAGTCGGCCAGCATTGCTTGCAGCAACCTTTTTTCACCTGATTTGTTTTCAAAGTTTTCGGCGCCGGTGTGGTGAAAGGCAAATTTTGTATTTAAATAATGCAGGGTGATTACCCTATAATGTATTTTATTAACTTTTTTTAAGGAGATGTATGATGAAAGAGAAATTTTTGTTAATGTTGTTGGCCATCGCATTGGCGGCTGGAGCTGCTCAAGCGGAAATGCTTACCAACCCGAGTTTTGAGGAAGGTGCTTTTGGGGTCGATTACTCGCCTGATTACTGGGAGCATTATTATACCAGTGTCACCATTCCGGCCCATGACTGGATCGATGACCCTTTCGAGGCCCACTCAGGCAGCAAGTACATGAAGATGAATAACTGGCTCACTGGCACCTGGAGCACTTCTGCATATCTTGGACAGGACGTAGGTGTGAAGGAAGGCCAAGATTACTACTTCAGTGTATGGGCTAAAAATTCTGCCCAAGGCCAGACAAATCTTGCTGCAATCGACGTCGAGTGGCGGAATTCTTTAGAGAATTTGATAGGCATAGACAATTGGATATCCAGCGACAGTATCTATATTCCTCTTACCGATCCTAATTGGATCAAGATTGATTTTGGCGCTTTTACTGCTCCTGAAGGAGCAGTTGCGGCTGTGGTCTGGCTCGTTGCTCACATAGGCAATGGTTTAAACGCGATTTGTTATGATGATGTCAGTATGATCGGTCCTGACCCGAATATCAATGTCGGCCCTGATATGGTTTCATGGGACGGTCAAACTGTACCATTGACCGGGACCACTTCCCTTGATAGCTACTCAACGATTACCTGGAGTGCCGACCCTTGTTTTGGTGCTGTGATCACAAATGGGGACACATTAACACCAACTGTTGAGGTTAATCCCATTATTGAGAGCGGCCCGGCAACAATCGCAAACCACAGCTTCGAGAACGGTCTGGATAATTGGGTTACTGTTAGTGGGGAAGGACATGGTACATGGAACGGTATATCTGACC
>SDBT01018295.1_pt1 | contig 11020 bp, 17 predicted proteins | sample 2277101 | NCBI WGS metagenome assembly SDBT01 (sample SAMN10404973, study PRJNA504765) | marine sediment metagenome | isolation source: marine sediment core GS10_PC15, 103 cmbsf | place: Arctic Ocean: Southern Knipovich Ridge | collected 2010 | reverse complement strand
TAGCGAGGAACATGACCTAAAGTGAATGGTCGTCCTTCATCAGAACAAAGAGTAACCCAATCGCCCCTCTTTCCCATTTCTCGTAGTACAGACTGCTGTTCATTATTCATCTTGAAGCCACGATAGAGATCAGTAACATCAATATTGACACCTACTTGTCCCAAAGCAACAGTGTCGATACGAGCTTCAGCCTCTTCCTCAGGCATCTCAGGACTGATTAGTAGAATGCGATAACCACTCATCCATGCTCGGATACCGTGGTATAGCAACATCCATGACTTGCCAATGTAAGGACGACCGATGATGGCATTCAGTTCCCCTGGTAACCAACCTAAGCGATAGTCGGCATCGAAATAACGGATGCCTGTTGGAATACCTGTGATCAGTTCTTCAGTGATTTTGTTTTCGTAGCGTTGAATACGACTTTCAGCCGTGCTGTCGGTTACGCTGGCTGAGTGCTGACTAGGGATGGAAAGACCAGTGAGATCTTTGATGAGAGCAGGGAGCAATTCACGAGGAGTGTCTCCGAATTGTTCGACGTCTTTATCCATGACTTCTTGGATACGTTGGACAATGCTGAGATTAAGGAATTCCTCCAGCAACCAGTCAAATTCTTCTGGTTTACGTTGTACATGCTCGGGAACATTGAATGTTTGACGGAGGTCACGGAGCTTAGGTAGGTGATTATGCCCCTCAATTATTTCACTGATGTAGTGATACATCGGTCCGTAGGTCTTGAAACTCTCCTGAACAATCCCCATATCTTCCAACTTCTGGAAGTGCCCAATAGTAGGAATGCTAGCTAAGAGGCGAGCCTCAAGATCCTTGCTCACGTCGTCCCTTCATCCGAAAAAAGTTCTTCGTGGTAATCTGCGTTGCTCCGAATTCAATAGCTTTGGCTCTTCGATTAGGAGTAAGATCGTAGTGATTGGCACTTTTATGCTCTTGGAACCATTCACGTTTGAGGCTCATCATCTTAGCAAATTCATGAAGTTCATCATCGCTGTCAGCAAATAGGTGACACCAGTCTGGTCCTAATCTACGTGCTTGAGTATCCAGTATTCGATCGTAATGATGTGGTTGGTCGACATAGACGGTCATCGTCTCTTCCTAGATTTTATTTCGCAATCGAGACAATAGACCTTTTCTCCGCGCAATTCTCTATCGTAAGGTTGTTCTCCAGATTTCGGATTCCATGTAACTATCTTTCCACATCTTCCGTCACAATATGCAGACATATAATGAGTCATGAAGAAGACTCTATAGATTCCATTGCCTCATTCAATTCTTGCATCTGTTCTTTATCTCCTCCTTTGTCAGTATGAAGACGATTTGCTTTGATTTTGTACATAGACTTAATATCTTCGATTGATGCATCAGGGCGAACTCCCAAAACTTCATAAGGATCTTTTATTGTGGAGGATGCTTCTATCTGAAGATATGCTTTTCTAATAGTGTCACTGATTCCTCGTTTTTCATTCATTCTCATAGATTGAATAGCATAAAATACGGCTCGAAGATTATGACGATAGGAAGGTTGTTCGTCACAATCTACAGAAATAGTTTGTCCTCTTAAAACAAATCTGACAGCAGCAGCCTTCCCACCAACTGCTTGGGGAACAACAAAGTCATAAGATCCTACTACCCCACTTTCTTGTTCCTCTTTAGTATCTTTATTCCACCTATCTAATTCTCGTACAATTTCAAATCGTGTTTTTGATTCACTTGCTGTGGTTGGAATTACATGAGCAGTTTTCAATTGAATGCCTCCTGTAGTGATGCTCGTAGTTCATCTAAGGTCTGTTTGGTTTGTTCGTCGGGATACCAAGCACCTGACAAGGTGTTGAGATCTTCAGCAATCTGAATGAGTGTGGAATTGTCACTAAGGAACGCCATACAGATGAGGCTTTCAGGAATTTCACCTCGTTTGAGCAATTCTTCAACAAACTCAATAAAACTACCCAAGTGGGGATATGCGGTCTCAGTAAGATAAAAATTCATTGACCAACGAAATTGAGCTTCTGTGATTTGAAGGCGTTCTAACGCCTCTGAGTGTTGGAAGGTGAGCTTCCGATTTGGCTTGCCTAACTTGGCATACCAGATTTTGCCCATGTCGCTAACTGCCACCGAGTACCTCCACCAGATCTTCCTTAGTGATTCCTGGGGTTTCAATTTCAGGAGTCTCTTCATCAAGAATAGTACGGATTAAATTCAACTTTTTGTGTAGGATGTGCCGCACTTGCTGATCCACTGTTCGTTGGCAAATGAGGCTGACAACCTGGACGCTTTCCTTCTGTCCAATACGATGAAGTCGGTCTTCACGCTGTCTCATCTTTGCTGGGTTGTAGCTGGCGTCGGCATGAATGACAATGTCTGCCGCTGTCAAAGTGATACCGTAAGCTCCTGCGTCTGTACTTACGAGTACTTGGTGCTCGCCATCTTGGAACTCAGAGATAATCTCATTTCGACGTTCAGGTTTAACGCTTCCTTGGATGATAGGCGCATCGAACTCGGCACCCAACAACTTGGCAAATTCGGCAAACTGTGTAAAGATCACAAGCTGATGACCTTCACTTGCATCTACAATATCATGGAGGGCGGCTACCTTAGAGCTAGCAGGAATTGGCCCTTCATTCATCACTAATCTACAATCGTCAGTCACTTGTTTCAATCGGAGTAGTTCGGTGAGGATGTTCTGTGTCTGAAGCTTAGGATTGTTCTTGATATCTTCTTTGATCTGATCACGAATGGCGTTATAGATTACCCACTCGTCGGAACTCATCTCGATCTTGACATCGTTGTAGACTTTGTCGGGCAGATCTTTGAGAACTTCTTTCTTAGTGCGCCGAATGTAGTAGGGTGAGATACGTGCTTTCACCTGGTCAAGACCACGATATCCAATAGGTCTACCCCAGAAGTCCTTGACCACATGTTGCTCTACAAACAGCCAACCAGGGCCAAGGAGTCCTGGGATAACAAAGTCAAAGACGCTGTGAAGCTCCTCTAGCTTGTTTTCAAGAGGAATCCCACTGAGGGCAAGGGTATACTTACGCTTCAGTTTCTTAGTACGCTTGGTTCTCTTAGCCTTATAGTTCTTGAGCATCGTACCGACTTCGTCGGCAATGACCAAATCCCAGGTAACAATACGAGGCTCCGCATCACGTAAGAGAGCCTCATAGTTGACAATTTTGATTCGGCTTTCAGCCGCCCACTGTTCTTGTCGTTGCTTTGGATTACCGTTGACCACCACGTAGCTGAGTTGAGGATAATGCTTTTCAATCTCGTCTGCCCAAACAAACTTCATCGTATTCTGTACAAGGATCAATACGCTGCTCAGTTTAGGATGCATTGCTATAATGCTCAGGGCTTCAAAGGTCTTCCCCAGTCCTTGGTCATCCCCGATTAGAGCACCTTTGAAATTATGGAGAGCGTATTTGATGTACGTGACACCAGAATACTGGAAGGGATAGGGCGTAGTGTTGGTAGGCAAGTCAATAGGAGTGGTGTCTAGCTTAGCTGCCGCCAACTTCTTGTCTCGTTCCTTGCCTAAATTAAGAGCAGTTCGGACAGTGTCACTGATAGCTACCCCGATTCCTTTTCTTCCGGCTTGTTCTTGAATAGTTTTTAAGGACGTGCGAGGTATTGTCCAGAACTTACGCTCTTTGTGCCACCGCCGCCCAGGTATAGCACGAATAAGATCAACAGCTAGAGGGTCGTAAGGAAACTCTACGGATAGAGTTCCATTCGGTAAATACTCGATGCGAAAGTCGGCTAATTTGGGGGATGACACGTTACCCTCTTGATGTTTTGGTTTAAGACCTGGCCCAAGTATACGCCCCGATGTTTGGCATGTAAAGGCCATTATGTAAATCACATCAAAAAAGATTTTATGAAAACATATAAGCTAATCCTTCCAAACTTCTCTGACAAGCTATCCCACGCAAGGAAGGGTGCATTTCACTTGCATTGCTCTCATGCATGGGTGAGTGAACGTAGTGAACGAGTTAGGTAATGAGGTATTAGGTAATGTGTGTCATCCCCAGGTGACACAATCGATGTGTCATAATTGACACATCAGGTTCTTAAATGTCTAGGAGGAAGTTCAGGATTTCTAGCTACCACGTAGTATTTGAGGATGCCATTCATTTTCATGGTCATACGTTCTGTGATAATGTGACCTGATTCTCTTAATCGTTTGATTGATCTTCTGAATGTGCTAGTGCTGTAGTTTGGGATTTCTACGGTTGTTCCTAGATCGTTAAGACGTTCTTGAGTATAGATCATTATTTCATCTTGTTCCCCGTACCACCACCCTCTATCGCCAGCAAGAAAGTCTAAGGCTGAGTAGATATGAATTTCAGAATCTGTGAACTTCCCTGCTAAAAGAGTCCAAGGCATTTTGATTGACCATTGAGTGTCTCCCGATTTTACTGTGTTGAGGGAGATAGGTTTCTTGTCTCTTTTCATGAAGCTTCTTGGAGATCTTTCTTTGTGGCCTTGGGGAACTTCTTGTGGGGGACTGGAGGCTTCCGTTCTGTGTGATTGTTTACCAAGTCGGCGTCAATAGTGCCCTTACCAATTTGTTCTTCGAGCTTAGTCATATCGAAGACTCTGGTCTGAATAGTGATTGACTTCCATTGCTTAGGTGTGAGATCATTTCTGAGAGCATCTGTAAGTAGCTTGGGTGAAGCCTGATGCATCTCACGTGCAATCACACGTTCAATTTCAGGTACGACAACTCTGTAGTTCTGTTCTGTACCAGCTACATCATCACAGATTTCGAAGAACCTTTTCCAATTGAGATCTTCTTCTTCATTTAGTTCATCGAGTTGTTCTCTAATAGAGAGAATCTTGCCTGCTATTGCTACTGCTTCGTTGCTCATATTGCCCCCCTTGTGCTTTCTGGTATCGTATGTTAATGTTCTTTCTGAAGACACTTTAAGGTGGTTGACCTTCTTGATGTAAATGACCTAACGACCAGCCTGGTGTCCTCGTTCAGGGAGACCGCTTTTGACACGGAGCGGTCTTCTTGTTGTTCATTGGTAGTGTACTATATCTGATAAGTCGTGTAAAGCCTTTACAAGACTTGGCCGATAAGGTATAGTGGTACTAATGGCAGTTGTAAAGCCCCAAAGAAAATATTCTACTGAGGAACTTCTCCGTCGTAGTATCGGCCCCAAGGTCAGTGCTAAGATGAAGGCGCATCTTCGTAGATTGCATCAGAGCAACAAAGGCAAGGAACCTAAGAAGGCTTCGGCTGGATCGTTGGCGACGAGAAAACTGAGGTCGATGTCCTTGTTGCGTTCTGATGCACCTGAGCTTTGGGAGATGTATCGTGATCTATTTTTAAGGAGGAAAAATGGCAGTTCCTAGGAAAGCTCTAGCTCTCGGTGTAGCCAAGCATCCCACTATTGAAGGGTTCTGGTCGTTTTGTCAAGAGAGGGAATCGATACGTCTTCGCAAGGAATCCGGCAATGACTATCCTTGGACAGAGGATATTGTGTTGCAGATGTATTTCTTTTGCAATGTGAAACGTGAGTATGATACTGGGACTCGTTGGTATCTTGAGAATGTGGCTTCGATTCCAGAAGAAGACTTTTCTAAATGGGTCGAGCCAGATTTGTTGTGGCGTACGATTCTGTATCGTAGTGTCAATAGCATCGAGTACTTTGAAGGGATTTGGTATACAGATCGTGGTGGGGTGTTTGGTCCTGAAGATTGGAAGAAGGAGAAGAAGGAAATTCAAGGTCGCATAAATAAAGCTCCTCCTCCCTCTAACCATGCTTACATCGTGTTGCAAGGGCCAGATGGTGCGGGTCGTAAAATTCATCTGCGTGAGCAGCTTGATTATCTCGAAAAAAACATTGAAATTTTGGCTGGTGATCTTAATAAGTCCCAGACTCTCAAAGATGTATGGAAACTTCTTCAGCAAGTACCTTACGTGGGGCCGTTCATTGCTCTTCAGATCTACCGTGACCTAATCTTAGCGGATGCACTACCGTTTGATGACGATGATTTCACTTATCTCGGTCCAGGAGCAAGGTCGGGGTTGGCTCTCTTCGGATTCGATCAGTATAAAGCACAGTATCTAGCCTTGCAGGAAATACAGAAGGCACACCCGCCTGGACTTGAGTTGAACTTGGGTGACGTGGAACAGGCGATGTGTGAATATCGTAAATGGATTAATCTCAAAAATGGTGGGGGGAGGCATCGTTACTATCGTAGATGACTAAGAGAAAGAAAGGTGTGCTTGGGGCTGAACGCTATAAGAAATTAGAGTGGAAATATAGAGAGAGGATTTCACAATGGGAGTAGAAGCAACATGGCCAAGGATTGAGGATCTCATTGAGGGATCTACCATTGAGATTCCCGAAGCTCTTCAAAAAGATCTATCTCAGCGGTATGCTGAACGTGGCGGCAAGTACGCTACAGAAGAGATTGATGAGGAGTCGGGGCTTCATATCAATTCTTGTATGCAACGTGACAACATCCAAGAGATGTACGAGGAAATCGTGGATGCAGTCTTCAATGTGCTGGTCTATCTAAAACGATTCCCTGAAAGGAAATTAGCAGCTTCTCATCTGCTTTCCTTGCTACTGAAAACAGTTGAGATTTCAAATCAGGAGGCTTCGCATGCGAATGTATCAGGGGAAGACGTCGGCGACAGTGTACCGCCAGCAGCTGAAGGATCTGGTGAACAATCCGGATCACGTGGTAACGGTACGGGGTAGGCCGACGAGGGAACTTCTGAACGTGATGACTCAAGTGACGGATCCGAGAGCGCGGTGTCAGATAGTTCCGGGGAGGAAGCTTAATCCTTGGTTGGCACTGAGTGAAAGTCTTTGGTTGTTGGCTGGTCGTCGAGATATTGCTGCCCTGTTGCCATATAACAAGGGGATCACAGAGTTCAGTGACAACGGTGTGACGATGTATGGTGCTTATGGTTTTCGCATTAAAGAACAACTTCCTTTGGCTATTCGTCGATTAGAGGACTCTGATACAGATCGACGTGTTGTGATTCAGATTTGGGATCAACTTGATTTGATGGCGGAGACAAAAGATCCTCCCTGCAATACTCAGATTATGTTCAAGGTTCGTGGTGAGAAGTTGTATATGACCGTGACGAACAGGTCTAATGATTTGCATTGGGGTCTTCATGCTGTCAACTTGTTTCAGTTCGGAGTTCTTCAAGAATATGTAGCATGTCGTTTAGGTGTGGGGATGGGATCGCAGACTCATTACAGTGACAGTCTTCATATCTACACGGATGAGAAGGCTCAGAAGATTACCGAGAGAATGATAGCTGAATTAGATGAACCAATTGAGGAAATTCCTAGTGAGTCATGGTTATTTCCTAATCCTTTTCCGAAGACTGCTCAAATTGACAAGGATTTCGCGAAGCTCTGTAGTGACGTGTTGGATGGGAAACTTCAAGCCAATGATCCACTCTCAACTCCCTTCCTTGAATTTGCTGAAGACTTTCTTGCGGGGTATCGAGGTCATGAAGGTGGAGCAAGAAATGCTGGGATGTATAAGAGTTGGGTGAGGATGGGTAGAGAACATTCACCTGATTTGTTTAAGGTGGGAGTATGAAAGATTTCACCGTTGCTCAGCAGTGGGATATCTTTGGGGAATTCATTCAGAAGAAGTTGGATGTGGGTGAACCTAGCCCACACATGAAAATCGTAGGCTATCTCAGCAAAGACCTGCCGCTGAAGGAGAGGTTCTGGAGGGCGGGGTGCTATGGTGTGCCGTACAGCATCATCACCGCTGAGGTGATGTGGACTGAGTGGCCTTGGGAACGGGCAGAGAAAGATCCTGGTGGTTTGCGGGATTGGATTCATGCCAACTGGAAAAACATTCACACTAGGACAGAGCGTCGATGTGTTCGTTCTCCCAAGAAGTTCAGTGAATGCTTGTTGGGATATGGTATGTGGATGATCAATAATTTGGATCATATGCTGGACACCACTAAGGGGATGCCAAATGAAGAAGCATACGACTCATGGTGGGAGAGCATTGCCATTGTCAAATACTTCGGACGGTACATTAACATTCGTATGCTCGACCTCTTTCATCGTTATTGCGGTGTGGAGGCACATCTGTACGATATTCGTTCCATCGGGGGATGGAGTCCGAAGAAAATGCTTGCACTTCTCTATCCCAATGACGTAGAAGTCCTTATGGGGCCGGAAAAAGTGGGTGACTTTCGTGCTAATGAATTGGCAGTTAGGGCGATGGAGTATTATCAGAGGGAAGGAATTCCAGTAGATTTCTATATCTTCGCTGCTATGCTCTGCGAGTACCGTGTTGCTTACGAAAATGGGCGTCAGTACCCTGGTAGAACTCATGATCAAGAGATCGAGTACTTCAATAAGAAAGGAAAAGTGTGGTTGGATCAGGGGTTCAAATTCAAGATGTTTGAGGCAAGGAAAGCTTTGTTCCCCAATGAATGTTTGGGGGAACTCAACGGGTGGGATGGCATTCGTGATGAATTGAGTTTGGTAATGCTCGATCAGAAGTATGTGTGGTCAGACGTCGAGTTTGACTATGGAAAAACTGTTGATTTTGGGGAGCCAGTGAGGAGAGAGGATGACTGAGAAGAAGGAACATGAACGCATAGATGGTTCAGCTCCGTGGGCTGCGAGTGAAAAAGGCTCTGGTATGGGTTTTCCGACAACGCATCTGCCGTGGGATGTGGTGAAGCAGCCGTTTTATCTGAGTGTGGAGTGTACAACGATCGCCGCGGAGGACGGCGAGGATCGCGGAGCAGGCGGGTTCTACATCTCGCTGAAGATAGGTGACCGCGACAACCCAATTCTCACCGATGACGAGATTGAGTACGTGAAGGGTGTCGTGGCCGGCATTCTGCCTGAGTTGGGCAAGCGCATCAAGGCTGAGTTTGTACCGAAGGAGTGACGATGGCTGAAAAGAAAAAGAGGAAGAGGGCGGGGCTGAGTGAAGTCATCCCTGGTCAGCTTTATCAAAGAGGACGCTTTCAGTCTTGGCCTAGGAAACAGAAGGACAGAGTGCTGGAGGAGCACAACATCGGTCTGGTAGTGAATCTCTGGTCTAAAGTAGATCCTGAGGTCAGTGGCGATACGAGAAGGATGTATCTCCATTGGCCTATCTATGGGAACCAATCTCCTAATAGAGATCAGCTTGATGCAGTGGTGAAGTTGATCGCCAATACAATGGATCGAGGGCAAGCAGTTCTTATTCATTGTGAGGCTGGAGTGAACCGTAGTTGTTTTCTTGTTGCCTGTGTAGTTGCTGCTGTCCATCATATGAATGGTGATTGGGCATTTAAGCAAATCAAGGACACTTGTGGGAAAGTGAAAATAAATCCTAAACTGGTAGCTACATTGATGGAGAGATACGGATGAGATATGATGTTCCTTTGGAAGTTAGGATTGGGAGTGTCGTAACGGTGGAAGCTAAAGATTCGGAGGCCGCTCTCTCTGTTGCCGCTCGTCAGTGGATAGAAAGGATGAGAGAAGTAGATATTCGTGTTGACCCTTCTGACATTGGAGTAGGAAGGATTCATGAAGAAAGTACTCGGAAATTGGGGATGTCGTGGAGACAAATAAAAGATGATCTATAATATTCGGGGGACAAGTGGAAGTGGAAAGACCACGGTGGTGCGTCAGTTGGTGAACAGCGTAGAGCATGAAGTAGTGCAGATTCCTTGGGGAAAGAAGCAGGATAAGACTAAGATTATAGGTTATCGATTGCTGAATGATCTATATGTGGTGGGGAGATATGACGACGCCATCAAAGGAGGTGGGGTGGACAATGTTACTGGGATTCTCACCAAGAAATTTCACGACGGTGGTGGTGAAGGAAACAGCATGGATGCTGTCGAACATGCTGTTCGTGAACTTCATGAAGAAGGGAAACATGTTCTTTTTGAAGGCCTCATTGTCACATCAGTTTGGGGTCGATGGGTCAAGATGGCAGACGAAATTCCGGTACATTTTCTCTTCTTGGATACGCCTCTCGAGGTCTGTTATCAGCGTGTACTTGAACGTAGCGGTGGACGAAGTCCAAAGGGCTGGAATGAAGGCAAGAGTGACCTCGAGAATAAGCACAAGTCAACTACCAAGCAGATGGCCTCAATCAAGAGACGTGACGGTGAAGTCAAGCGTCAGCAATCATCTCTGGAGGATTTCCACGGTCGCCAAACTAAGCGTCACATTCCCGCAGCCCAAGCCGAACATCTACACCATTCCTTGCTAGATCATAAACGTGCTTTCATTCAGCTACGGAAGATTCTTGAAGAAGAAATTGAGTTTCCTCATTACGAAGCGTCGTATATTCCGCTATAATAGAGCCTATGACTAGCAATGTCAAGGAAATCTCTCCTAAAGATCTAGTAGTTCTCGAGAGGCGGGTTGTATTCTGGGAGGAGTACAAGAGAGGCAAGACCTTCCGGCAGATTGCTGAAGAAAATGATGTCCATCCTTCAACGGTTAGTTCCGATATTAAAGCGTTGGTCAAGGAGTTGCAGAATGAAGGACTCCGCCACGTCGAAGAGTTCCGTATTGTTCAGATGGAGAGGATTGCTGTAGCAATCAATGCTATTTGGGAGCATGTACTCCGTGGAGATGTGGCGTCGGTCAATACACTCATCCGTCTACTCGAGCGTGAATCTAGACTCCTTGGGTTGGACGCGCCTACCAAGATCGATATCACTGCCAAGTTGGCGGCTATGGCTCGGGATAGTGGGGTTCCTGAACAGGAAGCCTATGATATTGCTGAAGGTGTGTACAAGGATGTTACACAATGATTTGGTGGGATTACATTATCGATGCTAATTGGGGTGGGGAAGAAGGTGCGCTGTTCGATAATGGCAGGGGGACGTTTCGTATCTACTCTAGCCTGAAAGCAGCCGCCAAGGATAGAGTACCTTTTGATGGTCGTACTTGGGTGGGGCCGGGAACTTATAAGCCGCCTTCCCAGTAGGTACGCCTAACCCCTTAGTCAGATAGGCTCCAGCACGTTACAGGGCCGCTCCTGA
>SDBT01018294.1_pt1 | contig 11021 bp, 10 predicted proteins | sample 2277101 | NCBI WGS metagenome assembly SDBT01 (sample SAMN10404973, study PRJNA504765) | marine sediment metagenome | isolation source: marine sediment core GS10_PC15, 103 cmbsf | place: Arctic Ocean: Southern Knipovich Ridge | collected 2010 | reverse complement strand
AAGAGCCGCAAGCGACTCATGGATGCCGCCCACTATGGAAACCTTGCGGGAGCTACCGACATCATCTTCCATCCCGGCTCGTACTTCAAGCAGCCGCCTGACGAAGTTCTCAATTTTGTCATCCCTCGACTGCAGGGCTGCGTGGACGAGCTGCGAGCGGCGGGCAATCCCGCAACGCTGAGGCCGGAAACGATGGGAAAGAGCGCTCAACTCGGCACGCTTGAAGACGCACTGGCTATGTCTAAGGCAATTGAGGGTGTCGAACCATGTGTCGATGTCTCACACCTCCATGCGCGAGCCGGAGATGGCTCCCAAAACTCGTACGAGGAGTGGACCGTCTCTTTGAAGGCCTATAAGAAAGCTCTTGGTGCCCGCGCGCTCAAACGAATGCATATTCATCTGTCTGGAATTGAATACGGCCCTAAAGGGGAGAAGAAACATTTGATGCTCGCCGAATCAGACTTCGATTTGGACGGCTTGCTGCGCGCGCTCAATGATATGGGGTGTGCCGGGCGAATTGTTTGTGAGAGCCCGATCATGGAAGACGATGCGCTCGTGATACAAAAGAAGCTTACAAAGCTGGCCAGCAAGTAATCCTGGCTTTGGGAGGTGGACAAGCCCCTTTGCCTTAAATCAACGGACCGCCTGGCTAGGCGGCCCGTTCGCATTCTCGCCTATCGTCTCTTAGGCGCTTACGTCCGCATCTTGCCCCTGTCCCTGCCCCGGGCCTCTGCGATCCGGTCCGCGTTCTGGACGATCGTGGGGATCCGGTCGATCTCCGGGATTTCTAGCTCCAACAAAGAGCGCGAGCAGACCGTCATCGGTTTCATTGGCGCCCACGGCCGCCTTCATTCCAACCTCAAGCTCATCGAGCGCACTGATGCCTTTGAAGTGAGTGCTGTCGTTCACGGAGAATGAAATGCTCTCTCCTTCGCGGGTCTGGATTGTCAGGGAGCTAGCGCCTAGGGCAGTCACCTCTCCACCCACCTTGACATCCAGCTCTGGCCGGTTCGGCCGATCCTTCATGTTCCCGGCCGCCACCATCAAAGCAATTAGCGTTCCATCGTCTTGCTTAGCGGCAGCAACAAACGCTTTCATCCCTTTCTTCAGATCGTGGATGTCTTCGACTGAACCGTTTGGGCTTCGAAATTTCGTATTTTCGTTGGTTTGAAACTCGATCTCATCGCCCTTGCGGGTCAGTATGGTGAAGGTGCCCTGCCCAGGAACAACTCCAGTAATCTCGCCCGCGGCTCGCATTCGGCCTTCGGGCCGTTCGGGGGCTTCCTCCTGGGCAAATACTGCGGCTGGAAGAAGCAGTGCTGCAGTTAGTACTCCTAATGTGGCTATGCGCAACTTGTTCATCTTGTCGTACCTCCAATTTCATGAATTGGAGACTATGATGCCGGAGAGGCAATAGGCAGATTTATGAGAAGTGTAAAAAGGGAGTTAAAGCTGGGCGGACATCCGCTCCTTGCCCAGTGGTTGATGCGGAATTAGCTTTCGGGGAAAGCGATCTCTTCCTTTCCAGCCAGCTTATCCTGGATCCGTTCCACGACGAGGTCTAAGTGGCGGGGGCGGTGCACAAAGTCCAGGTCATCGGCGATGATGGTGAGGGTCGGGCAGAGGTCGAATTTGTCCATCCATTCCTCATAGTACTTCTCGAGAAGGGCCAGGTATTCAGCGGTCACCCCCCCTTCCATATCTCTACCTCTATCTTGAATGCGGCTCATCAACACCGGCACCGAGGCCTTCAAATAAATCAAGAGGTCGGGCGTGGGTAGCAAACCGACCACCAGGTCGAACACCTGACGATAGGTTGCAAAATCCCGCTCGTCCACCGTGCCGAGCTCGAGCGCCGCACGAGCGAAAATTTCTGCGTCTTCGTAGATGGAACGGTCGATCATTGCTGAAGCATCAGACTGTGCGAGCGCCATATGCTGCTGTGCGCGGTGGCCCAGGAAATACATTTGAAGATAAAAGGCCCAGCTCCGCATATCGGCATAGAAGTCCGATAGATACGGATTGTCGTCAACCGACTCATATGCGGTCTCCCAACCCAGGCGCTCCCCGAGCTTTTGGGTCAGGGAAGTCTTTCCGGCGCCTATGTTTCCTGAGACCAGTACGAAGTGCTTTGCCATCGATCCATCCGCTTCGTTCGTATGTTGAGAAGGCAAAGCATAGCACGACCGTGGGGCTATCTCCTCGCAAGAGCTGAAACTTAGCACGCGCTCATCCAGTCAGGTCTCAAGCTGGATAAACTAGTGAAATATGTCTGGTCATCTTGCGGGCAAAACCGCTCTGGTAACCGGGGCAACCTCCGGAATTGGTTTCTACACGGCACTCGGCCTTGCACGCGATGGCGCGGATGTCATTGTCGGTGCGCGCAATGAAACGCGTGGACGCAATGCGGTAGAAGCGATTCGGAAAGTGAATGGCAGCTCAAAGATTGACTTTCTGGTTTCCGATCTCAGCTCCATGGCAGGTGTTCGAGAGTTTGCAGAAGCAACGATCGACCAGAATTCACACCTGGACATCCTGGTCAACAATGTAGGTGGTTTTTTTCTAACCCGTGAGGTCAGTGTTGACGAGTATGAGATGACGTTTGCGCTCAACCATCTCAGCTACTTCCTGTTGACTGAGCTATTGAGGGATCTGCTTGTTAAAAGCGCACCCGCCCGAATCGTCAATGTATCCTCGGTGGCGCATCGCAACTCTCGGATCAACTTCGATGATCTACAAATGACCCGCCGCTATTGGCCAACGACAGCGTACGGTCAGTCGAAGCTTGCCAATGTGCTGTTTACCTACGAGCTCGCCCACCGCTTGCTCGATACAGGCGTCACTGCAAACGCTCTCCATCCCGGCCTGGTTCGGACCGGCCTGGTAACCAAGCACATTTATCGCTTGCTTATTCCATTTGTCTGGTTGGGTTTGAGAATGGCGATGGGTCCGGAGGATGGCGCGAAGACCTCGCTGCTACTCGCGGGTTCGCCAGACCTTAGGGGAGTAACCGGAAAGTATTACAGCACCGGGAAAGAAGTCCGGACCTCCAGAAGATCGTATGACAAATCATCCGCCGAACGACTCTGGAATCTTAGTGAAGAGCTAACCGGACTTCGCTAAGCGCAATCTGACAGCTTAATTCGGCATGCACTCGGCCAATGGACGGAACCCCCGAGAACCAAAACGGGCCAACCTGTTAGCTGGCCCGCAGTCAATGCCCTCGATTTGAAAGCTAATTACTCTTCGCTCTCAGCGTCCCGCAATTTCTGAACAAGTTCCATCGCCTTCGCCCACTTCCCTGCCCAATTGTCTTCGCTATCGAGGCGATTTTCTTTCCATAGGCGATCTGCCTCTTCCTCCCCGACTAGCTCAATCGCCTCGCTGCGCAGGGCGCCCATATTGAGCTGGACCGTGCGTCCGTCTTCGTTCTGATTCGCTGCCATTCCTGCCACCTCGAGGTTGGAATGAGACCATTATGGCACAGTTGAAAACCGGGCGCAGTAGCTAAACAGTCGCCCCCGTGAACCTGAAATCACGGATCTTTACGGCCGGTGCCGATACGGCCGCTTTCAGAAAATCGTCCACGACTAGGCGAGTCTCCAAACCGATCGCCTCAACGTTGTTGAGCGCCTCAACATAGGACTGGGTAAAGCGAAAATCCTTCACGGGGCCTTGGATTTTGCCATCTTCAATCAAAAATACGCCGTCGCGTGTCATTCCCGTGACTACGCAGTCTCGAGGATGCACATGCCGGGTGTAATGGAAGCGGGTAATGTACATTCCTCGCTCGGTAGACTCGATCATTTCCTGTGTGCTTTTATCGCCTGGCGCCATAAATAGATTGGTCGGGAGTGGCGAATACATGCGAATCATTGGAGGAAAATCTGGAGAAAGAGCATGTCCGGTGCTCTTCTGGCCCTGCTGGGCAGCCGTCTGCCGATCGTACACTCCGCCTCTTACTACGCCATCTCGAACGATATCTAGCTTCTGCTTCGGCTCTCCTTCGGAGTCGAACGGCTGCGGCACGCCACCAAGATCCAAGCCATCATCCCAGATACTGACCGCCTCATTCATCGATTGCTGACCGATCCGTTCTGAGATCCATGATCGGCCTTCGGCAACCGCCCGCCCGCTCATTCCGGGCAAGGCAAGCATCTGGAGCAGGTCGACCGTGGCATATGGATCCAGCACCACAGTCAGCATCTCTGGCTTCATGCTGCTTGGATCCGCTGCATCGGTTGCCTTTCGGATAGCCTCCTCACCGAGCGATTGAACCGGGACTTCATCCAGCTTCCAGTGCGAGGCCTGCGCCCAGCCTGAGGCACCATTGTTCCTGACCACAGTCTGGAAATCGGCCAGTGACCCAGCATGGTAGGCAAAATGCCCTTCTGAGTTGGCCACAGCTAATTCGTTGGTCTCAACCAAGTAGGCTCCGTAAGCCGCATGACCGCTCTTTGCTGCTGCCTCACACACCTGGCGCACTGCCTCCGCTCTAGACTGAGGGGATTGGTCCGTCGCTGCTGGATCCAAAGCGGCTGCCCCATTAAGATCGGTCGGTTGGGTCAGGGTTGGAATCGCCTCGCTTTCGGGGCTGGCGGCGATTATTTCGGGCACCTTGTTCGCTAGCTCTTGCAATGAGGCTTCATCCAGTGCATTGGAAGATGCCATGCCGCTGCGTGCCCCAACCCATGCCTTCAGATGCACGCGCACTTCTCTTTCTTCGACGTTTTGGTGAACCGAGTTCTTGTAGAAACGCGTGAGATCGCTCGCTTTCGAGCTGACCACAATTTCAGCCGAGTCGGCGTGAATGGACCCCAATATCTGATCGACGATGGACTTGACTTCAGCTTCTCCCAACATTGCTTTCCTCATTTCAACTGTGAATCCCAATTTGCACATTCCGAAATCGCGCCGGAGCAGCCCCGTGACCCGTATGCGCTACCTGGCTCGGCTGCCCTTTGCCGCAATTCGGCGTCCCCCACATAACCCAATCCTCTTCACCGCAGATCGCGTCGCAACTGTTCCAAAACTCGGGGGTAATTCCGGTATAGGTCGGATTGCGGAGCATCTTCCCCAGCTTGCCTTTTTTTATCTCGTAACCCATCTCCGTGCCAAACTGGAAGTTGTATCGGCGATCGTCAATTGACCACGACCGGTTGGTTTCCATGTAGATCCCGTCATCGGTGTCGGCGATGAGGTCCTCCAGGCTCCAGGTTCCCGGCTCCAGGCTGACATTGGTCATTCGGATCAACGGGATGCGGTTCCATCCCGAGGCGCGCATGCACCCGTTCGAGGTCAATCCCAATTTAGGTGCGGTTTCTCGGGACATCAAGTATCCGACGAACTCGCCCTCTTTGACGATCGGCGTAGATTGGGCAGGTACGCCTTCATCATCCCAGCCAAACGTTCCCAGGCCATTAGGCCTCACGCTGTCGGCGGTAATGTTGACGACCTCTGAGCCATATCGGAAGTTATTCAATTTCTCGGTCGTTAGAAATGATGTTCCAGCGTATGCGGCTTCGGTTCCGTAGACTCGATCCAGTTCGATGGGATGCCCACACGACTCATGGATTTGCAGAGCCACTTGCTCCCCGCTCAGGATGATATCGCCCCTGCCGCTTGGGCATGGGTCTGCCGTTAGCAGTGCGACCGCCTCGCTGGCCACCCGCTCGGCATTTCCCGGAAGATCCCAGCCCACGACGGTCTCCCAGCCAGCTGTCACCTGCTGACGCCCCCAGGAGGATGGGTAGGAGCGCTGCTGAACTTCTCCTTCACCGACCGCATACGCCGTCATGCCGCCGCCCGTTTCGATAATGGTCTGGTCAGTGCGGGCTCCATCACTGTTAGCGAACCATTTTCGTTCCTTGATAAATACTAGATTTAAAGTTCGTGCCTTGATCTCGGGTTCCGACGCTAGGAGTTTATCGGCCTTCATCAATACAGAAACTTTTTGCTCCAGGGAAATCGTGAAAGGATCGATCTCGACCGGAGTGCGGTAGGTACCCTCACTGGTAACCGCAGGCCCAAGATCGACCTTGTCTCCACGGACAAGCGCCGATGCTTTTGCGATCTCAAACGCGCGGTCGGTGAGGTGGTCGATCTCGCTCAAGCTCAAATCGCGTGAAGAGGCGAAGCCCCACGCACCATCGACGAGCACTCTGACACCCACTCCAAGGTTCTTGGCACTCTCCAGAGTCCGCATCTCCCCATTCTGAACAACGAGCGTTTCGGTTTCCTTTTCGATGACGCGTGCATCTGCATATTGCGACCCGCGTGTGTGCGCAAGGTTCAACGCACGATCGAGCAGATCTTGCATGGTTTGACTCCTCACTAAGTCTCAGGCGAGGCTCAGGTTGATATTCTATTCTGAACGATGACGAGCCTGATTACGAAATCCTAAATAGACTTGGGGATTTGAAGCAGGATGGTTGTGCCCTCTCCGAGTTCGCTTTCTGCTCGAATGGTCCCACCTTGCGCCTCGATCAACGATTTGGCGATTGCTAGCCCCAAACCGGAGCCGGCGCCGTCCCGGTGCCGGGATTTGTCGCCTCGGTAAAAGCGTTCGAAGACGTGAGGCAGGTCTTCTGGATCGATCCCCGGGCCGTTGTCTTTGACTTGAATCTCGATCGCGCCATTGCGCTCTTGCGCAGACATTAGGACGCTTCCCTCATCTTGTGTATGTCGTATGGCGTTGCTAACCAGGTTACCCAGCACCTGCCCCATTCGATCAAAGTCGACCATTAACTCGGGGAGCTCTCCATCAGCAACGACCTTGAGGTCGATTCCCTTCTCTCGTGCAAGCGCTCTGTAGGAACCGGCTGTCCTTTCCAGGACGGCCGCGGGGTCGTGTTCTCCGAGCTCAAGCGTGAGTTCGCCGGATTCAACTAGCGACAGGATTTGCAGATCCTCTACCAGTCGTTCGAGACGTTGTGCTTCTTCGCGAATAACGGAGAAATTTTCCCCGGAGGCTTCTAGCACGCCTTCTTGTATTGCCTCCGAATGCGCCAATATGACGCTGAGCGGAGTGCGCAGTTCATGTGCTACGTCTGCTGTGAGCTGCCGGCGCCGATCGCGTGCGGTAGCCAAATCGGCATTCATTTGATTGAAAGCTTCGGCTAATTCCCCTAATTCATCGGATGAGCGAACCGGCACTTTCGTCTCTAATTCGCCAGCGGCAACTGCTCGTGCTCCCAAGGTCAATTCTCGAAGCGGCCTGGTTAAGGAACGAGCTAATACAACTCCCAGCACGATCGCTGCTGAGGCACCTCCGACGGCGCCCACGATGAGCGCGAGGTTCACGCGATTAATAAAGGCTAGCTCAGCCGGCTGGACATCGAATGCTCCGCTTTGAATATAAAGCGTCCCAACGGCTCTCCCATTCACTTCAATGGGGGTCCCGCCTGACAGGGATCCCGCGGACACCTTCTCGCCGACATCGTGGTTCTGCCCAGCAACGACGACCGAACCGTGCTCATCCACAAGTAGGAAGGGAAGGAATGGAGCGTTCCCCTCGGGTCCGGATCGCGAGCCTCCAAACGATCGATTGGAGAATGGCCGTGGCAGCCCTTCCCAATTCCCGTTCGCTGCATAGTAGTCTGCAAGCTGATCCGTTAGGCCAGTCCGTCGGTACGAGAACATGAAATTGCCAAATTCGCCGGCGGTGGCAGTCGCAGCCAGAACCGCCAAAATGGCTGTGCCCGTCAGGCCGACTACAACAAATGCAAGCAACAATTTCGCGGTTAGGGAACGAATAACAGTTACTCCCTCACAAAGCGATAGCCAATACCATACACAGTCTGAATGTAATGCGGCTCCTTGGGTTTTGGCTCAACTTTGGAACGCAAGTTTTTAATGTGTACGTCGATGGTGCGCTCATACCCCTCGTACGCCACACCCTGAATCCGATCCAGGAGCTCGAGTCGGGAATACGCTCTCCCTGGTACCGACATCAACGCGGCCAGAAGATCGAATTCGGAGGGCGTGAGATCCACATACCGCTCCCCAACCTCGACCGTGTGGCGCTCGCGGTCCAGTTCAATATTGGAAGCTCGAATCACTGCGGCTTCCGGCCGGGTTTGACCTGCTCGGCGCAATACCGCTCGTACCCTTGCGACCAGCTCGCGCGGGCGAAATGGTTTGGTGACAAAGTCATCGGCTCCCAACTCCAAGCCGATGACTTTGTCATCCTCTTCAACCTTGGCGGTCAGCAGGATAATGGGCGTCTCGGCTTCTCTTCGATGGGCTCGCATAAACTCGAAACCATCCATCTCCGGCATCATTACATCCAGAATGATTAGGTCTGGTTTGCTCTCACGTGCGACGAAGAGCGCTTCTTGCCCATTTGAGGCTGTCGCTACATCGAAACCTTCTTGCGTTAGATAAGCCTCGACAACGGAAACTAGTCGAGGCTCATCATCCACAATCATGATCTTCTTGGACATGTTCTGGGCTTCCTGCGAATGCTGCGATAGGATCCTATCAAGAAATCGTGAAGATATTGTGAAGGATCAATGACCCCTACACTACCCTGCTACGGCAACAAACTCGATTTCGAGGATAAATTCTTCGTCCACTCCTGCCACTCTTGGTACGCGAGGGATCGATATTTGGAAATCCTCTCGAAAGACTGTCGCAGACGCCAGACCTTCCACTCGGTCCTCGGCAACCATCGTAGCTTCTCCTGCGAAGGTCACCTCCTGTGTGACTTCCCGGATCGTCAATTGCCCCACGATCTCGAAGGGAACGGTCTCTCCAACGACGATCGCGCTCGGAAGACCTACGATATCCGTTGGTTGAAAAATGATCAAAGGAAATTGACCAGACCGCAGGATGAAATTTCTGATAGCTCGATTTCGCATCGAGCTGTCCGTCTCAAATCCCGAAGAATCGATCAGGAACTCATCTAACGTGCTCAGCTCGGGCTCGACAAAATTCAGCACGCCCCCACCCTGGACAAGCTTGTTGACCCCCACCACGGTATTAGGCGAATTGGCAAGGATCTCACCTATGATGAACCGCGCTTCACTCAGGTCGGGATCGAGTGCAAATATAGCCTCACCCTCTGCCTCTGAGGCCTCCGATTCGCCTGCGGAATCGGGCGCTTGCGCCCCCTGTACTTCTGCTACCTCCGGAACCTCAGCTTCCTTTGTTGCACTCGGCGCACATGCGCTCAGGCCAATCGCCAATATCACTGCTAGTAATCCCAACCCTCGAATGCTCACTACTTTCCTCCTAGGCAGATATGCTTTTTTGCAAGTCGGCTCATTGAGCTCGCTGACGTGCGGTGTAAGTGGTTAGTTAGGCATCTTCAAGTCCTGCTCGCGCCTCCAACAGCTCGATGAGTGGATCAAAGAGAAATCCACCGGCTCGACCTCCAAATCCTTCTAAGCCTCGCTCGGCGCGCTGGGTGGCGAACGCCTCTGGGTCAAAGTCGCCGCCGCCACCCTGGAATCCACCCGGTCCGCCACCAAATTGCCCACCGGGACCCTGTCCCCCTCCGCCTCCAAACTGTCCCCCAAATTGACCGGGATTGAAGCCCTCACCGTCAAAGCCTTCGAATCCTTCAGGAGAACCGAACTCGATCCCTAGATCTTGAATAATCGTCCGCATGTCTTCTGGCGTGATCTCGAACGCTGAGATTGCCTCTAGCTGCTCGGTTGTCATAATGTCTTGAATTTGTTCGAGCAGAGCCTCGATCTCTGCAGCGGCAGCAGTGTCACTAGTCGTTAGACTGCGCATCGCCTTCCACAGGAGCGCCAATTCGGCAGCCTGAACCGAATCAACTGCCAGATCTGTGGTCTCGAGCTGAAGAGTGCCCAGAATGAGTTGCGTTTGTACAGGGAGCTCGCCTTCGCCAAGCCGAGCTCTCTCCTGAGAAGAATCCGCAGCTCCGGTGGTGCCTTCACTCGTCTGAAAATCTTCAGCAACTGACTCATCCGATTCCTCAATGCCGGAACTGCATGCTGCAACTAGGACGATCAGGGCTGAGAGTGCTGACAGCTTTAATGTTGATTTCGTCATCTGACTCCCTCTCTGCTTAATCACTACGGAGATTCGTCTTACTCGTGTCGTAACGCCTCGATCGGGTCCATCCGCGAAGCCCGATTCGCTGGATAGAAACCAAAGAATATTCCGACCGCTGCGGCGGAAGTAAATGCAAGAATGATCGAACTTGTAACCACGACAGTCTGCATGTCACTCACTGCTCCGAAAATCATTGAGCCACCCACACCGACAGCCACGCCAATTACCCCGCCGATCAGACTCAGCACGACCGCCTCGGTCAGAAACTGCCCGCGGATGTCGTTAGGGGTCGCCCCAATGGACTGTCGGATGCCAATTTCACGCGTACGTTCGGTCACGCTAACCAGCATGATGTTCATGATCCCAATGCCCCCAACAATTAGCGACACACCTGCTACCCAGGCCAGTAAGCTGCGAAAGGCTTGCGTTGTAGCTTCTTGAGTCTGAATGATGTCTTGTTGTGTGGTCACTGAGAAATCGGCGGCCTCAAGAGTGACGTCGTGTAGTCGTGCGAGAAGCAGGTTGATTTGTTCTATGGTGCCCTCGAGCACCTCTGGACTCTCGACTTCGACGATGATCTGCCGCACACGATCACCCAAGAACCGTGCAAACCGGGCTGGAGTGAATTTCTGAAACACTACCGTGATGGGTGTATAGAGTTGTGAGTCGAAGTCAATGCCACTCACCAGACCGCGTTCCTCAAAGGTGCCGATCACAGTCAATTTTGTGGTATCTACGGTCACCGTCTGCCCGATTGGGTTCTGGTCCCCGAAGAGTTCGTGTGCTAGACCGGAGCCGAGCACGGCCACCTTCTGTTTTCGATCTACTTCTTGCTGAGTGAAGTAGCGGCCTTGATCGAGTTCCATGTCACGCACCGAAGGGAAATCCGCAGTACTCCCTAAAATCGTTACGCTTTCTAAATTGACGTTGCCTGCCTTCACAGTCTCGGAAGAAGGCTGCTCCACCACCACCGCCTCGACACCCCTGACATTGTC
>SDBT01018293.1_pt1 | contig 11022 bp, 10 predicted proteins | sample 2277101 | NCBI WGS metagenome assembly SDBT01 (sample SAMN10404973, study PRJNA504765) | marine sediment metagenome | isolation source: marine sediment core GS10_PC15, 103 cmbsf | place: Arctic Ocean: Southern Knipovich Ridge | collected 2010 | reverse complement strand
GTATCTGTGCTCCCGGTTGTGGCGGCTATACCCGCAACCAGCTAAATGAGCTGAATAAGTTAGCGCAGAGCTTTGGCGCCGGTGGCTTACTCACCATGTCGTTAGGAGCTGATAGCGGTAGCTTGGACAACCTGACGCAGGAAACGGTCAAGTCGGTTGCCGCTAAATTCATGACCATTGACCAAATAAAACGAATGGGTGGGTATCTTCAGGCGAAAATGGGAGATCTTCTCCTTATTGTTGCCGGTGAAGACACGATAGTCTGTCGGGTATTGGATGAACTCCGCCGTGAGATGGCGTATCGGCTTAACCTGGCTGATCCTAATGTGCTCACCTTTGCTTTCGTTACTGATTTTCCTCTTTTCGGGAGGAATGAAGAGACCGGCCATTTCCAGCCGATGCATCATCCATTCACCTCACCTGCCCCTGAGGACATATCCCTGCTGGACACTGCTCCAGAAAAGGTGCACGGTCGGCATTACGATATGGTATGTAATGGTGTTGAACTCGCCGGTGGTAGCATCAGAATCCACACCAGGCCGCTCCAGACCAGGATATTCCAGCTTTTGGGTTACACTGATGAAGAAATTGAGCAGCGTTTTGGCACCATCCTGGAGGCTTTTGAATATGGTGCACCGCCTCATGGTGGCATTGCTCCCGGTATCGACCGCATCGTTATGCTCCTTGCCGGAGAGGAGAACATCAGAGAGGTGATTGCCTTTCCCAAGAATCAGAACGCTGTTGACATGACTCTTGATACTCCTTCGCCGGTTACTGAAGAGCAACTTGCTGAACTCCACCTGCGTTTGCGAGAGGAATAGCGTATGCCTGACATAAAGGAAGTAGCGGAAAACATTTATCTAATTGATAACCAGCTATACTCTACACCGGGAGGGGGAAGCGTTTATCTTATTAATGAAGAGAAAAAAGCATTGGTTGACACCGGACCTACCACTTCAGCTAATGCTGTTCTTAATGGCATCCGGCAGCTTGGTCTCAGACCTGAGAATATCGACTATATAATTGCCACCCACATCCATTTAGACCATATTGGTGGTGCCGGATATCTTCTTAAGAATATGCCATGTGCTCAGGTATTTGTTCACCATAGAGGAGCTAAACATCTGGTGAATCCGGCAAGGCTGGTCAGCAGCATGATAGCAGTTGAAGGCGACGAAGCTCTTGTCAGAAGTGGTGAAGTTGTGCCGATTCAGGAAGGCCGGCTCAAACCGGTATACGATGGTGATACCCTTGAGTTCGGTGAAAAACAGCTATTGACCTTCATTGATGCTCCGGGACATGCCACTCATCATGTCTGTATCCACGAAAGTCGTAATAATGGCGTATTCACCGGCGATGCCGCCGGTATCTATATTGCCGAAGGTGAAATTGTATTGCCGGTTACACCGCCACCCTTTGATTTGGATGTATCTATTGATACAATTAATAGACTCATCAAACTTAAAGCAAACCGGCTCTATTTTGCACATTTTGGTGCAACCACTGGAGTTGAAGAAACTCTATGGTCAGTCATAGATAGGCTGCGTCTCTGGGGTACTATTATCAATGAAGCAATGAGAGATGATAAACTGGACAATTTGGCGAAAAGGATTGTGAATCAAAGCTGTTCGAAAATGGAACCGGGGAAGGTAACCGCTCCCCTTTATGAAAAATTGCTGGGTAATGTCAATCTGAGCATTCCCGGATATGTGAGGTATTTCCAGAAACAGCGTGAGAGTGAGCTTGTAAGACAGATAACTAGTTAGTAGGGTGGATAATGAAAGTAACTAATGAGAAGACAGAGGATAGTCAGGCGTTTCTGACCATTGAGATGGAACCCGCCGAAATGGAGAAGTCCTTGGAGAATTCCTACCGGAAGCTCGTTAAGAAGGTAAATGTTCCGGGCTTCCGTAAAGGGAAGGCACCAAGGGCTATACTGGAGCGCCATATTAGTCAAGAGAGCCTCCTTCAAGATGCAATCGAGGAGCTAGTTCCTAATGCTTATGAGAAAGCCCTTAAAGAACAGGAAATTGAAGCCTTTGCTCAGCCGCAGATTGAAGTAAATCAAACTGACCCTCTGGTATTCAAGGCAGTGGTGCCGCTAAAACCAGTGGCCAAGCTTGGTGATTACCGTAGTGTTAGAGATAAACCCAAATCCGTAAAAGTAACCAAGGATGATATTAAAGCGGTAATCGAAGAACTGCGTCATCAGCATGCTACCTGGGAGCCAGTAAAACGTCCGGTAGCTTTTGGTGACCTGGTGACCTTGGATGTTGAGAGCGATATTGAAGGTGAGCCGTTCATCAACCAGAAAGGGGTTCAATATCAAGTTGTCCGTGATTCAACTTCTCCAGCACCGGGATTTGCTGAGCAGTTGGTAGAGATGAACGGTGACGAAGACAAGGAGTTCAAGCTTCAACTCCCTTCAGATTACCCCAGAAGCGAATTGGCCGATAAAGAAGCCTCTTTTAAGGTGAAGGTAAGTGAGATAAAAGAAGAGAAGCTCTCCGAGGTAACCGATGCCTTTGCTACTGAGGTCGACCCTGGGCTTAAGACAGTGAAGGCACTTCAGAAACGAATCTCTGATGACCTCAAGCTCGGACGTGAGGAGAGAGCCGAGAGAGATTTTGAGGAACGGGTAATTGAGGCCGTTACTGACCTCAGTGATGTTGAGTTCCCACCAATATTAGTAGAAATGGAAATTGATCGCGCTATCAACCGAAACGCGGAGTTACTACGGAGGGGCGGCCAGGACCTGGAGCAATATCTTCAGAGTATTAACAAAACAGGAGAGGAGCTAAGGGAAGAGCTACGTCCATCAGCAACAAAAAGAGTGGCTCAATCTCTGGTGTTAGGTAAAATTACTGAACAGGAAGAGATTGGAGTCGATGGCTCTGAGATAGATGCTGAGATTGAGGAGATGATAAAAAGTGCTGCTGAGAACAAAGAGGAACTGGCGAAGACTTTGAGTATGCCGCAAGCTCGCCGGTCAATTGAGCAGACACTAATTTCCAGGAAGACCGTACAGCGACTGATAGAAATAGCTAAGGGTTCAAAGAAAGCTAAAATAATACAAAAAGAGGAGGAGAAATGAACACCAATCCGATGAATGTTATACCGATGGTCATCGAGAGTGGAGCCAGAGGTGAGCGAGCCTTTGATATATATTCACTTCTGCTGCGAGAGCGTATTGTTATGCTGGGTATGCCGATTAACGACCAGGTGGCTAATGTTGTTATTGCGCAGCTTCTCTATCTGGAGCGAGAAGACCCGGACAAGGACATCAGTCTCTACATTCACTGCCCCGGTGGTATCATCAGTGCCGGGCTTGCCATTTACGATACTATGCAGCTGATACGCCCTGATGTATCCACTATCTGTGTTGGGCTGGCCGCCAGCATGGGAACACTGCTTCTCTGTGCTGGAGTCAAGGGTAAGCGTTATGCCTTACCCAATGCTACCATTCACATGCATCAGGCGTTTGGTGGCGCTCAGGGGCAGGCGGCCGATGTAGAAATTGCCGCCCGTGAGATTATGCGAATGCAGGAATTGATTCGGGGTATCATAGCCAAACATACCGGCCAGACTATGGATAAGATAATCCATGATACTGACCGTGACTTCTACCTCAGCCCTGAGCAGGCGGTAGAGTATGGGCTTGTAGATGAGATTCTGACCAAGCCGTCAGAGGAAGAAGGTAAAGCTAAAGATAAAGATAAGAAGTAGCTATAACTCTTTGTTGCAAAGCTCTCGGTAGTGTTGAGGTAGTTCAGCCAGAGTAGTTAAGTCTGCCCTAGCTCCTATCCTGGTAATACCAACTGTCTTATTCTCTTGTGTATCTTATGAACCTCAACAATCTCGATTGCGTGCTCTTTGTCAGCCAGCCAGTGAAAGTGCCCCCTGTCTCCACTGCCTCCCAGTTTCTCCTTCTCCTTTACTATTATCCTGGCTGCTTTTCGGGAGCCTTTTTGCCAGACCTGTAGTACCTCAATCAAGTCGCTGATATGTGTCGAAGCCAGACTCAGTGTGGCATAGGGCATAAGATACTGGGTAGCATTGAAGGCGATTGCCAGTCCTCCCGGCAGCTCCACCTCCTGCAGCATCTTGGAATCAGTTATGTTATCACCTACTGCTACCCACTTATATAGAGGCTCTGCGGAGGCTCCGACGAATCGGTTTAGAGCGGCTACTTTACGTTGTCCACCAATTGTTTTGACTTCCCTTATTGCTGTGCCTATATCGGTAGCTGGCAGTGTTTCCCGGAAGAAATTATCCAGGCTTTGCTTGATATGCTCATCATCAGCCACAGGGCGCATGGTCAGTATATCTTTCTCAACCTGCTGTAGCAGCTCAGACTCCTCTTTGCGTAGTGTCGCTCGCAGTTTATCTAATGGGAATGGTGTGCAGGCGACATTATGAGCATAGATGCCCAGCTTGTGAGTAATACGAATGGCATATTGTTCATAAGCGGTGCTGATGCAGAATACCTTCCAGTTACTAGACTGAAGCCAGTCCACAAGGTCAGTTGCACCACTCGTCCAGGTAGCTTTACTGGCTAAGCTAGCAATGTCAGCCTCTGTGATATTATGGATTATTAGAAAGGGTGCTATCATTGCTAGGGTATCGCCAGGTTCGTGGTCCTCTCTTGCTTCCAGTGTCAGCATGTCGTCATAATGGCTAATAACCTCAAAAATCCTATCACCATTAGGAAAAAGGTTCATTAACTCATAAGCGTTATTTTGGGTCGATAGCGGTCCTTCGAGGTCGAAGGCAATACAGTTTGTCATAGACTTGCTCCTCTCAACTGTTTATTAATTTCGCATTACAGGTGTCTTTTCAGCCTTGCCCAAAGGCTACGAAAATGAACCACAGGATTTGTCATATTCCCTTGAATCTTGCCCTCGGCAAGTGCTCGGAGAAAGTCATCCTTGCTCTCAAATTCGGGCATCTCTACACAGGCATTGCCTATTTCAATAAGGGAATGGGCGTCACTACCAGCACTTTTGGCAATACCATGCTTCTCGGCGAAAGCTCGTGCTTTGATTGAAGTCCAGGGGAAAGGACTCCTTGCATTAAAAGTTTCTATGAAATCAAGCTGTTCTACCAGTTCTTCCAACCGTTCGCTGTCTACCCTGAGTCTTCTGATTGTATCAAAAGGGTGGGGCAGACCTACCAGAGCACCCTGAGCTTTTATGCGCGATATTGTCTGCTCGATGGACAGACCGCTGGGCACTCCTTCTTCGAGAAAGAAACCCATTATCTCACCGTGGGGAGTTAAGATTTCCTCAGCGATGATTACTGGAAAGGACGCTATTTCCCGCATTTTTATTGCCCCTTCAATAGTGCCATGGTCAGTTATGGCGATACAGTTTATGCCAACCTTCAGACAGCGAGCGATAATCTTCTCCAACGGTGTATCGCAATCCGTTGAATACTCGGTGTGAATATGGAGGTCAGCCTTTAGCACCTTAACTAGCCCTTTCCAGATAGGTGCCACTACGGGTATCAACCTTAATAATATCTCCCTCATTAACAAACAGTGGCACCTGGACAGTGATGCCAGTCTCCAGTGTAGCTGCTTTAGTCGCTGCCGTAGCAGTGTCTCCTTTGAAGCCGGGGTCAGTAGCCGCCACCTGAAGCTCAACAGTAATCGGTAACTCCACACCTACCAGCTCGTCCTTGTAGCTCCCTACCTGCAAAGACATGCCTTCTTTTAGATAGCTAATGGCGTCGTCTAGCTGGCTGGCACTAATGGACATCTGCTCGAAGCTTTCCTCGTCCATGAAGTAATATAAATCACCATCACTATATAGATATTGCATGTCACGATATTCAAGGCGTGCCCGCACGAATTTCTCAACCGAATGAAAGGTTCGCTCAATGGTATGACCGCCCTGGATATCACGAAGCTTTACCCGAGCCAGCGCAGTTCGCTTCTGCTTAACATGCTGGTAGTCAAGAACCTGATACAGCTTGCCTTCCAGTTCGATGGTTATTCCCTTTCGTAGTTCAGTAGCATTTATCAAATTAGACCTCCGGTGATTTCCATTTTCCTGGCTTTGGAGAGAATCCTGGGTTTACCATCTTCCATTACAACCAGGTCCTCAATCCTTACCCCTCCCCAACCGGAAAGGTAAATACCCGGTTCAACAGAGAATACCATACCTGAGGTAAGTAGCTCGGTTGAATTCGGGCCGAGGCGTGGCTGTTCGTGTGGAACCAGTCCTACACCATGACCTAAAGAATGACCAAAGGCTTTGCCATAGCCGGCCTGTTCAATAATTGCCCGGGCCAGATTATCAGCCTGGTGCCCGGTCATGCCCTCTTCTATGTTAGTCAGGGCGGCTAGCTGTGCCTCGCGAACAGTATTATATACTTTTTTGAAGGTATCATCAAGAGCACCGAGGCAGATAGTACGGCTGAGGTCGCTGCAGTAGCCCCCAATCCTGGCTCCCATGTCAATTACCACCGGCTCTCCGGCATTGGTTTTGCGCTCAGAAGGCTTATGGTGAGGCAGGGCAGCACTGGGACCCGAAGCCACAATAATATCAAAGGCTACAGCCTGGCTACCGTGCTCACGCATGTATTTCTCTAGCTCCCAGGCTATTTCTTTTTCAGTCATACCAATGTGAGCCCTATCAATAACATAATCAAAAGCCTCATCGCCTATTTTCACAGCCGCGGTGATTAGCTCAATTTCTTCAGGTTCTTTGGTAGCCCGAAGTGATTCTACCAGCTCATCTACCGGGATAAGATTGACTTGAGGTTTAGCTTTATTCAGTATATCAGATAACGCTCGGTACAGGGCATAGGTGATGTCTCCGGCTTCAAATCCCAGCTTACTTGAGTTCAACTCCTCTACCAGCTTGGGAAACCAGTCTGACATCTTGCCGCTTACCTGAAAAATCTGATAGTCAGGCGCCTGTGCCTTGGCTTGCTCAGTATAGCGGAAGTCAGTGGCTAGGATTGCATTTTGTGCAGTAACCAGCAGATAGCCTGCCGTACCATCAAAGCCAGAGAGGTAAAACCTGTTCTCCGGCTGCGAGATAAAGATGGCATCAAGCTCCTTCTCAACTAACTTCTGACGTAACTTTTGCAATCTGTCCTTCATGTTAGTTATCCTCTCTCTTTTCTCTTGCCATCGGGTGAGCTGATAGATAAACCTTCCTTGCCTGACTTTTGCTTACGTGGGTATAAATCTGAGTTGAAGATAGATTAGCATGACCGAGAAGCTCCTGCACTACCCTTAAATCGGCGCCTCCGTTAAGCAAGTGTGTGGCGAAGGTGTGGCGCAGCATGTGAGGGTGAACTCTCTTGCCGATGCCGATTGCATTGCCATACCCATCCAGAATCTTCTGCACCCTTCGTTCTATCAGACGCTCGCCATAGCGATTAACGAACATGGCGTTGCTTTTTTTCTCACCTAAAAGTTGAGATCTGCCATCTTCGAGGTAAGTTTCTAGAGCTCTGGCGGCTGGCTTGCCCATCAGCACCATCCGTTCCTTGGAGCCTTTCCCCACGACCCGTATTTCATTAAGGTCAAGGTCTATCTGCCCCAGATTAAGGCTTACCAGCTCACTTACCCGGATGCCAGAGGCGTAAAGCAGTTCCAGCAGAGCATGGTCACGCTGTCCCTGTGGCGTGGATAAATCAGGGGCGGTGAGCAGGCGTACCGTTTCTTCTATCGTAAGAAAGGATGGCAACCGCTTGTCCAGTTTGGGCGAAGGAGTCTTCTCCAGCGGGTTTGCCGATAACATTCCTTCCCGTGTCAGGTAGCGGTAGAAGGAACGAATAGCTGAGAGCTTGCGGGCAATGCTATCTTTGACAACACCCTGTTCCATCAACCAGGCGATATAATCGCGCAGGGTATGCTTGTCCACGTCCTCCAGCGAATCGATCCTTTTCAGTTTGAGGAACTGGAAGAACCCCTTTTCCGGACCACGCTTAACGTTACCCAGCAAGTCATTGGTATAGTTGCGCACCGTATAGGGTGAAGCATTCCGCTCCGCCCTCAGGTAATTTATATATCTATCAAAGATTTCTTGCATGTCTATCTAGCTTCCATACTCGCCTTTGCCCCTGGTAACTTCCCCCTATACTCACACTTGGTACACTTTGCCTGCTTCCCTCTATATTCTGTAAGCATGGCACCACACCTGGGGCAGGGTTCAGGCAGGGGTTTAGCGTTTATGGCGAACGTGCAATCGGGATAATTACTGCAACCATAGAAGGTGCGTTTCTTTTTGCTTAGCCTCTCTATTAGCTCGCCGCCGCACTGTGGACATTCAACCCCGGTCTTCTTTTGATATGACTTGGTAAACTTGCACTCAGGGTAGCCGCTGCACGCCAGAAACTTCCCGTAGCGTCCGGTCTTGATTTTCAGTGGCTTGTCGCATTCAGGGCAGATTTCCTCGGTTAGTTCATCGGCTAACTCTACCCTCTCCGCAAGCTGGAAGGCATTATCCAGACTCTTCTCAAAGGGGGTGTAGAAGTCCTGAACAACATCCACCCACCTCTTGTTCTTCCGGGCTATTTCGTCCAGTTCGTCCTCCATGTGTGCCGTGAACTCAACATCAATAATGTCGGAGAAATACTTGATAACCAAATCATTGACCACTAATCCCAGCTCGGTAGGCTGGAAGCTTCTGTTGACCTTGGTAACATATTCGCGCCCCTGAATGGCGGACAGGATTGGGGCGTAGGTGCTCGGTCGCCCAATACCCCATTCCTCCAGTGTCCTAATCAGGCTGGCTTCAGTAAAACGGGATGGAGGTTGGGTAAAATGCTGCTCCGGGAAGAGACCAAGTAGCTTGAGCTCGTCATCTTTAGACAAGGCGGGTAGGGAAGAAGTCTTTTCGTCTTTTTCCTTGCCCTCCTCCCTGGTATAGAGAATGGTGAAACCGGGGAAGCGATTCACCGAGCTGGAACTCCGGAAAAGGTAGCTGTCTTTCGGTTCAAGGCACTTGGCTTCAATGTCAACTGTAGTGCTATCATATATCGCCGCCGACATCTGGCTGGCTACCATTCTTTTCCAGATGAGCTGGTAGAGCTTGAACTGGTTAGCGTTGAGGTATTGCTTTATCAGGGACGGCTCTCGCCGAATTCTGGTGGGGCGGATTGCCTCGTGTGCTTCCTGTGCTCCCTTGACAGCTTTCATAAAAGAACGGGCGTGAGGTGGCACAAACTCAGCACCATGCTTACTCTGGATAAACTCTCTGGTCTCGACTACGGCTGAACGAGCTACCCGGGTAGAGTCAGTCCGCATATAGGTAATAAGTCCAACACTCCCCTCACTACCAATGGGCAGACCTTCGTAAAGCTGTTGGGCAATGGACATGGTCTGCCTGGCGCTGAAGCGAAGCTTATACCACGCTTCCTGCTGCAAAGTACTGGTGATAAACGGAGGTGCCGGCTGACGCGTTACCTTCTTGGTTTTTACTTTGACAACACTGTAGTCAGCCTCTTCGAGCTTATCGCCGAGCTCAGTGGCTTGTTCCTCGTTATGAATATTCAGCTTGGTGCCATCCATCAGACCGGCTAACGTAGCTCGGAAGCCTGCTTTCTCGGCGGCGGCTATTTTCCCGGTTAGTTCAGCCTCGATTGTCCAGTACTCTTCGGGGACAAAGTTCTCGATTTCACGCTCGCGCTCAACGATAATCCTTAATGCCACCGACTGTACTCTGCCTGCCGATAGACCTCTCCTGACCTTCTTCCATAGCAGCGGGCTAATCTTGTAGCCGACCAGCCTGTCAAGGATGCGCCGTGCCTGCTGGGCATCAACCAGTTGCATGTCTATTGAACGGGGGTGCTTGAATGCCTCTTGAATTGCCTCTTTGGTTATTTCGTGAAAGACGACCCTGCGGAATGGAATCTTGTTTGATTTTATCACCGTGGCCAGGTGCCATGAGATGGCTTCGCCCTCACGGTCCGGGTCTGTGGCAAGATATATGGTGGACGCCTTCTTGCTTGCCTCCCTGAGTTCTTTCACCGCCTTGCTCTTTGCCCTGGGCACTACATACTTAGGCGTGAAGTTATTTTCTATATCCACACCTAGCCCACCCCTGGGCAGGTCCCTTACATGCCCCATCGAGGCTTTGAGACTATATTTGCTCCCCAGAATCTTGCCCAGTGTTCTGGCCTTAGCCGGCGATTCAACTATAACTAAATTCTTCTTTGCACTTGACATAACTATAAAACCAAACCAAAGCTAATCAACTTTTACTCTGTATTCCTGTCTCGCTTCCCGAGCCAGCGCATATTTCATACTTCCTACCGCCTTCACCAGCCCCTTAAGCTCCATCATTGCCAGCGTGCTGCTGACAGTTGATACCGACAGGCCGCTGCTGCGACAGACCTCGTCAATGTGGGTAGGTTCAGCGGATAGTTGCTTTAGCAATAAGGACTCAGTCTCAGATGCCGGAATAATCTCCTTCATCTCTATCTGCTGAGCAACTGCCATCAGATTTAGTTCCTCTAAGATATTCGTATAGTCCTGGACTAACTTGGCGCCCTCCTGGATAAGGTGATTGGTTCCTTTACTGGCTGGTGAGAGAATACTGCCCGGAACGGCAAATACCTCTCTGTTTTGCTCCAGTGCTATGTTGGCGGTAATCAAAGCTCCGCTTGTCTGTCCAGCTTCCGTAACCATGACTCCCAGACTTATGCCACTTATAATTCGGTTACGGCGAGGGAAGTGTTCAGGTTTGGGTCTGGTGCCCAGAGGATACTCACTTATTAATGCCCCTTGCTCCATAATCCGGCGAGCCAGAGTGACATTTTCACTGGGATAAACAATATCAAGTCCACAGGCAAAGACAGCGATGCTTCTACCTCCCGCCTCCAGGGCACTATGGTGGGCGACCGAATCAATTCCTTTAGCTAAGCCACTGGCAATAGTGATGTTGCTTCGCGCCAGGTCAGCCACTATCTCTTCTGTTATCTGTCTCCCGTAAACAGTCGCTCGCCGGGTGCCTACCACCGCCAGGCACACTTCATCCTCATGGTGCAGACATCACCACACTA
>SDBT01018292.1_pt1 | contig 11022 bp, 4 predicted proteins | sample 2277101 | NCBI WGS metagenome assembly SDBT01 (sample SAMN10404973, study PRJNA504765) | marine sediment metagenome | isolation source: marine sediment core GS10_PC15, 103 cmbsf | place: Arctic Ocean: Southern Knipovich Ridge | collected 2010 | reverse complement strand
TTTTTGTGATACTGATTGTAGCTGTCGCGTATTGGATAAATTTTGGATCTTCCAAAAAGGTACTTTTAGAGAGATCCAACATTTTACTTGGTAGACTAAGATCTAATTCTCATGTATAATTGTTTGTAGCTACACTATACATAGGCGATATCAGAAAAATATGAATGTGCCCTCTAATATAAATAACAATTTTTAAAACCATTATTCTTCATCTATCTCTGGTGCTTCTTCTTCTGATTCAGATTCTATATTTTCAGTACCTTGATCTTCATCAATAGAATCATCTGTTAAGTCATCTTCGAGATATGCTTCTACGTTGTCATCAGGTTTGATTCTTAATGATCTTACATCTCGAGCGCTATTTTTCATCTGTTGTGCTAATTGATCTCTTTCAGCAGCATCTTCCTTTGACAGCATAATTCTCTGTCTACCTAGCCCTATTTTATCTATGATAAGGCCAGGACGATCTTTGATTCGTTTATTGAATGTTTCGATATTAACCCTCACTCCAGATTCGTATTCTTCTATAGTTTCATGAGGTGCTAGAACACCTAAGGGTACTTTCGATGCTATGCTACCTTTATATAGTACTCCGGCAGGAAGTACATTCGGATTCTCTAATGACGTACGACAGCAAATTCTCATCAACCCAAGCATATTCATTGCTTTTTCTTTGGTAACACCGGTAGGACTTTTCATTGCGAGATACATATTGTACTTCATCTTGTTACCACCTAAAGTAGTAAAGGCTGTTTGTCCTATCGTATATCCTTCTTTGAACCTGACAAATACATCATAGAAATGACCGTACATACCCAGATATGCAAGTGCTGTATGTGGTTTCATCGCCTTTCCAACTGTATTCATAAATTCAGCATACAACTCTTCATCGAACCCGAGCGATTCAAATGCTTTGCGCGGAGTGTATCCATTTTCTTCAACTAGTGATCGATATTCTTCATATTTGACATCTTCGATGTCAAATATTTCAAATGTATCTGAAATAGATGGACCTTTAGTATTTTCATCTGGTATGTCTATTTGTCTAAAATTATATCGATCTAGCACATCAGTTATGAGTTTCACATCAATTGGTGCATTCGTTCCTCTCTGCGATATCTTTGATGGAAATGTTGCTGAAGTTATCATACGTCTAAATATTTCATATCCTTTCCATCCCAATAGAGATAGATGAAACGCATGAATGGTGCTAATGATTTTATTTAAGTCTTCATAGATATCCAGACGATCTGATAGACCAAGTAGATTAAAGATATCTTCAGTTGTTAACTGGATTCTAGCTTGATGTTTTTCTATGATGTCGAATGTGATTGTTTGTTCTTCCGACATTTTCTCTTCATCATCTCCTGATAATTCTAGCACATCCTTTATGTATGGCTGTTCAAGCTGAGTTCTTCTCATCATGAGATAAAGAAAGTAAAGCCATTGAAGATACTTATTCTCAATGAGTTGCATATTATTAGATATTGCGGATATGTCACCGAGATAAAAGAGAATAGATTGTTTATCATCGTTACTTTCATTCTCCAAACGTTTCATTGTAAATTCGATATTTGATTTCTTCATCCTATTGAATGCATCAATAGAATTGAAGTTTCCACTGATAAGATCTAAGTATAATCTATATTTATTTGCTATCAATGTTCCACATGATTTACATCTTATCGGTGATACCAATCTCGATTCTTCGCTGAAGACGGGCGCAGTTGCTATTGCTTGTAGTCGTTTCTCTTCAATCTCCTTTATTTCTCTCTCAGTTTCAGCTTCAATTTTTGATTCTTCTTCTTTTCTCTTCTTTAATGCTTCTTTTGCAATCCGAGCCTTTTCCGCAATCGCTATCTTTTCTTTCTCACGCTGTTCACGCGTCGTGAGAGTGCGTGACGCAGCTCTTCTTTCTCTACTTTTTCTGGTTCTTGATGACCTCATTGTAAATGACGCTTTAAGTCCAAGGATACTTTAAAGTGTAAAATATAAACATGGAATCATCAATTCTGTCTATATTACAAATGAAGTAGTGATTCTATTGATATTACAAATGACATTGACATCCGATATACAATATATCGTTGACGCAGTAAACTCGTTTGATAAATTGATCTTATATGCACCCACAGGATCAGGAAAATCAACTATTCTCCCAGACGCATTGGCAAATAAGTCAGAATCCGTGTGGATAGCGATAGATACTCATGATAGCATTATAGAATCTATTGTTAACCACGCGAGAAAAACGGCAACATCTAAATTGGTACATATTACAGATCCTATATCCACAGTAGTGCCTGGAACAGTTATATATTCCAACAGAGAGACACTAGCAAGAAGTTTGAACACAATTAAAGATAGAATAGATATCGTTATATTAGATGATGCCCACATTAACAGCGTAGATGGATTAGCGATAGTGAATACAATAGTAAATAGTGTTGAGACTCACGAATTCCACATTCCAAAATTAATACTGATGTCAGCCGAAAAGATGGCAGCTCCATATGAAGACTTTGTGGTATTAAATCTGAACGAGAAAGGATTGAAATATAGCATCGACGTTAGATATCACGGAAATGTTGAATCAAATGAAGAAATTGTTTCTGTTATAGTTCGATATTCTAGTTCACCTGTTTTTGTACCAGGTAAGCATTTTCTACTGTTCGTAGATGATATGACTAAATATGACAAATTACTTAGAGATAAAAACATCAGGACACTTGTGGTTAGATCTATTGAGAAAGATCTCGCTACTTTAACATATCGAAGCACTGTGATTATAGCGGGATCTGAATTATCAAGTGCAATTACAATACCTGGCGTTTCAGTTGTTTTTGATCTACTCGTGAAAAAAGTAAATTTGAAATCCATATTTGATACAGATCTTCCGGCTAGTTTTGTGAATTCTTACATCACAAAAGCTGAGGCGAATCAGAGAAAAGGCAGAACAGGAAGAACTAACAACGGTATTTGTTATAGATTTTGTACAGAGAAGTTCTTTTCAGATTTGCTGGACCATGAAGAATCATATTTAGAGCCGACACTATTGTCGTGTTCTAAACTGATAGACTATAGTCTTGATCCCTCTGTTGTCTATGATCGAGATTTAACGGATATGATAGATTCCACAATGCAGCTAGGACTTACAAAAGCAGACGCAACGATAACTACACCCATATATCATTCTATCACAGATTCGAAATTGTCTGTTGAGTCAGGTTTAGTTTTATACTATTTGTTTACCACGGACAGTGTAAGAATTAAGAAACGCACTGCGCTATTCATGATATCATGCATAGAAACACTGACTAAACCTAGAGCTTATTATCGTTATCCCTCTAGAGGGGACATTTCTGTTCGAGATTATGTTACTTTGGCTGATAAATACAGGCGAGAGATGTATCGTAAGTATGGAGACATTGATGACTTCTATACAATATCAAACATACTTCGAGATAAATCAAAACGACGTTTGACAGAGAGATCAAAAGATCTGTTGGCACTTGGCCCATCTGCTGACGTGGTTACACTAGTTTCTATCAGAGATACAAGAATAAGAGCAATATATGAAACATATGATTATCTAACTCGCATCTATGGCGTTAGTTCGAGTATTCCATCCAAGTTCGATGCTATAACAGTGCAAGCGGTTAGAGATAGCTATGCACATGTTGGTACTTTGAATCATCATACAAAAGTTGAAGTTGCTACGCTAGTGAGTAAAGATGATATCACTCCGGAATGGAGGAATGACAAAAATAATTTTTATATGTCAAAATTTTCAATCACTAGAGTTAGTGTGAATAGACCTAAAATTATCGTGATTTTATCACATACTAATAGTACGATAGATAATGTGCTCGTATAATTATTCGCGATAGTTCAAATGGACAATGAAACCATCATCTATGCTGGAATAGCAGTCATATTTTTCATACTGATAATTGCTGCTGTCGGCACCATTATATTTTTCGGGTCACGACCTCAAACTGGCACTCCTTGCAACACAAACAGCGATTGTGATAATGATCATGTATGCAATCAGAATCAGTGTCGAGTCGCTACAGGAGGTAACTGCAATAAGAACTCTGATTGTATTGTCGGAGATTTATGCATGAATAGCATATGCATGCGTACAGATCCACCAAACAGCTAACTCAGTGAGTTTTAAAGCGATTAAATTTCTGGTAATCCCCAAATCGTTACACCTGGTGATTGTCCATGCATGGCAGACATGCCAAAGGAACCGTACGAGTTTCCTATTAATTGTTTCTCTTTCATAATAACAAGATTTAACCTTCTCGGTAGTTCAGGATTTTCCATAATGATATTCAACCATCTTACTACGTCAGAATTGATCCAACTTCCAGACAAAGGCAGTTTGTAATAAGTTTCATTGCCCGGGTTTCCTCCTCGTCCTGTGGGTGCTATTGGAATGTCATCATTGTATTGGACCCAGTTCTTCATTGTGGTCTCCACGTTCAGAAAATACTTCAACAAATTATTTATGACATATCCTTCTCCTCTGTCAGGTTTTCCCAAAAATACCCTTATTACCTCTTCCTCTTTAAAAGTATTCAGATTATCAAGCGAGAATGGGTCCTGCTCGTTTGAGCATTCACAGCACCATTCTGCATTTCTGTTATTGTTCTTCAGACTTAAATACTGTTGTATTAGGTTATTTTTGTGTGTTTGTATTGGATTTTCCTTTAACGCTATTATCATCCTCCTTAGTTCATCAACGGTGTATCCAGAAAGCCTGAGAATCGTTGTTTCTATTGCTCTCCATTCGACCCGTGCTTCTTCTTCCAGAGTGAAATTGAACACACTACTTGCATTGTTTAGGATATTTATCATTGCGTGAAATGTGTTCATACTTCCAATATTATCCGGCACACTTTCATTCTGTGGCCAATCCGTACTAACCAAATCAAACCTTATTGTGTTGTCGTCGAGATTTTTCATAATCTTCTTATATCTGTTGGTGTTCATGAGTGTAAAGAGAATAGCATTATTTGGAATTAGCGACTCGTAGGAAAAATCTAACGGAATAAATCTAGATAAACTATCTAGATCTTTTGATAAATCAGATTCAATTTCGATTGCTACCAAAGGGCCTCTATACATCGCAATTTTTCTCACTGGATTGGACGAAAGAACCGTTGGAATTCCAACACTGAAGATATTAGCGTCGTCACTTAAAAACATTTTCGTAGTGCTACATTCGTTTGGAAGTGAACTTCCATATGCAATATTTCCGAAAGCTTTCCAATTTATATATCTAGTTCCAGAATATGTAACAAAATAAATCACTGATTCTTTTCGTAATGTGCAAGCAATTTCTTCGCCGTAAGATAGTGGTACGGTGAAGCAAAATGAATCTCTCGATATTGTACCACTATCACTCTCATCTTTCCATCTATTAGCAAACATGATATTTTCTATTGCTATACCTTGTTTACAGACAGCATCTAGAAAAGTGTAAAAATTATCTTTATTTTCATATTTACATTCGAAGGAGTTAAAGAGAGGGTCTGCAGTGTTGTATACCTTCTGGATAATGTCTAGCCACTTTGTCGACTGATCGTCGTTTTTCTGTTCAATATTCATGAATATTTTAAAAGAGGCTAAAGACTTTCTGTATTTCTCAGAAATCTATCAATTACGTTGCAATGCATCGTCACTTTATTGACAAGACTAGCGACAGTCTCGGGTGGTGCGGGACAACTAAATCTACTTATGATTTCCATCAACCCACAATATTCTAATGGTTCGAACATCTTGATCCATGGAATCTTTAAATTACTATTTAATATTTCATCTCTGAACTCTTTCCACATCATCATTGAAATAATCAAAGAATAGAAGTCATATTGTGGTCCAAAAATACCAGAATCTTTGGTTTTCAATCTAGCAAATTCGACATTATCATTAATTCTGAATGCCAAAATACTTTTGTTTCTCTCTGTTTTAATATCCACCTTACTAACCGGGAAACAGAGACAATCTGAACTACTTGCATCATATGCATTACTCATATATCTAATATTATTTGTGTTTATCGCCGAACTGCTATGATCAACCAGACAAATAGCATAGCATGATCTTTTTGCGGAATTTCCGCGTTTAATACTGACATCAGACGATCTTTCACATAGATGCAGATTATTAATATGTGGTGTACCCCAGGAAAATCCATACCTTCCTAATTCTCTAAAAGTTAGAGCTATCTGTATCATGATATTTTTCACATTAATTTTATCAAGTCTAACGTCACAAAATGGTATTGTTTTTTCTGTAATTTTATAACCATAGTTACCACATATATAGGCATAGTAGATCTTTCTTGCAGTATTTAGTCTAGCATCGGATAAAATCTTTTCAATCAACCAGCCGATAACAACTTCTAGGGTAAAGTAATCAACAAACCTAATTTTGTTATATCGGTGGTTTAAATTTTCATTGCATCTCGAGAGGTTATTACTTACCGAAGTTGTATGATATTCACTTACTACCTGTTCTCCTATGAGTGATCTATAGATCACGATATTTGTCTGGTTGACTGGTTCACCAAAATTTTCGAATTTACCAAAAGGAATTAAGCTTTTCATCATCTCACACCCTCTACATAAAAAGAAAACATTAGATCCATCGTTTATTCCATCGGCATAATGGCTTGTTTGATGATGTGTAAAGTTTGTCCCATTTTGGGATGAACACAACATTGAACGCTCAAATGGAAGACATTCTTTATCTCTATTGAAAAGAGCAAAAGCATTTTCGTTATCATATTTGTACGATTTGATTATTTCTCTCAAATTTCCGCAATGTGATGAATTTATCGATCGATTTATCATCGTTTAATTAGAGATCTATTTCTGATTAATTAACACTTGGAGAGAATTTTAAAAGTACATTGATATGTTTCATGAAATATTATGAAAACTTTCCACCAGAGCCTGTAAATCTTCTAACTTTTGTTCCAAATTTTGATTTTTGCTGTTCAGCCCTTTAACACATGCGTAGAGAATTCCAGAAAGATCTATCGTAGATAATCTGTCAGGATTACTTCCAAGACCAAACACCTTAAAATCGTCGGCAAACGGGGATATATGCTCTGCTCTCTTGTCTTCAGATCCATCATCAACAACTCGTTTATATTTCCATCGTGCAAGTTGCATTGAACTTATAGCGTTCAAAATTGAATTTGAATCAACCTCTTCTTCAACAATATCTTTCACCGCTCTGAGGGATATAGCAGACCAAGCTGTATCGTCTGTGGCTAAAGTTACTCCTAACGTTGCAGCTTCATCAGTAAATAATCTAAAACCTCCTGGATATTTAGATGTATACTCTGATGGTGCCGAACTTGCTACAGGACCGGTTGCACCATTTATGACATAACTTCTGTCATGTTCTGCTAAAGCGGAAGTTCCTCCTGCATGTGAGTTTAGTCCTTGAGCAGTACATGATAATCCTTCAGCATGTGAGTTAGCTCCTCCAGCGCTTGATAGATTTCCTTCAGCGTGAGATTGATCTCCAGATGCTGTTGTTGATTCACCTTCAGAGTGAGCATTACCACCAGATGCCAATGTACCTAATCCTTCGGCGTGAGTATTAGAATCAGATGCTGTTGTTAATTCACCTTCAGAGTGAGAATTTTGTCCAGATGCTGATGTTATACGGCCTTCTGCATGAGATTGTTCTCCAGATGCCGTTGTTAATTCGCCTTCAGCGTGAGCATTAACATCAGATGCCAATGTAGAAGCTCCCTCTGCATGCGATTGAAGTCCAAATGCTGTCGTCGATGTACCTTCAGCATGTGAGTTAACTCCTCCAGCGGTTGATAGATTTCCTTCTGCGTGAGCGTTATTACCAGAAGCCGTTGTGAACCTACCCTCTGAATGAGAACCCTCTGCAGATGCTGTTGTTGATTCGCCTTCAGCGTGAGCATTATCATCAGATGCCAATGTACCAAATCCTTCGGCGTGAGTATTAACGTTAGATGAAGTTGTTGATTCACCTTCAGCATGAGAATTTGCCCCGGAGGCTGTCGTCGATGCACCTTCTGCGTGTGAATTGTCTTCAGATGCTATTGTCGATGTACCTTCAGTGTGAGATTGATCTCCAGATGCTGATGTACTAAGTCCTTCTGTATGAGAATTTGTTCCAGAGGCTGTCGTCGATGTACCTTCAGAGTGTGTTTGATTTGCAATACAAAGTGTTAGATTTCCTTCAGCGTGAAGATTTGATGCATCTCCGACTGTTGTAGTGAATGAACCCTCAGTGTGACAATTATTTCCAGAAGATATTGTTGAAGTTCCTTCACTGTGAGATTGATCTCCAGATGCCGTCGTAGAGTCTCCCTCAGCATGAGATTGATCACCGGGTGCTGTTGTGCTTGTTCCCTCAGCGTGTGAATTCTCTCCAGATGCTGTCGTTAATTCTCCCTCAGTGTGAGATTGATTTCCAGATGCCGTCGTAGAGCTTCCCTCGGTGTGCGAATTTGGTCCGGATGCTAACGTAGAATCTCCTTCAGAGTGAGAATTACCTTCCCCAGTTGCCGTTGTTGAATCTCCTTCTGCATGAGAATTGACTGTTTCTGCTATTGTTGATTCACCTTCAGCATGAGATTGAGTATCAGATGCCGTTGTACTTAGTCCTTCTGCATGTGAATTAATTCCAGATGCCATCGTCGATGCACCTTCAGTGTGAGATTGACCTCCAGATGCTGATGTACTAAGTCCTTCTGCATGAGAATTATCTTCAGACGCTGTCGTCGATGTACCTTCTGAATGTGATTGATCTCCACTAGAAATTGTTAGACTTCCTTCAGAATGAGAGTTTGATGCACCTGCACCTGACGATGTCGTGAATGAACCCTCAGCATGAGAATTATCTCCAGACGCTAATGTGGATGTTCCCTCAGAATGTGAATTAATTCCAGATGCTGTCGTTAAATCTCCCTCAGTGTGAGATTGTGTCCCTGAAGAACTAGTATTGATGCCTTCAGAATGTGAGTTAGTACCTGTTGATGTTGTTAAATCTCCCTCAGTGTGAGATTGTATCCCTGAAGAACTAGTATTGAGGCCTTCAGAATGTGAATTAGTACCCGTTGATGTTGTTGAAGTTCCTTCACTGTGAGATTGATCTCCAGATGCTGTTGTTAATTCACCTTCAGCGTGAGATTGATCTCCAGATGCCGTCGTAGAGTCTCCCTCGGTGTGCGAATTTGGTCCCGATGATAATGTATTATTTCCTTCAGCATGAGAATTAGTTTCCCCATTTGCCGTCGTGTCGTTTCCCTCGGTGTGCGAATTTGCTCCAGATGATAATGTACTATTTCCCTCAGAGTGAGATCTTGATCCAGATGCCGTTGTAGAATCTCCTTCTGCATGAGATTGACTTCCAGATGCCGTTGTAAATTCTCCTTCTGAATGAGATCGATCTCCAGGTGCTGTTGTCCCACTTCCTTCTGCATGAGAATTGTTCCCAGATGCTGTTGTACTAGTACCTTCTGTGTGAGAAGGTTCACCAGATGCGAGTGTACTAGTACCTTCTGCATGGCTGACATTTCCAGATGCTGTTGTAGAATTTCCTTCTGCATGAGACTGGTTTCCAGATGCCGTAGTTTGAAATCCTTCTGCATGAGATCGAACTCCAGGTGCTGTTGTAGAATCACCTTCCGCATGACTAGCTATTCCAGATGCTCTTGTAAATTCGCCTTCTGAATGACTAGCATTTCCAGATGCCGTAGTTCGAAATCCTTCTGCATGAGATCGACTTGCAAGTGCTATTGTCAACTCTCCTTCTGCATGACTAGTAGCTCCAAATGCTGTCGTAATATTTCCTTCTGAATGACTAGCAGTTCCAGATGCTGTCGTAATACTTCCTTCTGCATGACTAGCACCTGCAAGTGCTCTCGTAGAACTTCCTTCTGCATGACTAGCATCTCCAGATGCTGTTGTAGCACCTCCTTCTGCATGGCTGGTAGTTCCAGATGCTGTTGTAGAACTTCCTTCTGCATGACTAGCATCTCCAGATGCTGTTGTAGCACCTCCTTCTGCATGAGATGCTCCTCCAGATGCAGTTGTATTACTTCCTTCTGAATGACTAGCAGTTCCAGATGCTGACGTATTACTTCCTTCGGTATGAGATTGATTTCCAGATGCCGTAGTTTGAAATCCTTCTGCATGGCTACCATCTCCAGATGCCGTTGTACTTAGTCCTTCTGCATGACTATCAGTTCCAGGTGCCGTAGTTAGATTTCCTTCTGAATGACTAGCAGTTCCAGATGCCGTAGTTAGATTTCCTTCTGCATGGCTAATATTTCCAGATGCTCTCGTCCTACTTCCTTCTGCATGGCTAGCACCTCCAAATGCTGTTGTAGAACTTCCTTCTGCATGGCTGATATCTCCAGATGCTGTCGTAGTCCTTCCTTCTGCATGGCTAACATCTCCAAATGCCGTAGTTCGAAATCCTTCTGCATGAGATGCTAATCCAGATGATACCGTATCGATTCCTCCAGCGGTACTGCTCTCACTTAATACTGTGTTTCCAGTTCCTGCAAGCACAGCGCTATTAGAACCTGTAGGACCAACTGTATTATTTTGTCCTGAGAGAACAGAAGAAAATAACACTGTCACATCGTTATTAGCAGTATTTGAACAGGGAATTATTCTAAAAGTATTGAAATCAGAAGTATTGAGGTTTTGATACGGGACTTGAATAACAGCGCCTGATGCAAATGTGAATACACACGGAGCAGCTTCTACAGGACCTGTTGCTTCAGGACCAATTGGCCCTGTATTTCCAGTTGGTCCTGTTGGCCCTGTATCACCCTGAGGTCCTGTTGGCCCTGTATCACCCTGAGGTCCTGTTGGCCCTGTATCACCCTGAGGCCCAGTTGGTCCTGTTGCTCCAGTATTTGCAGTAGCTCCCATTTCTCCTGGTGCTCCTGTTGGCCCTGTTGCCCCAGTATTTGCAGGCTCTTCCTTTTGTCCGTTTGGTTCT
>SDBT01018291.1_pt1 | contig 11022 bp, 16 predicted proteins | sample 2277101 | NCBI WGS metagenome assembly SDBT01 (sample SAMN10404973, study PRJNA504765) | marine sediment metagenome | isolation source: marine sediment core GS10_PC15, 103 cmbsf | place: Arctic Ocean: Southern Knipovich Ridge | collected 2010 | reverse complement strand
TTGTCACGGGCGTGGGTGTAGGGGCTGGAGCGGACCAGCGAAAGAGTGTTTTACTGCCCCGAAAGAGGAGAAAACAATGGAAGCTGAAATACATCTCGGTGTGAGAGATCCCGAGGATGTCATTAAGAAGTTGAGGGTGGACATAAAAAATCTGTGTGATATGCTCACGGAAGATTATGGGAAAAAACATCCCCCTTCTGTTTTTGCGAAGGGATGGATAATTCCTGATTGGTTGGTAATAGCCCGAGGTAGAGCCGAAAGAAGAGAAAAGCATGAGAACCCCGTTGATAGCTCCAATTAGGTATGTTCCCTTTGGCAGGCCGTGCGTCTTGTGCAGTGAGTGGGCTTGGAATGGTAATCAGGTCTCTGAGACGCACATAGAGATTCAACACTGTTATTGCCAGAAGGCTCACAGGTCTCTGAACGTGGTGGAGGTGAAGACCAAGACAATCCCGAGGTGGTGTCCCAACGTCCTGCACATCATGGTTGCTTCTGGGGAGCAGAATTAGGAGGAGGGTTGATCAGACTATGTGTTTTGTATTTTCAGAGTTACAGAGACGAGTTGAGGCGAGTGTGCAGGCTGAGCACGACTCTCAAGGCATTTGCTGCCTAGTGTGTGGGTGCACGTGGGACCAGGAGAGCCTTGCCGCACACATTACATATCATGGTGAGGATGGCCCCAAGGACGCTGACTGCCCAGAGTGTGAAGCGGAACTTACGGTCACCGAATATGTCGTACGTACGTTCGAGGTGACTGCTAGAGTGGGAGGTGAGTGATGAAGACCTGTCGTGTTCCCAGCCCTATGGACTTTGCCAGTAACCCTATGGCCTTTGCCAGGATATTCTGGCCCGACGTGAGGTTCTATCCCAAGCAAGAGGAGATTATCCACTCGATAGTCGAGAACGTCGAGACGGTGGTGCCTGCGGGAAACATGCTGGGAAAGGACTTCGTGGCTGGGTTCTTGACGTTGTTCTTTTTCTTAACTAGGCATCCATGTAGAGTCGTAACAACTAGTGCGAAGGAAAAGCATCTAGTGGTTCTCTGGGGAGAGATCAATCAATTTATCCAGACTGCTAGATACCCACTTGACATGAAAAAAGGGGGAAATCTACTAGTTCAGTCGTTGAGTATAAGGAAAATAGTGAGGGGAGAGTTGGACTCTCTCAGCTATATAATGGGAATGGTGGCTTCTAACGACTCAATTGCCTCTATGCAGGGCCATCACATAGCTGATATAGGAGACGGAATTCCACGTACATTCTTTCTCTGTGATGAAGCCAGCAGCGTCATGAATGAGATCTTCACGATGGCTAGAACGTGGAGGAATAGATCTTTCATCTTCGGCAATCCCTGGGACTGCAACAACCTCTTCTATTGGGCAGTGATGGGGAATCTGGCAACTGGAGATCCTGGTGGAGACATCCCAAGAGCGGATGGTAACGGCTTCCTTCGCAAGGTCATCTCCATCGGGGCGACGGACAGCCCGAACGTGCAGAATGGCCTAGAGCAGAAGGCGAGGGGTGAAAGACCTACAAACGATATTCTGATCCCTGGGGTGAAGTCCTACGAACGCTATTTGGAGGATCGCAAACTGTTAGACAAAGTAGAACAGTGCGTGAGTCTGGATGGCCTGTTCTACGAGGGTGAGGAGATCAGGTTGTTTCCTCAAGACTGGTTAGACAAGGCAATGGAAAAGGCAGATGAGTTGGCGAGAATCTATGGGACTGATCGTAAAGGCAAGACGTTGGGGATAGATCCGGCGGAGGGTGGAGACAAGACTGTATGGACTGTGGGAGATGCTCTGGGGTTCATTTTCCAGAGAAGTGAAAGGACAGCAGATACCTCGGTGATAACTGATGTCACGCTGGGAATAATGCGTGACTATGGTATCTCTCCAGAGAACGTGATCTTCGATAGGGGAGGTGGTGGCAAGGAGCATGCCGACAGAATGCGTAAAAACGGGTATAATGTAAGGACGGTGGCCTTTGGTGAGAAAGTGGTACCTGAGAGAAAACGAGGTTTAACTCCTCTGGAGCAGAAGAAATTGCAAGATGAGGAGAGGTATGCCTACTTCAATCGACGGTCTGAGATGTACGGACTGCTTAGTAGAGCGATCAATCCAGAAAGTGAAGGGAAGTTGGAGAGTGAGGCGACTTCGAGGAGAGCGAAGCTGAAAGAGGTCTACGGTATCCCCAAGAGCATGGTGGAGTTACACAAGCAACTGCGTCCCATACCCAAGATCTATGACAAAGAGGGACAACTCTGGCTGCCTCCCAAGAACAAGCCTCCAGGAAGTGACAAGAGCACCGTGAAGACTCTGATCGAGTTGATCGGTCACTCTCCGGATGAGGCAGACAGTGCCGTGTTGTGTTACTATGGCCTAATCCACAAGGGTCGTCGAATAAAGGCTGGAGCCGTTTAACAAAGGAGCAAAAAGTGATGTTGAACCGTAGAACATGGTTGGCTAGTGCATTAGGACTACCTGCTTGCCTGCCTTTCTTGAGAGGAAAGGGGAAGAAGAAAGGTAGCGATAGATTGGTTTATGATTGGAGGCAGCAAACGATAACTGAGGGTACTGGAGAAGAACGGATTATAGTTCCTATGGGAGAGAGACATTCTTTTTCTGGGGGACTCCGGATATATCTGGATGGGAAAGACATCTCTGAGCTTAGGGTATTCAATGTCATTACCGGAGATAAGGGACATATTTATTATTACCCCCTGAACAGTAGAGGATTTATGACTCTTCTAGATGATGAGATAAAGAAGGCTTTTATGAAGGGTCATGTACAAGTTGTCCCAGGAGCGAAGTGATGACTGAGCTGAATATACTAACTTGGGAGACCTAAAATGAGTACTGATTTCAATGTAGTCAATCACACAAGGAAAACTTGGTGGCATCTGGGGCAGAGAATGGCAGCAATCCACTCTTTTGGTCTTGGGAGCAAGGACTTGGAAGGTGCTCAGTTTGCAGCAGAAGTCATCTCAGTGAATCTCGGGGATGATTTGAGAATTGTTAGTACTGAAGAAGTTCCTGGTCGTTACGTTGAAATTAACTGGGAGCTGTGGAAGAGAGGAGCAGAATAATGGCTAGACTGAATACACTAACTGGACCTCAGTTGCCCAAGACTAAGCTCCATCTGGACTGGAGAGAGTACTTCAAGAAGTTCGTGGAAGCTCATGGGGAGCCGGTCGATTGGCAAGACAGACTGTTGTTTCGGGATGGGTGGCAGTACTCTAACACTCGGTATCAAGGACCCGAACAACCTCCGCCGGAAGATCCTGCCAATTTAAGGGGCCTCAAGATAACGTACTGGAGACGTTTACATAAGAGGTTGAGCCGAGAAGCTAACGATCTATCCCAGCAGATCGTTATGCTAACTCAATGGCAAAACGAGAGGAGTATGCCTCTGCAACAGAGACTATCTCATCCAAGTAGGACGGAGTCAGGGTATTTGTACCAAAAGCTAGAAAATCCGGAAGCCTTGGATCTCTCTGGACTAAACGCAAATCTCGCGGATCGGAAATACTTCCGTGACGAGGCTCAGGAGATGTTGGATGAACTTGTGGAAAAGGAGCAATAAAAGTGAAAACCCTACTTCTGATTATAGGCTGGACTGTAGGTCTTTGGACGTCTCCTGTTTTGAGGAGAATCAGGAATTGGATTCTCTATCTTTCCTTTAGGGTAAGACGTTTGGGTTGGATCTGGGTTATACTCGGTCCTGGTGGACCACGAGGGACAAAGTGGAGATACACTAGATGGAGCCGAGGAAAAAAGAAGTGTTTGTTCTGCGGAGTGACAGTAAATGTCAATACCCAGATAGGTGTGGCTCAGAGTGGTACTGACGTTTGGTGTCCCAGGTGCTTAAGAGAAAGGACTGACACGTGCTTTGTAAGATAACCCATTGGTGTCAAAACCTGGCGACTCGTTGGAATCACGAGAGAACCCTGCGGAAGTTCGCCGAGGATTTCTTACGTGGGAACCAAACGATGAGTTACTTTGAGGCACAGAGTTTTCAAGACTTGATGAAAGTAGCAACAAAGTACTTGGAGGCAGCTACGAAGGAAACAGAGGCACGTACTGCCTTGATGGGGATGGAGTACCAAGAGATCGTAGCTAAGCAGGAAGAGGAGCAGAAGAGACAAGAGCAAGATCAAGGCATGATGCGAGCACCTTACGGCTATTGTCCCAAGTGTGGAGCGAAGGGAAGTCAGCGTTTTAGGTCTACAGGCACGGATGTGTGTGAGAACGGGCATATATATCTGTCAAAGACAGCAGTTTTGCAAGGTGGGGAAGAAGCAGATGACAACGATAACTAGAGTCAGAGAAGTCCCGGACTTCATCGCGGCCAATCAGACCAGGAGATTGTTGGAACAGGTGGAGAAGGTGATCGACACCCAAAATGTTCGTACGATGAGATCTGGGGATTTTGATGGTAGCATCGACCCTAGAAGAAATCTAGATGACGAGTGTGGCTATCCCAGAGATGGTACGATCACACTAGAGGACTACCAGAGGCAGTATAGAAGGAATCCAATCGCCAAGAAAGTAGTGGATCTACTCCCCGACCATTCTTGGCAGGTGTATCCCGCGATATTTGAAGATAAGGCTTCTGAGAACGACACGCCTTTTGAAGAGGCTGTCAAGGAACTAGGAAACAAATTAACTGGAGAGAGTTGGTATCAGGACTCAGAGGGAGACCCGGTCTGGGAATATCTAAACCGAGTAGACCGGATAAGTGGGATCGGTCACTATGGTACTCTGTTGATTGGGGTGAGTGGAGAGGATGGACAGGATCTGTCTAAACGTCTAGAGTTCAGACCAGACAGTTCCGCGAGTCGAGAATTGATTTACTTGCGTGCTTTCCCTGAGTATCTTTCACCAATCACAGCTTATGAGAAGGACTCCAGTAATACAAGGTTCCATCTCCCAACCAAGTACAGTATGTCTTTTGACGATACAGAGAATTTCTCTCATGGAACTACCCCGGTCGGGGCAGGACAAGTTGAGGTAGACTGGACTAGGGTTGTTCACATTACCGATCAGATTATGAGCAATGAGGTCTTGGCTACTCCTAGGATGCTCTCTGTCTTCAATCGTCTTCTGGATCTGGACAAAGTCTATGGGGGTTCCGCCGAGATGTACTGGAAGGGGGCTTTTCCCGGAATATCCTTTGAGACTATTCCCCAGTTGGGTGCCGATGTCGAAGTAGATACTGGTGACATTCAATCCATGATGGAGAAGTACCAGAACGGGCTTCAGCGTTATCTCTTGACCACTGGTATGCACGCCAACAGCCTGGCTCCTCAGGTAGTAGATCCCTCACCTCTGATCAACGCTCATCTGGAGGCCATCTGCGTCGATCAGAGCTGCCCCAAGAGGATCTTCATGGGAAGCGAACGAGGGCAGTTGGCCTCCGGGCAGGACAGGTATCAGTGGGACAACGTAGTCGCGAGTCGCAGGAACAACTACGTGACTCCCAAGATAATCGTGCCCACCACCAACAGGTTTATACAGTTGGGCATATTACCCCAACCCAAGGGATTCAGCGTCAGTTGGCCAGAGATCGAGACTTTGAGCGAGTTAGAGAAGGCCGACGTGGCCATCAAGCTCACCCAGGCTATCGTTGCTTATGTGACCGGGGGAGGAGTCCAAGTGATACCTCTGCCTGTGTTCCTCACACTCGTTTTGGGTTTCACGGAGAAGGAAGCAGACGCTATAATAGAGGTACTAGATGAGGAGGGTATGCAAGAGAAGCTAATCGAATCAGCCTTGGCAGACGATACAGAGGAAGCTCAAGATGGCTCATTTCAATCAAAGGCCTGATCTCACTCCAGAGGAAATCCAGGTAAGGTGCTTGGAGATCCAGAGAGGCTGGTCTGAACGTACTAGATACAACCATCTGACCAGGAGCTAGAGCAAAAAGTCGACAATCAGTGCCAGGATGTCCGGCAAGTATACTATGGAGGAGCAAGGTTATGCTGGTGTCTAGGAAAAAACAGAGGGAGATAAGTGATGCTTGATCTGAACACCATCAATCCGGAGACCGTCCTGGCCAGTCCGGAACTGGACGCCCTGATTGCCGAGAAGTGGATGGGGTGGACCCGTAGCTCGCATGGTGATTACTGGTTAACCGGAGAGGACGTCAGGACGGCCTACACGTTCGAGCCCTCCACCAATCCTGCCCATGCTGGCGAGGCGAGGAGGAAGGCAAAGTGGTTTAGTGTAGAAGCATCTCCGTTAGACGGTGAACCTCTCGGAATTACGTGTTGGATTAACCGGCAGTCCAGTGGGGGTTGTTGGTACGACGAAACCAACGGCGATAAAGGCAAAGCCGAAGCCCTGGCGACGTGTCGGGCAATCGTGGAGGCACTGAAAGCTGCGAAAGCGGCGGGAGGTGAATAATGAGTAGATTCGCGGAAATTAAGGCGGCATTACAAAACATCCCGGAGTTGCCAAATCCTGTCGGGCGAGACTGCGGGGATGAGGTCGTGGCTGATCTACAGTGGACAGTTGCCGAGATCGAACGGCTGCGAAAAATTATGCACACGGCCTGCGAAACGGTCAAGGCATGTGGGCACGCAAATAGTTGTAGCTGTTGCTGGTGTGATATGCGTCGTCTTTTTGCCGCTGAAGCGGCGGGAGGTGAATAATGCAAAAGTTCTTGCACAAGATCCTCTGTAAGGTAGGTATCCATCATTACATCTACTTTACCAGCACTCTAGTCGGTTGTGTGTACTGCCTGAAGATGTTTGAGGATAAATAATGCCAATCCAGCAATGTAGTGTAAAAGGAGTAAAGGGTTGGAAGTGGGGTAAATCCGGGCGATGTTATCCCGGGAAGGGCGGCAGAGCCAAGGCAGTCAAACAGAGCGTGGCCATCAGAGCCAGTGGCTACGTTGAAAATGTTCATAGGATACGTACCAGTATCGTGCGAACCAACCCTATGAAGTCTGATCCCACGAGGACCAAGATGCTGCGGAAGAGGTTCGAGCAGGACATCGGGATGAGGTTCATCGCCCTGAAACGTGCTATAATAGCCTTGATAGTCGAAGAGGATGCGTTTGGGCTGAATCTGAACAGACCTTTTAACCAGGAGCAAAGTGATGGAGAAGTGGCCTCTGTGTTTTCCGGTGGTCTTCTATGCGGCTCTAGTGATAGTTCTCTGCGTAATTTGGTTGATAAGACCCAGACAATGAACCAGCGGTTCGCATTCCAAAGCACCACGGAGCAAGTAGCCTCGTTTGAGGAGTGGATCAAGGAGCAACTGGACGATGGGTTGATTAACCCTAAAGACCCCTATTGGGAAACCTATGTTAGGCAGGGTTATGAGAAGGGGGCAGGTAGGGCATTCAACGATACCTACAGAGCCAGAAGAGCTTTATCAGGTAGTGCCGAACAGCAAGCCTTCTTCGACGGGACCAGGGAGCAGTTTCTTCAGACAGCCTTTGGGCAGACAGAGTCCATCGAGAAAGTTAAGCTACTGGCCTCCAGAACCTTGACTGACTTAAAGGGGGTAAGCGGGAGCGTGGCCACTCGGATGAGCAGGATACTCACGGATGGCTTGATTCAGGGTATGGGTCCTAGAGCTATTGCCAAGCTCATGATAGACGACGGTTCTCTTGGGATAGACAAGAGAAGGGCACAGACCATAGCCAGGACGGAGATTATCAGGGCTCACGCGGAAGGTCAATTAGATGCCCTGGAGCAGATGGGAGTGGAAGAGGTAGGAGTGATGGTTGAGTGGAGCACGGCGGGTGACGATAGGGTATGTCCTCTATGTCAGTCTCTTGAAGGCGTAGTACTCAAGATCAAGGAGGCTAGGGGTATTCTCCCGAGGCATCCAAGTTGTCGTTGCAGTTTCATTCCGGCCGGCGTAGGAGAACCCAAGGGGACGACTCGCAGGGTGAACTTCGGGGAAGGTAGTCAGGAGATCGGGCAGACGAAGTCCAAGGCGGGTATAGAGAGGGCAATAAAGACTTCTGTCTCCAGAGAAAGAAAAGCGGGAACTCTCAAGGAGAAGCTGAAGAGGTCTAGATGGCGTGGGGCAGACAAGGCTTCTACAATAGCTAAGTTTAGACCCAAGGGTATTCTGGATACTGGAGTAGTGAGGGTTCCAGTAACTCCAAAACCAAAAATAGAGCCTACTAAATTAGTTATCCTGCAACCTAAGAAAATAGAAGACCTCAAACCTTTTTCCAGGAGGTGAAGCAGGCGAACTAAAACAACCATTTCCAATGGCAACTGCTGAAGAAACGGCAAATGCTTTCAACAATTTGACAAGGGCTGGAGTTAAACTAACAGATGGGATATTAGAAGATGTACCAATAGAAAAGATACGTGCAGTGCAAACGATGGTTAAAAAAGAAGGGGTAGAAGGCTTCTTAAAAAATCCAGGACTACTATCAAGAGATGGAGGTTCCGCCGTAGCTATTGAGTACAATGGAAAATTTATTTTGCTAGATGGTAATCATCGAGCAGTTGCAGAGATGCTACGAGGCAGTAAAACGTTCAAAGCAAAAGTGATACGAGCAACTCCCAAGCCTTCTAAGGTATACTGAACCCTTCAAAGGCGACAGTGGTATTCAGTTTGAGAAACAAGAGTAAACAACCTAAAACCTAACGAGGAGCGAAAAATGGAAAGTGTAATGTGGGAAAGAGTAGTTCAAATAGACTGCAAAATCAATAAATTATTGGAAATCCAAAAGAGAATTGAGGAGAAGATTGATCATCAAAAAGCTCTAGATACCCAATTTTCTGGACTTGGGCCCTGTCTCCTCGGCCGTGCTGTGGATAGGGAGATAATGCCAAGGTGAGTATCAAGTTCTCTCCTATACAACAAGACCTGATGGAAGTCCTGGTGGATGGTCGACCTCACCGAAGACAGGAACTGTTGGACTGTCTGGATGACCCTGAGAAGACCAGGCTGACGCTGAAGCCCTATCTGTATAAGATTAGGCAGAAACTAAGGCCTCAAGGTTATGATATTGTCTGTGAGTTGAGAAACAACAGTGTTTGGTTTCGCCTTGTGGGGTTGATAAACCAGCATGACGAGTAACCTAATAGGTTACCTGTAAAAGTAGTAACCTATTAGGGGCCTTTTGAGGCAGGTTCTATTTACGCCTTCTACGGCGTAGCTTAGGTTTTAGGTAAATACTCCCCGGCGTTCTGTATGAATGTCGGGTCTTTTACCTATCCAGAGAGTTCTCATGGAAAACCTAATCTGCAACTTCGCGGGTGTAGTACGCGAAGAGATCTTGGAAGGCAGAAAACACTTGATTGCTCCTGCCACTCTGATAGTCCCTGGTGTGCTCAACGGCAGTCTTGGACCTCTCTATTATCCTCCAGAAGAAGTGTCGGCAGATCCTGAGAAGTGGGACAATGTGCCCATCTTAGTTTATCATCCCAAGAGTGCTGAAAGTCCAAAGGTCTTCAATGAACAGGCGGTGGGTCATGTTCATAAGACCGTCTTCGAGGATCATAGTTTGAAGGCGGAGCTTTGGTTCGACATGGACCGAGTTCAAAAAGTAGACAACAGAATCTACGAGGCTCTGATCAATAACCAGAAGATTGAATTGAGTACTGGATTGAAGACTCAGAATGAAGAGGCGGAAGAGGGGGCGGTCTTCAATACTCCTCTGGGGGAACAGATACCCTATACTCATATCGCTAGGAATCATCAGCCAGATCATTTGGCTGTGTTCACGGATCAAGTAGGTGCCTGCTCTCTGGATGATGGTTGTGGGGTTCTCAACAAACTCTCTGATGAAGATGTTCGGGAAGCATTGCGAACGTCTCTCAGAGAGAAATTTGCCGATGAGAACATTTGGGTTGAGACTTTGTACGTTAATGAAGTCATCTATTCAGTCCCTACAGGTGGGCTCTTCCGTCTGAAGTACACCCGTTCAAGAGACAAGGTGACGTTGTCGAGCGATGCTCCGGTTCAGGTGCAACGTGTGACAACTTTCAAAACGATTAACGTTCTGGACGGCCAGAATGGCCTCCAAAAAACTACTTTAGAAGGAGGTCAAGATATGACCGTCAAGAAAATGGCTGATAAGGCCCGTAAGGAAATCGTTGACGAGTTGGTTAGCAACTCGTGCTGCTGGGAAGAAGACGATCGTAGTGAGTTGGAGTCCATGACGGACAACCAGCTTACCCGAACCAAGGACATGGCCGAAAAGCAGATCGAAAATGAGGAGATGCTTACGGCAGCGGAGGCAGGATTTAGCAACAGCACTATGGGCGTGACTTTCAACTCTAAGAAGAAAGAGTGGGAGTACACCGAAAGCAAGAAGAAGGAAAAAGGTAAAGTGGATAACCAGGGTCAGAAGCCGAAGCAGATGACCGAGGAAGAGTGGATGGCTCAAGCTCCGGACAGCGTTCGGAACACGTTCAACCACGCTCGTGAGTCTGAACAGAGAGAGCGTAAGGCTCTGATCGACCAGATCACTACCAACGTGGACAAGAACGCCAAGCCTGAGAAAGTCAGTTTCTTGGCTGATAAGACCGTTGAGGAATTGAGGCAAATTGCTTCTTTCATGCCTCAGCAGGTAGAGCATCAGCAGGTTGACTACTACGGTGCTCAGCCTCGTGGAGAGGCCCCAGTAGAGAACATCGATCGGGAAGATAAGCTCCCTCAGTTCAACGTTGAAGATGAGGCAAATACAGTATTTGCAAAAGACCAGGGCAAAAACACTAACCAAAACAACTGAGTCAGATCAGGAGGAAAAGTTATGCGCGGTAATGCAATTCTCATCACTGAAGACCCTCGGGGTAGGTTCAAGGAGGGGGTCATCGATGGTACTCCTAAGCCTGGATCGATTATGCAGCTTTTGGCTGGGACCTCCGTCGATGCTAACGGGCACCACACTTGGGGAGTCTATGATCGGGGTGCTGATGGAGATAACCCTGCTGGGCCGTTGGCTGTTCTGTTGGAAAAGGGTGAAGGAGTCGCCCCGTTTACTGTCACTGGATCTAGCGGCGGGACGATAACTCGCACGAACGACGGTGGTAGTGCT
>SDBT01018290.1_pt1 | contig 11022 bp, 9 predicted proteins | sample 2277101 | NCBI WGS metagenome assembly SDBT01 (sample SAMN10404973, study PRJNA504765) | marine sediment metagenome | isolation source: marine sediment core GS10_PC15, 103 cmbsf | place: Arctic Ocean: Southern Knipovich Ridge | collected 2010 | reverse complement strand
TGCCATAGGAATGGCTGAATGCCATAGGAATGGCTGAATGCCATAGGAATGGCTTGGGAGGGCGCACAAGGATCGATGATTAGTAGAGAGAATTTTATCTTCACCATCGGATACGATGGCGGTACCGCAATTGTCGATGGGAAGTCAAAACGCAAATACGGTCGTCTCTCGACAGAGCAATTGGCTCGAAAGGGACTTTTCAAGCCTGCTCTCTGCTCGGCGCTCTATGAGAACGATGAAAAGGGACTCCAGCTCGTATACGAGCTGTACAATAGCCGTTCAGACAAGAAGCTTGATTCGGTCGAGGATCTGAAGAGAACTTTAGGTGCATCCGAGGTTCCCGATGCGATAACCAAGGTTATGGTTTGCTAGTGCATCGATGATCGAAACACCAGGGCTCCGCCCAGTGTTCAGTCGGCTGTGTGCTTGTTGACTTTGATCTTATTTATGTGTAATTATGGTGCGAAATCAGTAATTGCCAACGATAGGTAATTTACCGAAAATCTTTGACTTAAGAGGTTTGGCTGGAATGAACGAAATTCTTACATATTTCCCGATGCTCCAGGAAGGGGCTCCCGGAGGACAGCTGCTCACGATGATTCTGCCCTTTGGCCTTATTATTCTGGTGTTCTATTTCTTAATTATAAGACCGCAGAATAAAAAGCAAAAAGAAACGAAACAAATGCTTGCCGCTATCAAAAAAAATGACAAAGTCGCGACAATAGGCGGTATCAGGGGTGTGGTCATATCCGTGAAAGATGACACCGTTATCATCAGAGTTGCTGACAATGTAAAGCTGGAGTTTTCAAAAAGTTCGGTATCCAACGTCCTGAGCGGCAAAGAGAGGTCGTCAGGCAGCAGCTCATCTAAAGAGGAGCAGAGCTCATCTAAGGAAGAGCAGAGCAAGGGTAAAGAAGAGGATCAAGCGGAATCCGACAATTAGTCTCTGGCGAATATGCCTGTCATCTCAGGCTTGCACGAACCAGACATACCTGACCGTCTCTTAGTTCTCCTGCGAAACCCCTAACCGGAGTATTTAGTATGAGCAAACGATTCAGATTTCTCCTTGTTCTTGTCTTAATCATTGTGGCAGCGGTTTTTCTTTTTCCGACCTTTAAATGGTATGTCACAATCAACGATAACGTGAAGGAGCTTGCAACAAGCTCAAGGGAGCAACTCCGGGATTATACCCTCATGGTGGCCGGGGAGAAGTTGAAAGAGTTGCAGGGGTTGCTGGCTGGTGACAAGGAAGCTCCCCTGCCTGATGAGTTTCTGTTTCTGACCGACCGCGTTAAGAGCATTCTCGCGGTGAAAAAACTCAAGGTTCCGCGGCGGTGGACCGCCGGGCATATCGCTGAAAACTTCTCCACGGCAGAGGTGTTGGATGCGCTCCAGGTCCACTATCGAAGCGAGATCGAAGACGTGAAAGAGGTGAGAAACTCCATTATCACTCTGGGACTGGATCTCGAAGGCGGGATGAAGGTTACGATCCGGGCGGATTTTGAGGCCCTGGAGAAGGACAGGGGCACGAGTCTCAGTGACGACGACAGAGAAGTGGCCATGCGGGGAGCGCTCGAGATTCTCAACAACAGGATCGACCAGTTCGGAGTCAGCGAACCACTGATAAGGCGGCAGGGGAAGGACCGAATCATAATCGAGATGCCGGGCGCTGCAGATCCCGAGAGGATTCGTCGGGTTATCATGGGCAAAGGGCGGCTCAATTTTCACCTGGTCAGCAACGAGAGTCTGTCCAAATTCGTTGAGTACAGCAAGAGGGTCTCAGGACCCTACCTCCAATCAGACGGTGTCACACTTCTGGATACGAAACTGGCCGATATTCTCGATGTCGGGACAGTGTTAAGGGGTGTGTACGAGAAGGATGCTTTCGGAATCGACCAGCGCGTCGGTTACACGGTGCTTGTTGAGGAGATGGGGCTGTCGGGAGAGAGAATCCAGAACGCCTTCGTCAGACCCGATCCTCTGACAAATCGACCTATTGTTTTGTTCAACTTGGACGGTACCGGCGGGGAGATATTCTACAATCTGACCAGCGAGAATAAGGGAAAGGTGCTTGCTGTTGCGCTTGACGACAAGGTGAAGGCGCAGGCGACAATTCAGGACGCGATCCGCGACCGTGTGCAGGTAACAGGATTCGATACCTCCGAAGCCACGGACCTTGCTCTTGTTCTCAAGACCGGTGCGCTTCCCGTACCCCTCGAGATCATCAACCAGGAGGCTGTGGGAGCCTCTCTGGGTGAGGACACAATAAAGCGGGGTTTGAACGCCATCGCCCTCGGCCTCATGCTGGTTATCCTGTTCATGTTTGTTTACTACAAAGCAGCCGGTTTTATCGCCGGATTCGCTTTGATATTGAATTTCTACCTCATGTCCGCGATTCTCTCGGTCTTCAACTTCACGCTGACTCTTCCGAGCATAGCCGGCTTTATTCTCACCGTGGGAATGGCCGTGGATGCCAACGTCATCATCTATGAGAGGATCAAGGAGGAGTACCGGCTCGGCAAGTCACGCTCGGCCTCAATTACCGCGGGATTTTCAAAGGCCTTCTGGACGATAATGGATGCAAATATCACGACCGGAATTGCCGCTCTTACGCTGGCTCAATTCGGCAAAGGACCCATCCAGGGTTTCGCTGTGATGCTGGCCGTTGGTGTTGTCTGCTCCATGATTTCCGCACTCTTTGTCTCTCGACTGATATTTGACTTCAATACCGACGTGTTCAGATTCTCGCGAATTAGCATTACCTGGAGGCCTGCAAGATGAGATCGGTCATCCGTTTCAGTAAGATTCGTTTCTTCATGTTCGCTTTTTCCTTTGTCGTGATAGCGGCAGGTGGCATTGGACTTGTGCTGCAAAACGGTTTCAACCTGGGTGTCGATTTCACCGGTGGTATCAACAAGCAGTTTCAGATAGCCCCGCCCTCCTTTTCACTCCGGTACATCGGAGCGGGACGGGCGATGACGAACCTTTACGGTGGAAGGTTGGAGATCGAATTGATCAAGCCGGAGGTGAGTGAAACTCTGGTCTTTGATTTCAGAGATTACCCGAGAGTGGTGGATCTTTTTACAGCTGTTCGGGGTATCTCCGGCATAACGGGGGAGCTCATTGGTGGGGCGGGGGTTTCTACAGAATACCTCATTTCCCTCAATTTTCCGGTGGATGTCTCCAGAGACGAGCTAGTGGTCAACATGAGATTGGCTCACGATGCGCAGATCTATGCTCCCATACAGGACGTCCGCGAGGCTCTGGCCGAGTTGGGCTCCTTTTCGATCCAGGTGATAGGCGATCCGAGAAATCAGGAGTTTGTGCTGAAGGTCGCGACACCTTCCTCCTCTGAATCTGGAGGGGAGGACAGGGATTTTCTGCAAAAGATAGACACAAAGATCGTTAGCCTGTTGGGCGAGAGGTTCGGAGCGAACTCGGTTCTTCTGAAGAAGACGGATTTTGTTGGCTCGATATTCTCTGTGGACCTCGTTCGCGGAGCCATCTGGAGTATTATCGTTGCCCTGGTCCTCATCCTGGCCTACATCACATTCCGTTTTCGCTTCGTTTTTGCCGCTGCCGCGATTCTGGCCCTCATTCACGATGTCAGTCTGATGGTTGGGGTTATTGGCACCTTCCAGCTCGAGGTAACGTCGGCCACGATCGCAGCCGTTCTTACAATCATCGGTTATTCGCTGAATGACACGATCGTCGTTTTTGACCGGATCAGGGAGAATACGGCTCTGATGCCTGATGCGAGCCGGGCGGATATTATTGACACCAGTATTACCCAGTCACTGGGTCGAACAACGATCACTTCGTTGACTACTCTCCTCGCGGTTATTGCGATCTATGTGTTCTCGACAGGGGTGATCAAGGTGTTCGCCCTGAACCTGATCGTAGGCGTCGTCGTCGGGACCTATTCCTCTATTTTTATCGCATCTCCCGTTGTTCTGGGTTGGCATAATGTTATGCAGCGCAGAAAGAGAGCGAGAGACGCCAAAAGATCGGGAGCAGCAATCAAACCTTCGAAAGAGATCGTAACCCCGAAACAGAAAGAAGAGGCAAAAGCCCGAGAGGAAGAGGCAGCGTTGGCAGCCAAGGTGGAAGCCCAGGCAAGGGAGATCAAAGACGCGGCTCTCTCTCGATCCCTTCCTCCAAGAAGGAAGAAGAAGAAGAAAAAGAAGCGTTGATCAAGGAGAGAATGCATGGATAAGAAGAGCGTAGATGCCATCGCCCTATCGGTGAGATCACTGGTGATGGACGCCGTTCAGAAGGCGAACTCCGGGCATCCAGGTATGCCAATGGGTATAGCGGAGTTGGGCGCCTTGCTCTTTGGAAAGATCCTGAAGCACAACCCGAGAGAGCCTCACTGGATTGACAGAGATCGGTTTGTGCTTTCTGCGGGACACGGAGGCATGTTTCTCTACTCTCTTCTGCATCTCTGCGGTTACGGTATCACTCTGGAGGATTTACAGAATTTTCGCCAGTTGGGCTCCATCACCGCGGGACATCCCGAATATGGGCTGGCACCGGGAATCGAAACCACCACCGGACCGTTGGGGCAGGGACTTGCCAATGCCGTTGGCATGGCAGTGGCGGAGAAGATGCTGGGCGTCCGATTTAACACTGAAAAGCACACCATTATCGACCACTTCACCTACGCCATCGCAGGAGATGGCTGCATGATGGAAGGCGTCGCTTCCGAAGCGTCCTCGTTGGCGGGGCACCTGGGTCTTGGGAAGTTGATCGTATTTTACGATTCGAACCGCATTTCTATCGAGGGCTCGACGGATCTGGCTTTTACAGAGGATGTGGCCGGCAGATTCAAGGCCTACCAGTGGCATGTTCAGGAGGGCGACGCCTATGACTCCGATAATATTCAGAGCATGGTCGCGAAGGCAAAGGGGGTAGCAGACAGGCCCTCTCTTATCGTACTGGCCTCTACGATCGGAAAAGGCTCCCCGAATATGGCTGGAAGCCACGAAACCCACGGTGCCCCATTGGGAGATGACGAGGTAAAGGCGACGAGGAAGGCTTTGGGGATTCCTGAGGATCACGCCTTTTTTATTCATCCCGATGCAAAGGCTTACTTCGCAGGCCGACAGAAGGAGTACGATTCGGCATTCTCGTCGTGGAAGAGGGAATTCGACCAGTGGGCCAAGGTCAACGGAGAGCTGTATCGGGAGTGGCAGAAGTATTTCGGTGAGGTAGATGCCGACGAGCTGGAGTACCCTGAGTTTGAAGTGGGGGAAAAGGTAGCCACCCGATCCGCCGGGGGCAAAGTGCTAAACGCGATCGCCAAAGGGATGCCGAATCTCGTAGGCGGAGCCGCCGATCTGGCTCCATCGACAAAGACTGAGCTCTCCGGTATGGGGGACGTCCAAAAGGGCAGTTACGAGGGGAAGAATTTCCACTTTGGTGTGAGGGAACACGGAATGGGCGCCATCGTGAACGGTATGGCGCTTCATGGGGGGTTGCGACCCTACTGTTCGACTTTTTTTGTTTTCTCCGACTACATGAGACCGCCCATCCGTCTTGCGGCAATGATGAAGCTTCCCGTGATCTATGTCTTCACTCACGATTCTATCTTCCTGGGAGAGGATGGTCCAACGCACCAACCCGTTGAGCACCTCGCCGCTATGCGAGTGATACCCGGGCTCACGGTTCTGCGTCCCGCCGATGCACAGGAAACCGCCATGGCTTGGAAGATGGCAGTCCAGAACTCAAGCGGACCCACCGCACTGGTGTTGACGCGGCAGAATATCGAGGTATTCCCAAAACATGATAAGGGGTGGCGGGAGAACATCCGGAGGGGCGCCTACATCGTGCACGACTCCGGCGCGGATCCCGACGTCGTGGTAGTCGCTACCGGTTCCGAGGTGAGCCTGGCTCTGGAAGCTGTTCGAAGCATGAATGACCAAAGCATACGGGTCGTATCGATGATTTCTCGAGAGTTATTCTTTGATCAGTCCGAAGGGACCAGAGAATCAATCGTGCCTAAAGGGGCAAAACGCCTGGTAGTAGAGGCAGGCGTGTCTTTTGGGTGGGAAGGGGTAACCGGTGCCGACGGGTCGATCATCGCAATTGACCGGTTCGGCGAATCCGGACCCGGAAAGCAGGTATCGGAGCATTTGGGATTCGGCGTAGAACACGTCGTGCAGGAGATAAAAAAGCTCAAAGCTTGAGCTAAAAGCCTGAGGCTTTTAGCTTTAAGCAAAGCGTTAGAGAGTTGAAGAAGCTATTCGGCACCTTCTCAGGGGTCTTTGTCCCCTCTTTCGAAGCTATTCTCGGAGCAGTCCTTTTCCTCATCCTTCCTATGCTCACAGGAATCATGGGACTGTGGAGAATGGCTTTCATCGTGACTCTCGCCAATACCGTCACCCTGGCCACAGCATTTTCCATAGCCGATTGCGCAACGAATCAGCTCAGCGTGGGCGGTGGCGGTATGTATGCCGTTTCGAGGGCATCTCTCGGGAAGGCGTTTGGCGGGTCCATCGGTATCCAGCTGTTTATCGCTCAATCCGCCTCGATTGGGTTCTACGCTATCGGATTTGCCGAGCCCCTGCAGGCGCTGCTCAGCGGGGTTCCTTTCGTCGTACAGCTGATCGGCCATTACGATCCCCTGGTTCAGAAGCAGCTGCTCGCCACGGGCCTGGCTGTTACGGCCTTCGTGGTTGGAATCATCGGAGCAAATTTCGTTGTCAGAGTGCAGTTTCTCATCTTCCTCGTGCTCATCGTATCGGTCGGTGTTATCGGGTTTTCGCCTGTTGTGGCCGGCGTTGCCGGCGAGGAATCCCTCTTCAGCGGAACCTTGAATCTCACCGGAAACGCCTCACTGCTGGGTTTCTGGGTGGTCTTTACGGCCTTTTTCCCTGCCGTTACCGGGATCGATGCGGGCGTAGGCATGAGCGGGAATCTGCGGGACCCGCGTCGGTCGCTGCCAAAGGGAACGTTTCTGGCCATTGGAGTGACTTTCCTCGTCTATCTGGGAGTTACCTGCATCTTCAGCATGATTCAGCCCGAGGTGCTGTATGAGCTGTCGGAATCCGGACGCCCCATTGCGGTGCCGGCGGTGCAGATTTTCTCACGGATGCGATTCGTCTCTCACATCATTCTTATAGGCATTCTCGTTGCCACCTGCTCTTCGGCTCTGGCTTACTTCCTTTCGGCCCCTGCCACGGCTCAGGCTCTTGCTCGGGACGAAGTGCTACCCGGTTTTCTCTCGTTTCTCGGAAAGGATGTAGTCAAGGGCGGTAAAGAGCCTCGCTGGGCGACGATCCTTACCCTGCTCATCGCTATCCCGGTGATATGGTCAGGCGATATAACGACGGCCTCCATGGTCGTTGGCATCTGTTTTCTCGTAGTCTACGGCTGGGTCAATTTGGCGGCCTTTTTAGAGCGCATTAGCGGAAATCCAAGCTTTCGGCCCACATCCAGGGGTCATTGGGGAATTTCGCTGTACGGATTTCTCATATGCATGGTCGTAATCTCCCTTTTCAACCTCTGGGTGGGGCTCGGGGTCGTAACCTCCCAGCTGATCATCTTCTCACTGATACTGCGCTACAAGAGCGAGAATAAGCTGGAGGGTGTCTGGTGGGGGGTTCTGTTTTCCCTACTGGGTTGGGGGTTGCGGCGGATGAAACGGATCATCCAGGGCACGAAGAACTGGAGACCTATCGTGGGAATATTCTGCTTGGCCGACAAACCGGAGGTGGCCCGCAGGACCTTTGAAATGGGGCGGCGGATCAGCGATTTCCAGGGCTTGACTCTCATCAACGTGCTCAAGCCCGAGCGGCTCGAAAAACCCCTCTTTGATATGCCAGATGAATCGCAGCTCGTGGAGATTGCAGGGGACGATTTTGATCGGGCCATTATCTCCATCAGCCAATCCGCTGTGCCGGGAGGATTTCAGATCAATACGATCCTGCTTCCCCTGGATCCAAGGCTGAATCACATCGAGACCATCGAATACCTGATACGGAAGAACAGGAATGTCCTGCTCTACGCCCACGGTGAATTGAACAGTAAAAGCAATCGCATTGATGTCTGGTGGAAGGGAGAGGAAAACGGGAGCCTGATGGCTCTCCTGTCGTTCATCATCAGTACCAGTGACGAGAGATTAGGATCAGCCCCTAAAACCATACGCATCATACGGAAACTCTTGAAGGACGAAAACCGTAAAACCGCGGAGAGGCAGCTGACGACCCTCTTCAATCAGGCGAGACTGAAGGGAGATATCTTCATACTGCCTGACGACGATCGTCCGATTCACGAGAGCATCCAGGCTCACTCCTCGGATGCCTATCTCATCCTGATGGGAATGCCTGGAGAGAGAGCCGCCGGGCTGGCCCGTCTGTTTTCCCTGGACAGGATTTTTTTTGAAAATGCCATTCAAAAGTTTGAGAAGCTTCCTCCCCTGCTATTTGTCAAAGCCCATAAAGTCATGCAGCTTACAGAGTAACCGCTTCCGACCGGCCTCTTTCGGCAGGCGTCTTTCGACCGTCTATTGCATCACGCGTTTGTAGTTCGTGCTAAACCAGTTAAACAGCGCAATGAGCCGATTGTAGAACGAGGCTGTTTTGGATTCGGCGATGCCAAAGATGTTCGAAGCGTTGACGTAGGAGAGACCGTAGAAGAGCAACTGATCGCCACTCGGCACGATCAGGACAAACATGTTGAGCTTTTGGGGCTGCACCATGGGAAAGATAAACAGCCTGAGAAGCGTCTGATTCCGGATGCTCATCGAGAAATAGTCAAAATGGTAGTGGTATCGGATCTCGGCCACGTAGTTGCCCAGGGAGGAGTCCTTCATATACGTATAGATGGTGCTGTAAGGCGGAATCGATTCCACCAGGGGATCGCTGCGCCGTTTCCGATTATCCGGTGATTCGATAACATAGGCGTCGTAGAAAAAGACACGCATTCTCTTTCGGCTGGCGGAGTAGTATTCGATTCCCTTGAGCGTGCTGACCGATCGCAAGACGTTATAGATTTTGAGATGGTAATCAGATTCGCTGGTTTCGGCGAGAGTGTCGGGTATTTCAGGGTTGAAGAGAAGAAGCAGCTCTACACCGATTGTGGGTTCAACGGATGCCGCTTCCGGCTGTATTCTGGCCTTTATGGGAAGGGTGGGGAACAGGCTCAGTTTCTGTGTTCCCTTGAAGATGTGTTGAAGCATAATCTCACTCTCCAGCCGTTGCCAAAGCGATCTGCCGAGGATTCGTTCGAAATACTCATTCGGCGTTACGCTGTGTGCCAGAGTAAGAAAGGTCAACATTGCAAGAAGGAACGCTCTCATGGTAAGATCACCTCTCAAAGCAGCCACTGATTGAGGTGATTATCTCACAAAACCTTAGTATGAAACAAGATACCGACAAGAGATGTATCGTCGTCACCGGGGGAGGTACGGCCGGGCATGTCTATCCGGCGCTCTCCGTGGTTGAGAACATCCTGAAGAAGTGGTCCGGCAGGATCGTCTGGATCGGATCGAGATCGGGCATGGAAAAGAGTCTGCTGCAGGATTTTGATCTGAGGTATTACGGCATCCCATCGGGAAAATGGAGAAGATATCTATCATTTCGGAATGTGCTGGATATCTTCAAGGTGATGGCTGGAACCTTATACGCTCTTGTCCTTTTGAAACGAGAGCGACCTGCGCTGCTTTTCTCGAAGGGTGGTTATGTGAGCGTTCCGCCGGTCATAGCCGCATGGCTGCTGGGCATTCCTATCTTTACCCACGAGTCGGACTACGATCCGGGACTGGCAAACAGGCTCAATGCCCTCTTCGCCGAAAAGATCCTTGTCTCTTTTGGAAACACAGAGGGCTACTTTGAGAAGGAACGAGTAGTCCTTACCGGCAATCCCGTTAGAGAGAGATTTTTTTCCGCCGATGCTGCGAAGGGACGACGTGTCCTCGATTGTCCGGAAGGCATTCCGGTTATTCTGGTGCTTGGAGGAAGTCAAGGTTCCTCTGATATCAATCTCTGCATCTCTCAAATTCTCGACGAGCTCACTCGGGACTACTTTGTGGTCCATCAAATGGGAGCCGACAACTATGTTCCCTCCTCCGGGTCCAACTATCTGACCACTCCCTTCTGGAGGGACGAGTTCCCGGATGTTCTGGCCAGTGCCGATCTGGTCATTTCCAGGGCGGGAGCCAACTCTCTCTCTGAGCTGTCAGCCCTCGCAAAACCAGCGATTCTTGCGCCCCTTCCCCTGTCCGGAAGTCGGGGTGATCAGATTCGTAATGCATCGTTTTTCGCAGAACAGGGAGCTGCGGTAGTTTTTGACGCGGAGCGGGATCCGCCGAGCCGTCTGCTGAGAATCGTGCGGGAGCTCATCAACTCTCCCGATCGCTTGCAGTCCATGAGCGAGAAAATGAAGGAGCTCGGTAAGCCCCGGGCCGCCGAGACAATTGCCGAGCTGATCCTCGAGAGAGTCAAAACGATTTGAGAGAGTCAAAATGATTTCCTTTAATCACCTGGATATCGTGTTCGCTCTTATTCTGCTGGTCGCAATGATTAGGGGAGCGATGAGGGGTTTCGTAACCGAGCTGCTCTCCATGTCTGCTGTCATATTAGGCATTCTCGCGGCGGTTTTCTTTTCGCCCCCGCTCTCACTCTACGTATCCGAGCTGCTCGGCGAGTCCATGTGGTCCCAGATCATCGCATTCCTGGTCCTCTTTATCGTTGTCTATCTGGTCGTGAAGATTGTTGAAGGTCTGATGCATAGGGGAATCGAAGCTCTCAGCCTGAAGAAACTGGACAGCGTCCTCGGATTTCTCCTGGGAGCTCTGGAGGGTCTGCTGTTTGTATGCGTTGCGCTGTTGATACTCTTCCTGCAGCCCTTTGTAGATGTGCAGGGTTTACTCGAGGGAAGCTATGCGGCGCGCATAATCCTGCCGTTTCTGATGCCGGCAGGCAGATGGATCGAACACTTTCAGCAAACCGCTTCTGCATAACCCGATCCGGCGGATCGCCGCCCGGGACATTCCTATGTCAAGGCGTATCCTCGCCAGGG
>SDBT01018289.1_pt1 | contig 11023 bp, 7 predicted proteins | sample 2277101 | NCBI WGS metagenome assembly SDBT01 (sample SAMN10404973, study PRJNA504765) | marine sediment metagenome | isolation source: marine sediment core GS10_PC15, 103 cmbsf | place: Arctic Ocean: Southern Knipovich Ridge | collected 2010 | reverse complement strand
ACTGCATCCATTATGGGGTGCCAGTCGGGAGTGATGTCGTAGAGGGAGGCGTAACTGCTCGAGACGTGGCTGCGTTGCATGGCAGGGTAACGAGTGACGACTCGTTCGGCGAAACTGGATATGATGTCTATGCCCACTTTTTCGTTATAGTTATCTGGGTCTGCCACTAGATCTACGGTTTCTTCTTCCGGAGATATAGATCCAACCAGCATTAAGGACCCGCTCTCGGGGCGCAGATACACCTGAGATATAAAATCTGCCCATATTGCGTGGCGTTCAAAATCATCTGGACGGCGGTAAAGTACGGTCTTTACTCGAGCTGTGATAATTGGAACCTGAACCCCGATTTTTCGCAGCAGTATTGGACTCCATGGACCAGCAGCGAGGATTACAACATCAGCCGGAACCATTCCCTGATCGGTTTTCACCCCCGCAATTTTTCCACCCCGGATTTCGAACCCGGTAGCTCTAACACCAGTTCTGATATTCGTTCCAAATCGTTTTGCTGCTTGTGCAAATCCATTCGCCCCCGCAGCCGGATCGCAGTAACCACTTTCTGGTTCATAGGCACCGCCACCGATACCCGTGGGATCGAGGTGGGGTTCTAATTTACGCATCTCATCAACAGGGACGAACTCCGTATTGATTCCCACGGATTGCTGAAGTCTTATGTTGGCTTTTAAACCTGGCACGTCTTCCGGTCGTACACCGATCATAAAACCGGTTTGGGTGAATACTGGCTCTTCATTTACGATTTCAGGGAAGTTTTGCCAGATGTGTAATGAATGGAGTGCCATGCGGGCTGTGACCGGGTTGGAATAATGTTGGCGCACAATCGCGCTGGATAAACCGGTCGGTCCAGAGGCAATAAAATCCTTTTCAAGCAGAGCTACAGAAGCACCGTGTTTCGCTAAATGAAATGCTGTGCTAACCCCGTTTATCCCACCGCCGATAATGACAATTTCACTGCGATCTTTCACAAAAAACTCCCTGCTGGATACAAAAAATGCAGTGGGATCTTTTTATCACCACTGCATTTTGCATACATAATCCGGTTTAAGAGATGCTGGTCGAGATAAATTAGTTGATTTAATCGATTCCAAGGTAAGCTTTCTGCACCATCTCATTCTGCTGCAAATTGGCGGCTGTGTCGTGCAAGACGATTTCACCGGTTTGCAGGACGTAGCCGCGGTCGGCGACAGATAAGGCCATGGGTGCGTTCTGCTCGACAAGTAAGATCGTTGTCCCTTCCTTGTTTATCTCTTGTATGGTATCGAAAATACTCTCCACCAGGACGGGTGCAAGACCCATAGACGGTTCATCCATTAGGAGCAAGCGAGGGTGGGTCATTAAGGCTCGTCCAGTTGCCAACATTTGCTGCTCACCCCCAGATAAGGTGCCGGCAACCTGAGTGATACGCTCCTTCATTCGGGGGAATAACTCGTATACCCGCTCACGGTCTTCTTCAATGCCGTCATTGTCGTCACGGGAAAAGGCTCCCATATCCAGGTTCTCCGCAACGGTGAGCCTGGCAAAGATACCGCGTCCCTCGGGTACCATAGCAACCCTTTTATATACAATTTCATGGACTTTATATTTTAATAGGTCTTCACCTTCAAGTGTTATCTTTCCCTTGCGCGGTGGAAGCAGCCCGCTGATCGTTCGCAGGGTGCTGGTTTTACCCGCTCCATTGGCTCCGATCAAGGTTACGATTTCGCCCTCTTCAACGGTTAAAGAAATGCCGTCTAAGGCTTGGATGTTGCCATAATAGGCGTGGATATCTTGGAGTTCTAACATTGCCATGGTTTTCTTCTCTTATCTATGCTGCTGCTGTTGCCGGAGTTTCGCTTAAACCTGTAGCGGCTCCGCGTCCCAAATATGCTTCAATCACGCGTGGATTGCGTTGAATTTCTGCTGGAGTTCCCTCGGCGATTTTGGATCCAAAGTCGAGGACAGAGATGCGCTCGCTGATCCCCATAACTACCCGCATATCGTGCTCGATCAACAAGATCGTGATGCCGAGATCATCGCGCAGTTTTTTGATGAAGTGCATCATCTCTCTAGATTCGCGGGGGTTCATGCCTGCGGTCGGTTCATCGAGTAATAGGAGCGTTGGCTGGCTGGCAAGGGCTCGCGCCAGTTCCAATCGACGTTGAGCACCGTAGGGCAAGTTGTGGGAGAGCTGGTCTCCCATGCCTGTCAACCCAACGTACTCGAGCAGCCGGTTGGCTTCTGCTACAGCTTCTTCTTCTTCCTTTGTATATCTCTTTGTCTTGATTACGGCTTCTACCCATGATGTCTTAAGCCTGGGGTGTTCACCTACCAGGATGTTTTCAATCGCCGACATGGCAGGAAAGATGCGAATGTTCTGGTAAGTACGCGCAATACCCAGTCGGGTTATTTGGTCTGGAGAACGCCCATTCAATCTCTGCCCGAGGAACAGCATATCTCCTTCATCCGCCTGGTAAAAGCCTGTCAGGCAGTTGAAGAAAGTGGTCTTGCCGGCGCCATTTGGACCAATAATGCTGACTATTTCTTCTGCCCCGATCTCAAAATCATACTTATTTACCGCCAACAAACCGCCGAACCGTTTGGTGACCTCTTTAGCAGTTAAGATAGCCATCGTCTAATCCTCTTTTATTGAAACCGAATTGCAAAAAAACCATCTACTTGACCCAAATTTTTAAAGATGTGGGGGTCCTTCAAGCCCTGGGTCTCGTGTTTCCGCTCTAGGAGCCATCGCTTCCGGGTAATCCTCGTATTCCTCGTCATCATGCACATGCAGCTCACGCTTGCGTATTGCGGACGGCCAGAACCCTTCCGGTTTGGCGAGCATCATTACGATAAGCACTATGCCGTACATTAAAAGGCGAAATTCGGCAAATTCTCGCAGCAGTTCTGGGAGACCGACCAGTGCCAGGGCACCCAAAAAGACGCCCGGCAAGCTGCCTATACCACCGACAATGATCATGCACAAAACGTTTATTGATATCAGCAGGTTGAAGCTGTGTGGGAAGATGGAAGTAAGCTTGCTGGCAAAGATTGCACCTGCCAGACCGGCAAAGGCCGCCCCAATCGCAAAGGCCAGCAGTTTGGTGTTGACCAGTCTGATGCCCATAGCCTCCGCGACGTCTTCATCCTCTCGCATAGCCATCCATTGCCTTCCAAGGCGAGCCTGGCTCAGGCGGTATGAAATAAAAGCCGCAATCAAGCAGCCTGCCAGGACGACGTAATAGAATTGGTCTGGTTTTATGAGTGGGATTCCGGCGATCATGGGTTTGTTGATCTTTAACAGACCTTGCGCACCACCAATGTAGGGCTTTAATAAATCTGATAAGACCAGAATGCGGATAATCTCACCGAATCCGAGTGTGACAATCGCCAGATAATCGCCGCGCATGCGCAGAACTGGCATACCCAGTAATAAGCCGCCAAACACTGAAGCGGCGACACAGATTGGAATCGCCACCCAGAATGACATCCCCGCTACCCCCAGATCTCCCGTAGAGGTCAGCACCCCCATCGTATAGGCGCCAATGGCGAAGAAAGCCACATAACCCAGGTCAAGTAGCCCGGCGAAGCCCACCACGATATTCAGACCAAAGCCCATCAAAGCGAATATCAGGATATTGTTCATGACCTCGGATAAATAGGTGCCCAGCAGTAACGGCAGGATGAGCATCATGGTTATTCCGAACATGATCAAGCCGTATCGCATTCTGGTTTGACTTTTAGCGTCCATTTTTGCCATCCGACCTTTGACTTTATCCCCGCGCTGGCTCCACAGAGCTGACAAAGATGCCGTTATAACGAATATGGTTACGGCGACAACCGGTCGAAGAGCTTTTGATTCTATTACGAGTTTGACAAAATCGGTGCCGAAAAAAGTTCTCAAACGGTTAGACAGGATTTCGGAGAACAACCCAAAGAAAAAAGTCCAAATTAAGCCGCTAAAGATCGGTCTTCGGATGTGTTCTGGGAGCAGGTAAAGTCCGGCCGCGACCAGTCCAAGAATGCTGGTTACAATTATCAAGAGCAGGCTTCCTGCAACTGCTCCACGACCAAATGTGAGGATTTCGATCAATGTTGGTGAGACATTGGGTAAAAATTGACGCAGGTCAATAACCTCATTCAATAAGATCAACGCTACAAGCGGTAGAGCGGATATTAAGCCAGTCAGAAAACCGTAAATCAGCGCAATACCTTTATTGTTTTGGGGAGCTTTCCCAGCAGCCAGGTAGCTCATCGCGGCAGGTGCCATGAAAAGGATAACTTGACCGAGTGTGAGCCAACCTGCGATTAGATAACGCTGGGCTAACAGCGTGACCATGCCGATTACACTGACGCTCAATGCAACCACACCAGCAATTAGACCATTCTGGAGAGGAATGTGGTAGTCAAAGTTGTTGGTTTCAGACATTTTGATCCTCTCTTATGCTTTCTTCTCAGTCAATCGTTCGCCCAGGATACCCTGAGGCCGGAATATCAGCACCAGCACGAGCATCACAAATGCGATCACATCTTTGAGTTGGTGGGGAGCGGGGATACCCAATCCTTGTAGGAAGAGGCTTGGACCGACCGACTCGATTAACCCCAGGAACAATCCCCCAACAGCGGCACCAGGAATGCTTCCGATTCCACCCAAAACGGCGGCGGTGAATGCCTTAAGCCCAGGGAAGAAACCCATAAAGAAATGAACCTGCGTAAAAACCAGAGCGTAGAGCAAACCGGCAATACCTGCCATAGACGCTCCCGTGGCAAAGGTTATAGTGATCGCGCGGTCGACATCGATGCCCATCAAGGCCGCGGTGTCCTTATCCTCCGCGACCGCTCGGATTGACTTTCCGGTTCTGGTTCGCATGATGAAAAAATTGAGACCGATGAGCATGATAATTGTGACAACGATAACAGTCAGTTGGGTTTTTAATATCTCTAACCCCAGTATCGAAATGGTGCCTTTCATGACATCGGGAACAGGAAAAGGAATTACTTGCGAACCGAATAATCCCCGGAAATAATACTGCCAAAAGAATGATGCCCCGATTGCGGTAATCAGCGGCACCAGACGCGGCGCTTTCCGGAGGGGACGGTAAGCGACTCGTTCAGTGAGCACTGCGATGCTCATAGAAACGACCATTGCTACCACTGCGATTAATAATAAGCTTATAAGCGGTTGCCGGTTCATAAAACCTGTGGCAGCTAGAGGGGTGGCTACAAATACGGTGGCTGTCATAATGCCTGACATAAAAAACTCGCCATGCGCAAAGTTGATCATAAAAAGCACACCGTAGACCAGGGTATACCCGATCGCTATCAGGGCGTACATGCTCCCCTGAGCGATACCAAAAATGATAAGGTCCATCCATTGACCCGGAGAATAAGGATTATCGATGATGGTCGCAATGGTACCCCAGATAACCAGGATAATAATTACCGCTCGAAGTACCCATAGATATAATCCTATCCAATCGAGGTCTTGAAGGCGTTGGCGCATATTCGTCTCCTATCTTTCAATAGGGGGAGGTGTTAAAAAATAGGGGGGGATGGGTACCAAAGGCAACTTTGGTCCCATCCCCCGTTTGTGTTAGTGTAGCAATCTTATTCTATGACTCTGACGGATCATTCTTCCGGCCAGATTTTTACATATTCTCCATCTTCGAGAGTGGAGACTGATATCTTGGGATCGGCGCAGTCACCATATTCGTCGCAGGTGAGTGTGCCGGTGATGCCCTCGAAGCCAGATGTGGCTCCAAGGCAGTCACGCATTGCCTGGCGCCCGATATGGAGTGTGCCGTCATCGTCCTGGACTGCAACCTGTTCGACGCAGGCAATGATCATGTTGGTAGCATCGAAAGCGTGAGCGTGGAAAACGGAAAGCGTATCGGTTCCGTATTTCTCCTTGTAATCAGCCTTGAATTTTTTATATGTTTCGCCTCCGAAGGAGATATCCGGGCCAGAAAATAACATACCCACACCATCTTCACCAATAGATTCTGCAGCATCGGCGGATATACAGCCATCTGCAGCCGACAAGACTGTTTCCTCTAAGCCCTCGACTTCTTTAGCCTGCTTGGTCATGAAGGCGCATTCTGGCATAAAGATCGGGTAGTAGAGGAATTGGGGCGGACCGGCAGCGGAGACTGCGGTCAAAACCGGGCGCAAATCGGTATCGCCTTTGTTGATGGCGGTGAATTCAACGATCTCTCCACCGATTGCTTTGAAGGATTCTGCGAAAGCATTTGCGAGACCTTCCGTGTAGGGATCACCGTCATGGATGGCGGCTGCCGATGTCAAGCCCAACTCGTTGAAAGCGTAATCCGCCATGGCTGCGCCCTGCACTTTGTCATTGTGAGCAGTGCGATAGTATCCGGGATTCCAGGCTTGATCTGGATCCGTAAGGCTGGGGGCGGTGTTGGAGGGTGAGACCATGAAGTAGCTAGCTTCAGAGACGACTTGCGACATAGGAACGCCTGCACCTGAGCAGCTTGTGCCGACCACACCGAGGATGGTGGGGTCGGAGACGATCTTCTGACCGGCTGTCTGACCGCCCTCAGCGCTGCAGCCATCGTCCTCAGCCTGCAGTTCTAAGTCGTGACCCAGTACCTGACCTTGCCAGTCCATGGCAATCTCAACGCCGTATTGGGAATCTTGACCGAGCTGTGCGTTAGGTCCGGAGATGACCAGCGCTGATGCGATGCGGATCGGTTCATCTGGTCCGTAGTCAAGGCATCCGAGCTCATCAGTGCATTCAAAAGCTGCTGGTTCTTCTGCAGCCGGTTCTTCTGCTGCTGGCTCTTCTGCTGCCGGTTCTTCTGCTGCTGGTTCTTCTACAGCCGGTTCTTCTGCTGCCGGTTCTTCTACAGCCGGTGCTTCGGTCGCAGGTTGTGCACATGCAGCCAGAACCATACTTGCGATCATCAATACAGAAAGGATATACAAAAAGCGTTTACTCATTTTCTCCTCCTTGGAGTGTGTGTGTGTTTGGTTTCTAATTGTTTTGTACAACGGGTTATTGATCAAAACGAAATTTCTTTTTTTTGTTTGGGAAGACCTCCTTTTCAAAGTCTTGGGCTGTGTTTCCGTGTTGCACGAAATTACTTGTGGAAAATGTTCTCAAAACGCTACATTTCAGCCCATTCTTTTGTTAATAAGAAATTAAACATAAATTCTACCGATAATGGGCGTTATCGTCAAGGTTAAGCTTCAGGTTAAGCTTCAGATTAATATCAATCACGAGTTACCATTATTGCGATTCAACAAAGGTATGGGGCGGTTAATAAGTGCATTAAATAGATGCCCGTATGGTAAAATTCAACCTAGTGATGAACACCCAAAATTTACAAGCTGTGCCTGTCCCACCCAGCCTGACGAAATCTCTGATATCTGGTTTTGATACTGTCAGCAATCATGTCGGTCTGATTCTCTTTTCAATAAGCCTGGATTTACTGCTATGGTTTGGACCAAGATTGCGGCTTTCAAGTCTGATCCAGTCCTTTCTTGATCGGGCTCTGGTCTTACCCGAGATGGGATCAAGCGATTTAAATGAAACACTCCAGATCAGCCGTCAAATCTGGATGGTTTTTGCTGAACAATTTAATGTTCTCAGTATCTTGCGCACCTTGCCCGTGGGTATTCCCAGCTTGATGGTTTCCAGATCTTCCTTTGAAGTGCCTTTTGGCATGCCGATGGTATTTGAAGTATCTTCCCTCGGTAATGCGTTTTTTTTCAGTATATTTTTTGTGTTGGTCGGTTTATTCATTGGAACGCTGTATTTTTCGGTTGTCTCACAGGCTGCCATCTCAGGGAAAATCCTTTGGCGTCAGGCGATACAGCGATGGCCGTGGGCAAGTGTACAGGTCTTGTTGCTGACTATTTTTGGGTTTTTCCTGCTCCTGGCGACCTTCCTCCCGTTTAGCTGCTTCCTTTCTATTCTTTTATTGAGTGGCTTGGGGTTTGAACGGTTTTCTTTTTTTTTCATCTTGATCTTTAGCGGAATATTGTTGTGGTGGCTGCTGCCGTTGTTTTTTTCTCCTCATGGTATCTTCGTTAATCAACGTGTGATGTGGACGTCAGTCCGGGATAGCATCCGATTAACTCGTCAAACTTTACCAACAACCGGATTGTTGGTTCTGGTGTTTGTGGTTATTGGCGTGGGGTTGGATTTGCTCTGGAAAGTGCCACCGGAGACATCCTGGTTGGCGATGATTGGTGTAATTGGTCACGCATTTGTGGCAACCAGTTTGCTGGCGACCAGTTTTATTTATTATCATGACGCCGACCAGTGGGTCCGCGAAGTGAACCAACAGGCGAAAATGTCTTCTTTTTAAGGTTATGGTTAGTACTCATCTTGCGATGGTTATGATTGATATTGCGAAACTGTAAGTTAAAATTTATTTAATTATTGGAGGGATTTGTGTCGTATAAAGACAATAAATCTTATGATGCAAAAGATATCCAGGTCCTAGAGGGTTTGGAAGCTGTCCGCCGCCGCCCAGGTATGTATGTTGGTGGCACTGATACTAAGGCGCTGCACCATTTAATATATGAGGTTGTCGATAATTCGATAGATGAGGTCTTAGCTGGCGCTTGTGATCGGATTGACATCGTTATTCATCCTGATAGCAGCGTGACTGTTACGGATAATGGGCGTGGTATACCGGTTGGCATACATCCTCAAACGAAAAAGTCTGCCCTGGAAGTCGTGATGACCGTCTTACACGCCGGCGGCAAGTTCGGAGGTGGCAGCTATAAAGTCTCAGGTGGCTTGCACGGAGTGGGCGTCTCGGCTGTTAATGCCCTGTCCGAATGGTGCGAAGTGGAAGTTTGGCGAGATGGAAAAACACATTACCAAAGGTTTCAACGCGGTTATCCAATAGGACCGGTGGAGGTGATCGGAAAAGCTCTTCCAAACCGTACAGGAACGTGTACAACATTCAAATTCGATCCAGAGATATTCAAAGGGAACTTGGATTACCGCTATGACACCTTAGTGCAGCGCTTCCGGGAGATGGCATTTGTAACACGTGGTGTAACGATCTGCTTTTTGGATGAGCGCACTGACCGTGAGATGACGTTTTATTTTGAGGGCGGGATCACTTCCTTTGTGCGCTACTTGAACCGCAACCGCCAGGTCATTCATCCGGTTGTGTTTGTTGAAAAGATGGTGGATGGCAGCACTATTGATGCGGCTATTCAATATACAAATGCATATTCCGAGTCTGTTTATGCCTTCGCTAACACGATCAACACGATTGATGGCGGCACCCATCTGACAGGTCTGCGCGCTGCTGTGACACGTACAATAAATGATTACGCTCGACGTTCAGGGTTGCTGAAGGATTCGGACGCGAATTTTTCTGGGGATGATACACGTGAAGGGCTGACTGCGATCGTCAGCATCAAGCACCCAGACCCGCAGTTTGAAAGCCAGACCAAAGTTAAACTGATGAATCCCGAGGTGCAAGCCCTAACCCAGCAGGTCGTCGGTGAAGCATTCGGTTCTTTTCTTGAGGAAAACCCATCTGCTGCTAAAGCCATCGTGCAGAAGTGTTTGACTTCAGCACGTGCGAGAGATGCAGCCCGTAAAGCGCGTGATCTGGTGATCCGCAAGTCTGCCTTAGAGAGCCTCACACTACCGGGCAAGTTAGCTGATTGTTCAGAACGGGATCCCCAAAAAACTGAACTCTATATTGTGGAGGGTGATTCGGCTGGAGGCAGCGCCAAGCAAGGTCGTGACCGGCATTTTCAGGCCATTTTGCCCTTGCGCGGAAAAATACTAAACACCGAACGCGCTCGTCTTGATAAAATCCTGGCGAATAATGAGGTAAGAGCTTTGATCTCTGCGTTGGGCACCGGAATAGGTGAGACCTTTAACATAACTGGTCTGCGTTACGGGCGTGTGATCATCATGACCGATGCAGATGTAGACGGCAGCCACATCCGCACGCTTTTGCTTACTTTCTTCTTCCGGTACATGCCGCAGCTTATCGAAGAGGGTCACCTCTACATAGCTCAACCCCCGCTTTTCCGTCTTTCTCATAAAAAAAAGGTGCGCTATGTTTATTCAGAAGAAGAAAAGACCCGTGTTTTGAAAGAAATGGGTCTCAGCGTAGAGAAAGTGAAATTACAGAGATACAAGGGATTGGGTGAGATGAACCCGGGTCAACTATGGGAAACCACGATGGATCCATCTAACCGTACTCTTCTGCTGGTTACAATAGATGATGCCGCTGAAGCAGACCGCACTTTTGATATGTTGATGGGTGCGGCGGTACCACCCAGGAAGCGTTTTATCCTGACGCACGCCCACGAAGTACAAAACCTGGATATTTAGAAAGAGCATTTTTTCATATCCGGGCTCGATAGTGGTTTTGGGTAAAAGGGATGGTGACCTGATTGGTGGCAATAGTGATAAGGGTCACGAATAATGACGTTGGATCGTGACACTCTTCTAAATAATCGTTACCGGATTGTTGAAATTCTGGCTCAAGGGGGGATGGGATCAGTTTACCGCGCAGTAGACGATAATCTCAGGATTAATGTTGCCGTAAAAGAAAACCTTTTCGTGAGCGGTAGTTATGCACGCCAGTTCCGCCGTGAAGCGATGATCATGGCGCAGCTACGCCACCCCAACCTGCCGCGCGTTACTGACCAATTTATCATTGAGGGTCAGGGTCAGTACCTTGTGATGGATTACATCAAAGGGGAAGACCTGCGCCAGCGTTTGGAGCGCCAGGGTGTGATTCCGGAGGAAGAGGTTATTGCTATTGGAGCAGCAATCTGTGATGCTCTTCAGTATCTGAGTGCTCGCCAAACACCTATCGTTCACAGAGATATCAAGCCTGGAAATGTCAAGATCACGCCTCAGGGGTTTATCTTCCTGGTGGATTTTGGGTTAGCAAAGGTACTTGAAGGTACCCAAATTACTACAACTGGTGCACGTGCAATGACCCCGGGTTATTCGCCTCCGGAACAGTATGGTACTGCCCGTACCGATCAGCGCTCAGATATTTTCGCGCTTGGG
>SDBT01018288.1_pt1 | contig 11023 bp, 7 predicted proteins | sample 2277101 | NCBI WGS metagenome assembly SDBT01 (sample SAMN10404973, study PRJNA504765) | marine sediment metagenome | isolation source: marine sediment core GS10_PC15, 103 cmbsf | place: Arctic Ocean: Southern Knipovich Ridge | collected 2010 | reverse complement strand
TTGCGATTTGCGATAAGAGAAGGTGGTCATACGGTTGGTGCCGGTGTGGTCACTAAAGTTATTGAATAGCAATAGAGAGGGGTGCCTCATAAGAGGTGCTCTTTATTTTTTTTGACCCTTTTTTAGGTGAAACACTTGATTTAGAGTGTTAAGTGGTGTAGGAGTGTAGCTCAACTGGTAGAGCGCCGGTCTCCAAAACCGGAGGTTGTGGGTTCGATCCCCTCCACTCCTGCCAGAGGGTTTAACGACAACGGATCTGTAAGGTAAATGGCAAAAACATCTCCAGCTCAATTTGTGCGCGAAGTGCGGCAAGAAATTGGCAAAGTAACTTGGCCAACACGTAAAGAAACAGTGTTGACGACAATAATGGTCTTGATTATGTCATTGATTGCTGCTATTTTCTTTTTGTTGGCGGATATCGTAATGTCAAATGTTGTGGAATGGATTTTAGGGCTCGGAAATTTAAGTAGATGACTTCTTCTTCACTACGCTGGTATGTTGTTCACGTTTATTCAGGTTTTGAGAATAAAGTGGCAGAAGCAATACAGGAACAAGCAGAGAAAAAAGGGCTTGCAGAGAGACTTGGCGAAATCTTGGTGCCTACAGAGGAAGTCGTCGAGATAATAAAAGGCGAGAAAGTCAAGTCGCAAAGAAAATTTTTTCCAGGCTATGTGCTGGTACAGATGGATCTGTCAGACGCTGTGTGGCAGCTAGTCAGGGATACTCCAAAGGTGACTGGTTTTCTTGGAGGGAAGGGGCGTCCTTCTCCAGTGAGCCAGAGAGAAGTGGATCGCATTTTACAGCAGGTTCAAGAAGGGGTCGACAGGCCTAAGCCGACTGTTGCTTTTGAGATTGGTGAAAGTGTTCGCGTTTGTGATGGTCCATTTACCTCTTTTACGGGATTAGTAGAAGAAGTGGATGATGAAAAAGCGCGGTTGAAGGTGTCGGTGTCTATTTTTGGACGTGCGACGCCTGTAGAGTTAGAGTATACTCAGGTTGAAAAGGTCTAGAGATGCTTAATGTGCGGAAGGTTTGCCATAACCGAACCGCAGCCTTAAAGAGTTGAAAGAATAGAGGTAGAGAGTGGCGAAGAAAATTAGTGGATATATCAAGCTTGAGATCCCTGCGGGGCAAGCTAATCCAGCACCACCTGTTGGTCCAGCTTTGGGGCAACGGGGACTTAATATCATGGAGTTTTGTAAAGCTTTTAATGCTAAAACTCAAAGTATGGAGCAGGGGATGCCTATCCCTGTTGAGATTACAGCCTATAGTGATCGCTCATTTACTTTTGTCCTAAAAACACCTCCGGCTAGTTATTTGCTCAAGAAGGCGGCAAATGTTAAAAAGGGGGCAACTGCGCCAGGTCAAGGTTTTGTAGGATCGGTTAGTATGGATCAAGTGCGAGCAATTGCTGAACAAAAAATGCCTGATTTAAGTGCGAATAGCATTGATGCGGCTGCTCGAATTATTATGGGTTCTGCCCGTTCCATGGGTATTGAGGTCAAGGAGTAGGTTATGGCAAAGCTTGGAAAAAGAATGCGTAAGGCTTGTGAGGAATTGGAAACTGGTGCTATTTGTCCCGTTGTCGAAGCTATTAAGGCAGTAAAAGGGCGGGCATCGGCAAAATTTGATGAAACAATTGATATTGCCATGAATTTGAATGTTGATCCTCGTAAATCTGACCAGAATGTGCGTGGGCTTATTCAATTGCCGAATGGGACCGGGAAAACAGTGCGTGTTGGTGTTTTTGCTAAAGGTGATAAAGCAGAAGAAGCCAGAAAAATGGGCGCAGATGTAGTCGGTGCTGAAGATTTGGCAGAAAAAGTTCAAAAAGGTGAGATTGATTTTGATCGTTGTATTGCCACTCCAGACATGATGCTGTTGGTAGGTAAATTGGGTAAAATTTTAGGTCCCAAAGGATTGATGCCTAACCCAAGGCTTGGAACAGTGACAACTGATGTTGCTAAGGCTGTACAAGCTGCCAAGGGTGGTCAGATAGAATATCGTGCTGAAAAAGCAGGTGTTGTACATGCTGGGATTGCCAAAGTGAGTTTCGATGAGTCGGCAATTCTGGAAAATGTGAAGGTATTTGTTCGAACTATAATGCAGTCTCGTCCTGCAAGTGTCAAAGGTGTTTATGTGAAAAAAGTGACATTGAGTTCAACAATGGGTCCTTCTTTTCGCTTGGATGTTGCAGAGCTTAGTCAATTACAGTAGATCAATGGATAAATGCGTTGGATATGGAGTTTAAGTTAAGTGCGGAAAGTTGAAAAAGAAAAGGTAGTGTCTACCCTAAATCAGGCTTTGCAGCAAGCTAGTCTGGTTGTGGTGACGCGACAAACAGGATTGACTGTTGGTCAGTCCATGGCGTTGCGCCGTCAGATGCGTGAAGCAGGAGCTCACTATCAGGTGGTGAAGAATACGTTGTCCCGTTTGGCAGTTGAGGGAACGCCCTATCAGGGGGTTGCTGATTTGCTTAAAGGGCCGACCGCTCTGGCATTTTCTGCTGATCCTGTGGCTGCAGCTAAGGTGGCTGTGGAGTTTGCGAAAACTCATGATAAATTTGAGGTTATCGGTGGCAATTTAGGTGAGCAATCTCTCGGTGTTGACGGGGTTTTGAATTTAGCTAAACTACCTTCGCTAGATGAGTTGCGTGGGAAATTGATTGGCTTGTTGACTGCACCAATGGGTAAGCTTGCTCAATTGTTGCAGGAGCCATCCAGTCAGTTGACGCGTGTTATTGGAGCGTATGGACGTTCTTAAAAAGTGGTTTTAGAGCCGAAAAGTTTTGGATTAGATGAAAAGGAGACTAGGAAATGGCTGATCTTAATAAAATTGTAAAAGATCTTTCTTCGTTAACAGTATTGGAAGCAGCTGAGCTTTCAAAGCTATTGGAAGACGAGTGGGGTGTTTCTGCAGCTGCACCAGTTGCGGTGGCAGCGGTTGCTGGAGGAGCTGATGCAGGAGCTGCTGCTGAAGAGAAGACAGAATTTGATGTTATTTTGTCTGCATTTGGAGAGAAAAAAATTAACGTGATTAAGGAAGTTCGTGCTATAACGAGCCTTGGTCTCAAGGAAGCGAAAGATCTTGTTGAGGCTGCGCCTAAAGCGGTTAAAGAGGGTGTAAGCAAAGCTGAAGCGGAAGAGATCAAGAAAAAGCTTGAGGCAGTAGGGGCTAAGGTTGAATTAAAATAGTTACTACTGTAAAGTGCACCGTTAATTTAAGTGTTCACTATTTTTAAATTGAAAGTACGGGGTTGCCCGTACAACTTTGTCGATGTATCTGGGAGTAAAGCTTCAACTTTACTCCCTATATGTCGTGATATACATAATAGTCTTACCTGTGAGGTCATGAATGGCTGAGTCCTTCACTAACTGCTGGCGAATTCGCAAATCATATGAACGCATTAAGGGTGTGGCAACAATGCCAGATCTTATTGAGATTCAGAAAAATTCTTTTGATGTTTTCTTGCAACGAGATGCCCTTCCTGAAAAGCGCGAGCCTTTAGGATTACAGGCTGTGTTTCAATCTGTATTTCCTATTAAAGATTTTTCCGGGCGTGCTACTTTAGAATTTTTTAAGTATGAGTTTGATGCTCCCAAGTATGATGTTGAGGAATGTCAACAGAGGGGGATGAGCTATGGTGTTCCCTTGAAGGTGACTTTCCGTTTGATTGTCTGGGACGTGGAGGAAGATACTGGATCGAAATCTATCCGAGATGTGAAAGAGCAATCAGTTTATGTTGGTGACTTACCTTTAATGACTAAAAATGGAACCTTCATCATCAATGGAATTGAGCGTGTTGTTGTGTCACAAATGCACCGTTCACCTGGTGTCTTTTTTGATCATGATCGTGGCAAGACCCATGTGTCGGGGAAATATCTTTTTTCAGCTCGTGTCATTCCATATAGAGGTTCTTGGTTAGATTTTGAGTTTGATGCGAAGGATGTGCTGTATGTGCGTATCGATCGACGTCGTAAGTTGCCGGTAACCACACTTTTAATGGCTATGACAGGTGCTGGTCTTGAGCTTAAAAATTCTGATAAAGCAACGAAAAATTCTGATAAAGCAACGAAAAATTCTGATAAAGCAACGAAAAATTCGGAAAAATCAAAGACTGATGAAGTGATGCACTCAGTGCGCTCGCGTGAAGATTTGTTGAGCTATTTTTATAAACGTCAAAGCTACTGCCAGGTTGCAGAAAATTGGAAAACTCAATTTGATCCCAATGTCTGGAAGGGCAAAAAACTTACACAGGATCTGGTTAATGCTGCTGATGGCAAGGTTGTCGTTAAAACCGGTGAAAAACTGTCGCCCCGATTGTTGAAGAAACTTGCAAGTGAAGGTCTCAAGGAAATTTTTGTTAATGTTGAGGATTTGCTTGGATGCTACGTTGCTGTGGATATGATTAATGAGCAGACGGGTGAAGTTCTGATTGAGATGGGTGAAGAAATCACATCTGAAAAACTCGATGCTATTGTCACTAGTGGTGTTAGTGTGATTGAAACCCTGGTGATTGATCACATTAATGTAGGGGCACATTTACGCAATACTATAATGGTTGATCGTAGCCAAAACCGAGAGGATGCGCTTGTGGAGGTTTATCGTGTGATGCGTCCCGGTGAGCCAGCTACGGTTGAAGGTGCTACACAGTTGTTTCACAGTTTGTTCTTTAATCCTGACCGGTATGACCTATCTTCTGTAGGTCGAGTCAAGCTGAATGCGCGATTGGGGTTTGAGACAGAAGATTCTCTCCGTACTCTGCGTGCTGAAGATATCTTTGCAATTGTAAAAACTTTGCTCGAGCTTAAAGACGGTCGAGGAACAGTAGATGATATTGACAACCTTGCCAATCGCCGGGTTCGCTCCGTTGGTGAATTGATGGAGAATCAATATCGTGTTGGGTTGTTGCGTATGGAGCGAGCCATCCGAGAACGCATGAGCTCTGTAGAAATTGATACAGCAATGCCCCATGACCTTGTCAATGCGCGCCCTGTTGTGGCAGCTATTCGTGAATTTTTTGGTTCATCTCAGCTATCACAGTTTATGGATCAAACCAATCCTTTGTCTGAAGTGACACACAAGCGCCGTCTTTCGGCCCTTGGGCCTGGTGGGCTTACTCGTGATAGAGCAAGTTTCGAAGTGCGCGATGTTCATCCCACTCATTATGGTCGTATTTGCCCTATTGAGACACCAGAAGGTCAGAATATTGGATTGATTAACTCTTTAGCAACGTTTGCGCGTGTCAATAAATATGGATTTATTGAAAGTCCGTATCGTAAAGTGGTGGGTGGTCATGCCACCGATGAAGTGGTATATTTGTCAGCTATTGAGGAAACGCGTCATACAATTGCCCAAGCAAACTCTCTTTTGGATGATAATGGGAATTTAACAGAAGAATTTGTCAGTTGTCGTCGAGTGGGAGAGTTTACTATTGCTCCTGTGAGTGAAATTGACATGATGGATGTGTCACCAAAACAGTTGGTGTCTGTGGCCGCGTCCCTAATTCCTTTCCTAGAAAACGACGATGCGAACCGTGCCTTGATGGGATCAAACATGCAACGTCAAGCTGTACCACTATTGCAGGCAGAGGCTCCCCTTGTGGGGACAGGTATGGAGCGGACAGTTGCACAGGATTCTGGAGTTGTTATTGTTGCCAAGCGTGATGGGATTGTTGATCAGGTGGAAGGTACACGTATTGTCGTCCACACGGCGGATGAAAATGATAAAACTTCAGCGGGTGTAGATATCTACAATCTGAAGAAATTCCAACGCTCTAATTATAGCACCTGTATTTCCCAAAATCCCCTTGTGAAAGTGGGAGATACGGTCAAAAAGGGAGATATTATTGCAGATGGTCCAGCCACAGAAGAAGGAGAGTTAGCACTTGGTCGCAACATATTGATTTCCTTCCTGTCATGGAATGGTTATAACTTTGAGGACTCGATCATTGTTTCGGAGCGCATTGTTCGTGATGATGTATTCACTTCCATTCACATTGAAGAGTTTGAGATTATGGCGCGTGATACAAAGTTGGGACAAGAGGATATTACTCGAGATATTCCCAATGTTGGTGATGAATCCTTGAGAAATCTGGATGAAACGGGTGTTGTTGCTATTGGTGCAGAGGTTAAGTCTGGTGATATTTTGGTGGGTAAGGTGACGCCTAAGGGGGAATCTCCAATGACCCCTGAAGAGAAACTTTTGCGTGCTATTTTTGGCGAAAAAGCTGCTGATGTACGGGATAGCTCTTTGCGGTTGCCGCCAGGGGTGTCCGGAATAGTGACTGATGTACGAGTGTTTTCACGTCGTGGAATTGAAAAGGACGAACGTGCATTGGCGATAGAAAATGCCGATATTAATAATCTAGCTAATGATCGAGATGTGGAACAATCTATCCTTGATCGTTCTTTCTATAATCAGCTGGAAAAATTATTGATTGGGCAAACCGTTGGCAAAGGACCCAAAGACGTCAATGCAAATGCTGCGATTGACAAGGAATTGCTTGAGTCTTTGAGTAAGGGGCTGTGGCGTCAGATAATCATTAAAGATGATGCGGTCATGGAGACGATTGAATCACTGAAAAAACAAATTGATATTCGTATCAAACAACTTCATAGCCATTATGAAGATAAAGTGGCAAAAATTCGTCGTGGTGATGAGCTTATGCCTGGTGTTTTAAAAATGGTTAAGGTGTTCGTTGCGATGAAACGAAAATTACAGCCTGGTGATAAAATGGCTGGTCGTCACGGCAACAAGGGCGTGGTTTCTATTGTTGTTCCGGTTGAAGATATGCCACATCTTGAAGATGGAACACCTGTGGATCTTATTCTTAATCCATTGGGTATTCCCTCACGTATGAATGTCGGGCAAGTTTTAGAGACTCACTTAGGTTGGGCATCGGCAAATTTGGGGCACAAGATCGGTGGCATACTTGCCAAAATGCAACAAAACAATGCTAAGCCAAAAGAATTAATGGACTGCTTGGAAAAAATTTATACAAAACCTGAAGAGAAAGAACTGCTGAAGAAGCGTACGCAGGCGGAGATTGTTGGCATGGCGCAAAGACTTAGCAAGGGTGTACCGATCTCGACTCCGGTTTTTGATGGTGCGCACGAAGCGGATATTGTGGAGTTGATGAATGAAGCCGGGCTGGATTCATCAGGGCAAGTAACTTTGATTGATGGAAAAACAGGTGAGGCTTTTGATCGTAAAGCTACTGTTGGAATTATGTATCTATTGAAATTGCATCACTTGGTTGATGATAAAATCCATGCTAGATCCGTTGGTCCATACAGTTTGGTGACACAGCAACCACTTGGCGGTAAAGCTCAATTTGGTGGTCAGCGTTTTGGTGAAATGGAGGTCTGGGCACTTGAGGCCTATGGTGCCGCTTATACGCTCCAAGAAATGTTGACTGTAAAGTCAGATGATGTTGCGGGGCGTACGAAGGTGTACGAAGCGATTGTCCGTGGTGATGATCAGTTTGAAACTGGAGTTCCTGAATCCTTTAACGTGTTGGTGAAAGAGCTGAGGGGGTTGTGTATTAACTTGGAGTTTTATCAAGCAAAGCCAACCGTGGGTGCGTAGCCTAGTGGTGAAGCACAATGACAAATTATGATGCTATCAATTGTAAATTAAATTAAAGAGAAGCAGTTATGAACAAGCAGATTATGAAAGTTCTCGATAAAGTTACCACTCCTCAAAGTTTTGATGAGGTATCTATTTCTATCGCCAGTCCAAAGCAGATCCGTGCCTGGTCTTTTGGGGAAGTCAAAAAACCCGAAACCATTAACTATCGTACTTTTAAACCGGAACGCGATGGATTATTCTGTGCACGTATCTTTGGTCCTATCAAAGATTATGAGTGTCTGTGCGGCAAATACAAGCGGATGAAATACCGTGGTGTGATTTGTGAAAAATGTGGCGTGGAAGTTACCCTTTCTAAGGTACGTCGCGATAGAATGGCTCACATTGAACTTGCAACGCCTGTAGCCCATATTTGGTTTACCAAAACTTTACCAAGCCGTATGGGAATTATGTTAGATATGACGCTGCGGGATCTGGAAAGAATTCTTTATTTCGAATCTTACGTTGTCATTGAACCGGGATTAACTGCCTTAGTTTATGGGCAAATCTTGAGTGAAGATGAGCTGTATAAGGCAGAAGAGGAATATGGCGCAGATAATTTTGAAGCTGCTATTGGTGCTGAAGCCTTTAAATCGATGCTTTTGGCTGTTAATTTAGAGGAAGAGCAAAAGAAATTACGTGAAGCATTAGTTGACACTGGTTCTGAAATGCGCCGTAAAAAGCTCGTCAAGCGTTTAAAACTTGTTGAAGCGTTTCTTTCTTCAAATGCTAGGCCAGAGTGGATGGTGCTAGATACTCTTCCGGTTATTCCTCCTGAATTAAGGCCTTTGGTACCTCTTGATGGAGGGCGATTTGCAACCTCTGATCTGAATGATTTGTATCGTCGTGTGATCAATCGTAATAATCGATTGAAGAGGTTGATGGAATTGCATGCTCCTGACATTATCATTCGAAATGAAAAGAGAATGTTGCAAGAATCAGTTGATGCTTTGTTTGATAATGGCCGTCGCAGTCGTGTAATTACTGGTGCGAACAAACGTCCTCTGAAGTCTTTGGCAGATATGCTAAAGGGGAAAACTGGGCGTTTTCGTCAGAACTTGCTTGGTAAGCGTGTAGATTATTCTGGTCGTTCCGTCATTGTGGTTGGGCCGAATTTAAAGCTGCATCAATGTGGCTTGCCAAAGCGCATGGCGTTGGAGTTATTTAAGCCCTTTGTTTATTCAAAACTAGAACGTTATGGTTTAGCTACTACAATCAAAGCTGCAAAGCGTTTGGTGGAGAAAGAACGCCCTGAAGTTTGGGATATTCTTGAAGAGGTCATTCGTGAACATCCTGTGCTATTGAACCGTGCTCCAACGCTGCACCGACTTGGAATTCAAGCCTTTGAACCGATACTTGTTGAAGGAAAAGCTATTCATTTGCACCCTCTTGTTTGTACCGCTTTTAATGCTGACTTTGATGGGGATACGATGTCAGTGCATCTTCCTCTTTCCATTGAAGCGCAGCTTGAGTCTCGTGTGTTAATGATGTCGACAAACAATATCCTAAGCCCGGCAAATGGAAAACCCATTATAGTACCGTCTAAGGATATGGTGTTGGGCCTATATTATCTCTCTTTAGAACTTGAACAAGAAAAAGGGGAGGGGATGGTCTTTACAGGTGTGGATGAAATTATGCATGCCTTGTCTGAAAACTTGATTTCATTACATGCCAAAGTGAAGGCGCGTATTGAAAAATATGATAAAGATGAAAATGTTGTATCTGCGATTGTAGACACAACGCCAGGTCGTATGATTCTTTCGCAAGCCTTGCCTAAGCATCCTAAAATTAGCTTTGACTTGGTCAATAGGCTGTTAACTAGTCGAGAAATTTCTGAATCGGTAGACACGGTCTACCGTCATTGTGGCCAAAAGCATACTGTACTTTTCGCTGATAAGATTATGGGGTTGGGCTTCAGCTACGCAACGAAGTCTGGAATTTCCTTCGGAAAGGATGACCTTGTTGTGCCAGTTAAGAAGGAACAACTTGTTAATGACACACATGATAAAGTTAATGAATATGAGCAGCAGTATCTTGATGGTCTAATTACTCAGGGTGAGAAATATAACAAGGTGGTTGACGTATGGTCGCGTTGTAGTGATCAAGTTGCTGATGCAATGATGAAAGAAATTTCTACTACAAAGCCTGGTCAACAGATCAACTCAGTCTATGTGATGGCCCACTCAGGCGCACGTGGTTCAGCTACCCAAATGCGGCAACTTGCTGGTATGCGTGGTTTGATGACAAAGCCTTCTGGAGAAATTATTGAAACGCCCATTATCGCAAACTTTAAAGAGGGGTTGAGTGTGGGTGAGTTCTTTAACTCAACGCACGGAGCTCGTAAAGGATTGTCAGATACGGCCTTAAAGACGGCAAACTCAGGATATCTTACCCGTCGTCTTGTAGATGTGGCACAAGATTGTGTCATTACTATGAGCGACTGTAAAACCTCAAAAGGTTTAGAGGTTTCAGCTATTATTGAGGGAGACGACTTTTTGTCTTCTCTCTCTGAGAGAATTCTTGGTCGTGTTATGTTGGAAGATGTGATCTCGCCACAAACTAGTAAAGTTATAGCCCCGCAAGGAACATTGTTGGATGAAGAGTTATCTAATTTAGTCGAAAAAAGTGGTGTTGCTAAGGTCAAGGTTCGTTCTGTTTTAACTTGTGAAGCAGAGCATGGCATTTGTGCTATGTGTTACGGTCGTGATCTTGCGCGTGGTATCCTTGTTAATTTTGGAGAAGCGATTGGTGTTATTGCCGCACAATCCATCGGTGAACCGGGAACACAGCTTACTATGCGTACTTTCCATATTGGTGGGGCAGCAACTGGAGGTTCTGAAAAATCTAGCATTGAAATTTCTTTTGATGCTTCAATCAAGATTAAAAACCGCAATGTCATCAAAAATACCGAAGGAATCCTTATTGTGATGGGGCGTTATTGTGAGATAGTTCTTGTAGATGATAGCGGTACAGAACGGGCACACCACCGAGTTCCTTATGGAGCTAAACTTCTTGTGGATGAAGGAGATCAGGCTAAAAAGGGACAAAAAATTGCTGAATGGGATCCTTACACATTGCCAATTATTTCAGAGCGAGAAGGGATCGCTTACTTCGTCGACTTAGTTGATGGAGTTTCTATGCGTGAGGTTACGGATGAGGAAACAGGTATTTCAAGTCGTGTTGTTTTAGATTGGCGACGTACTCCCAAGGGAGATGACTTGAAGCCGCGTATTACTCTGCGAGATAAAGTTGGAGATCCATTAACCTTGGCGAATGGCTTAGAGGCAAGATACTTTATGTCAGTTGATGCTATTTTGAATATTGAAAATGGAAGTCTCATTAATGCCGGTGATGTAATTGCACGTATTCCAAAGGAAGCTTCAAAAACAAGAGA
>SDBT01018287.1_pt1 | contig 11024 bp, 19 predicted proteins | sample 2277101 | NCBI WGS metagenome assembly SDBT01 (sample SAMN10404973, study PRJNA504765) | marine sediment metagenome | isolation source: marine sediment core GS10_PC15, 103 cmbsf | place: Arctic Ocean: Southern Knipovich Ridge | collected 2010 | reverse complement strand
AGATAAGGACTTGTGAAGAGCCGCTGCCTTCAGGGTAAACGTACCCTACAGGGTCAGCTCTAAACAGAGTGCAGTCTTCACAGGATTCAGGTTTGCGTGTCATGTTACTTTCTTTTCGGGAATTTCATTAAACTTCCTTTGGAAACGTGTCCTTACCGAAGACATGAAACTGTTTCATGTGTTCAAAGGTTTCCTTTAGCCCCGTAGCCATTTGAACCCCGCCGTCTCGTAGATGATAAGCAGCACCAGAACGAGGGTACTCATCTCGATCGTTAATCGCCGCATCCTCACAGGAACCAGCGATTCCTTTACAGATATCAAACACTCGGGATCGCTCTTCGATTATGAGGTCTACTATCTTGAGTTGAAACTCGTCGATCTCCAACTCTTCTATCTTCTCGAAGAGTTTCTTAACTGACTCAGTTGGATCTGACATCTTAGGAATTACTGTAGCCATATCTCACCCCTTGCTTGTTCTTCGTCAGAGTTCATCTCCAGCGCCAACCCCAAGTAGATGCTACCAAGGAGAGCGTCTCCAAGAGTGCCAGCCATGGTACGACGAGGTTTACTATCGGTATAGTAGACAGTGTCCACGACAACTGGACTGTTCTTGCCCAGTGAGATAGAGAACATCCAATCTCGGTTTAGAATGCACAAACTCATAAGGCCCATGATAGCAGCGACATCTGTCTTGTAATCAGGAACCATACGGGCGAGGGTTTTTTCTTCCAGCGAGTGGATGTAGTACCAACCCGGTTCCTTGAACTCTCCAATCACACCCTCAGGTTTTATCTTATGCGCCTCAAGGAACAGCTTATACTGACCTTCCTTTAGAACATATCCAGTCACGTCTTGAGTTACAAAGGTATGAAGCTTTGCTACTCCTTCGGGTGACGTAATTGTTTTGTTCTCGAACTCAATCATAGTTCATCCTCCTTTTCCTGAATCTCAGCCAGGGCTTTCTTCCTCTCTTCGATAGCTGCTCGAAAAACATCAGAGCGCTTCTTGGAACTCATCCTCATAAGATCACTGAAGCATTTTTTAGAGCAAACCATGGAGTTCTGACGGGACGGCTCGAAGGGCTCCTTGCAACTATAGCAGGACACCAGTTGAGTAGTGATACGAGAGATCTTGGCGTACACAATGCCCTTGCCATTTAGAACGTAGAGCTTGAGTATGTCACCTAAGCTGATCCCACACTCCATTCCATCCTCAAGTTCCGCCCAGTCCTTTGCAGTGATCTCCAATAATTCACTGTTGTTTCGTCGCTTCTTCAAGCGGATCGGCACTACAACCACCTTGAGACTTCAGCGGCAGCTTTAACTCTGGAGACATAGACATTCTCTCTTCCTACTATCCTAAGGCCCTCTGGTCTGCAGACTCTACTAAGCGCTACGTATGTCATTGCAGGCTCCTTCAGGAAGGTTCCGTTCACATCGATCTGAACGCTGTCTAAAGAGAGTCCTTGAGTCTTGTGAACAGTCGAAGCATAGGCTAGACGGAGAGGGAAGTATCTGATTGCTCCGATGACATAGCGTCCTCTGTAAGGATCGTAGTAAGCTTGGTTCCAAGGCTCTGGTTCTCTGTTAGGAACCATCATAGTTCGTGTACCGTGCTCACACTCCATCTCCACCATCGAGGGCCACTCTTCAAAACTGTCTGCGTACATTTCCTCCGGTATAGTCTTGACCTCATTGCGTCGAGTGATCTTACAGATGTCAACTGTCTCACCGCTTCGCTGTAACTTGACCGCGAATTTAGGAGTTCCATTGACTGGATAATACCCTAACTCTGTAGCAACTACTTCTCCCAAGTCTCCATTTGCATAGGTGAACGCTGTCCGGTCGTTTACCAGCAGCATCACTAGCGCACCCTCTTTAAGAACGATCTCCCGAGGGATGTTACTCGTCCACTCATTGAGCTGTTTACCCCAGCGATAATTCTGAGTCCTGATCTCAGGCGACTTGATCTTAGCCATCCGGCCAGCGTTATAGGCATCTACTCTCTTGTTGGTTCCAAAAATCGTAGTCCCTGGAAAGTTTGGATCAAGAGACCGACAGAACTCTACTCCTGCCTCATGAAGAAACGAAGCTGAAGCTGAACCATTCCCCTTTCTCGCAGCGTTGACAGCAGCTAGGAAAGTTGGGTTCTTCTGTCGATGAACCTCCGTGAGAGTAGTCGTATTAGCTTCAAACTCAGGCCAGCAGTCCGCTCTGAACGCCCAAGATGCATCAATCGGAGGAAGCTGAGCAAAGTCCCCCGTCAATACTAGATCTAGATCCACGTTCTTGTTTATTCTATCTATGGCTGAGTACAAGATGTCTAGTGCCTCTCCACCCATCATAGATACCTCATCGAGAACTAGAGCCACCTTTTCTAGTGCCACGTTGTAAAGTGACGTGTCTAGTAACCCACTTGCTGCCTTCTCCTTCAGGCTTTCCAAGTCGTAGAACTTGAGGAGGGAATTGATCGTTACCGCCTCTCCCCCGAGATTGATGGCTGCTATGCCCGTTGTAGCACAGAGCTTGCCCCAGTTTGGGTTCCTCTCCATGCGCTGGAGGATTTCGTAGGTCTTGCCAGTGCCAGCTTGGCCGGTTATGAATTCGACGTTCATGTTGTTAGCTCTCTGTTCCAGTTGTACCGCATCACAAAATCTTTGTACACATCTTCTTGACGGAGCACTCCCATCGGCAGGGGTGACTCATCTTCAGCAAAGGGACCATACTCTTTAACCCACTTTAGAAACTCTGGATCTAACGGAGACATCAAATAAAATGCCTCCATCGCAGTAGTCTTTACGTCCCAGTGCTTGATAATAGAAACCTCAAATTCCTCAAGTTCCCCAACACCGAGAGTCTCATAGATCTGTGCTTGGAGAGTTTTCTCAGTATGACGATAGAACTCAAACTCAGGATGGTATTTCACTGGAGAAGCAATGTCGCACAGGTAAGCCTCGCTAGCATCGTGAAGCAAGCCTGCCAGCTTAAGTCTAGGCGGACATAAGCGAGCAACCATTATGCTGTGCTCAGCTACAGAGTAGAATCTGCTCGTATGCCCTCTGAATCTAGGCATATTCGATAACGCCCATGCAACATCCTCAATACAGATCTCTCCTTTTTCCGGCGACAGAGGCCAGAACCTCTTGCCCGTGTAAGTCTGAATCCAGCTTCTGTCCTTTGCCATCGCTGTCTCCTATACAACACTGGCCTTACCCCAGCCGCACCAGCATGCCTGCTCCCTATATCGTCACTAGCGCAGGCTCCCAACGTTTGATTACTTCTTAGACTTAGCCGGATCAGGAGCGTTTTCAGTAACAGCTGCCTGTTCCCGATCACGTCGCTTTGTCGCGCCCTTCTTCTGCGCTGAATCAGGCTCGCGATCTTTCAACTCTGCGGAAACAATGTCAAGCACCGCTCGGGCTTCATTGACATCGGCGTTGCGAAAGTAGTTGACTGTCCTAAAAGAGAGGCTTTCTTCATCCTCACTTAAGATACCGAGCAAAGCTGTCTTGGTCTCTGGTGAAGCTGTCTTGATGAAATCGACCGCTCGTACTGAACCAGCCTTCTTGACTCCTGGCATTAGAAATCTCCTTTATGAGTCGGACCCAGGGGTTGAGCCCCCAGGTCCGTTTAAACAAACTACCAGACCAAGATACCAGCAGCGTTACGATGACGCCGCTTCTTGGTCCTGTAACCACTGCGATCTTTCTTCTTCTTTCCCTTGGTCTCCTTTGCCTTTTCCGCCCGTTTCAGAGACTCCTTGACGAGCCATCCCGGAATGAAAGGATGCTTGTCTCTCGGGTCGTTCAAGAGGTCGTCGTCCTGGTAGAGCTTGGACTGATAAAGGACAACGGCAAAGTGAGTGTTGAACAGGAACAACTCTACCGGCACTTCCAGATCCGGCAGTAGCGAGTCAGGAAACTGAGCTTTCCAGCCATAGCGACCTTCGTAAAGAATCGCTCGGCCCATGCCCCAGTGTTCAGTAACTGCGTTAGCTAGGTTGTACTGGGACAGTGAAGCAAACTCAGGACCATCGGCCAATGGAAGGCCGACCTGTTTGAAGTACTCCAGGTCTTGATCCCACAGCCTTGCGGCTATGGAATGTGAACGAGACGGATTAGGTGTGCTCAAGTAGTCTCGAACGAGAGGTCTGTTGCCATGGACTTCGACGAATCCAAAAGGAAGATCCTCTTCCGAGGGACCTCCCCCTAGCATCTCGACGTCCGGGGCAAATTCGCTCATTGCCTTGATGAGGTCTACGAATGGATGTGGCATCTAACCCTCCACCCTGATGTAGCGAGAGACCTTGAAACGTGCAGGAATCTCTTCGCCTGACTCCAGTTCCAAGACGTGGTTGTAGACGCCCGTTCCGTTTCCGCTAGCATCAACGATCTCGGGGAACGACTTCATACCGCGCTTGACTACTTTCTTCAGGTCTTTGGAGTAACCGACCCACTGACCCTTGACGCAGATCTCAGGTTCAGTCTGTGCGATCTCATTGAGCTTCCGAATGAGATCAGCGTCGCTTGTTTTGCCGGTGACGTCGATACCGAACTCTTCCAGAATACCAGAGATTCGGCACTGACCGCTTTCCGATCTGACAAGACACGACGCGGAGTCGAAGATGATCTTACCATCGAAAGGACCCTCGGGATCGATGATCGAGAGCACGATGTTAGAATCGTAGAAGTAGCTGCCTGCATTCGGACCCTTCTTGATAGGGACACGAACGAAAGCGTTGGTCTCCGCCATACGGAATTTAACGAGATGCTTTCCGTCAGGAGGAGGAGCCGGAGTGGCAAAGGCATCACCACCTTCTTTGATGTCTAGGATCTCTTCTTCAAGATCCATCGCGTTGATATCTACCTCAACGATAGTTCGATTCTGGATCTCTTCGTCTGTTACTTGATGCTCTGTTGACATAGGTTTTTCTCCTGTCTAGTTTCGTTGTGAGTCAATCTGTGCTTTCCAGCTAGCTAAGGAACTAGTCCTTGCTGCCGTGAGTTCTTGAATAACATCCAAGTACTCGTCGAGCCCCTTTTCCAAGGTCAGCTCGAAGTAACCACCAGGAAAGCGTTTCATAAGAGCAGGAATCGCTTCCGATGGCACTCTCGTTTTGGCCTTTTGTACGATGCCAGTGGATGTATCAGGATGTGACACAAACCAGGCTCGTACGCCAAGAACTTTTCGTTTCACCTTCGATCCGGCTTTTGCACCGGGTACTTCCTCCTCGCTCTTCTCATAGAAGTCGAAGTGGAGACAGTCACCAACCCAGCCGGGGACCTTTGCCGTAGCTGCTTGACCGATGACCGCGGGTCCGATGATTGTGCTGCCGCCGTGCTCCCTATCCTCTGAACCCTTTGACTCATGAGCAGTCCAGAGAACCTTCTCCACGGGAAGTTGATTCGTCAGCATGATAAGCTGATGAATGAAGCCTTGAATAGTGTTGTAGTAGGTCCGACTGCGGCCATGAAGGCTAACTGATCCTTCAGAGTATTTGTAAATAGCGTCGTTGTTCAAAACGATACCAGCATCCTGAAGCCGAGCCATGCAGAGGTCAGCGATGGTTGTAATACCCTCAATAGCGTAGCCTCCGAACTCTTTCCAGGTTTCCTCAGTAGGCTTCTCGAAGACCATCTTGCCCTTCAATTTGTTGTACACAGGCCAGTAGCCTTCACAGAGCCGTTTCATGGACTCGATTGGATTAGACAATCCAGCTAGGCCATAGGGGACGATGATGCCGGCGTCGATTTCAGGTTGTATTGAATCCCAGCCACCTAAGTCGCCGGATAGGAGTCGAGTCTTCTTCCCATAGGTCTTGTAGATCCAGCGGGCAAAGAAGCCTACGTTGGTAGTCTTATAGGTTCCCGACTCACCGAAGATTAAAGAGATCTTTCCACCTTTAGGCATCTTTGTCCTCTCTAACTGCATCCTCAATCTTGATAGGATGCTTGCCGATCTTGCTAACGTCATCCCGTAGAACCCTTGGAATAGACAGACTATCTAAGCGATAATCAACAGCTTCCTTGATAGTTGAAAACAAACGGACTCCTTTCTTTCGAGTCCAAACGGAGTACATCACTATTTCACAAGGCATCAGCAGCCTACTAGCAATATCGCAATAGCGACAGCACCAGCAAGAATTAGTATCCTTCCGATATCCGCTTCATCAATCATTTCGTCAACTCCTGTTCCATGGCACGAACCTCAGCGTCATGATGAGGTTTTCTCCAAACAAAATCTCCATCCTCAATAGGCGTCACTTCACAAGACTTCATCGTTCCGTGACAGAGTTCCAAATAGTTACAAGCACTTGGATAGTCACAGGCATGAGTGTACTTCGGGAAGCGCCGGTCGAGTTCATGTTCGATAAGATCCATGTCAGCGCCATCAGTGTAGAGAGCGTTGATTATAGCCTCATCCCTTGCGACAACCCTCTCCTGCTCAGTGATACTAACCTTCCAAGACCTGATCTCGTCCTGATTTCGGAAGTATGGGAGCGGAAGGATAAAGGCCTCATCGAAGAAGTCCATATGAGTCGGTTGAACCCTGTTAGCTGCCAAGAGATTCACCCAAGCCTCAATACCCATGTTACCCTCAGCCCAAGGTTGATAAGGCTTGGCAGTGTGGTAGTTTAAACGCTTCACCTTATCTGGGATGTCAGGATCGTCCCACTGCCAGCGCCAGTAGTACTCTTTATCTAGTTGATTAGACTCCAAAGCCACGATCTCGTCAACAGACATACCGACTATCTGATCGGACTGCCCGCCGCTTCCTCCCTTAGGCTCCTTCACATAGCCTCTGATGAGAGGGGAGTACTGAATCTTAGGCGCTCCCTTCTTCGTGGCCTTGCGCTCACCTTTTCTGAGGAACTCCATCTTGACGCCGGTTATACGACGACCTAAGCGGTTCTCAAGGATAACGCACTCAGAGATCCCTTGCATGTCGTGGTTGCCAGCTTCCTCTTTCCTCTTGTCCCATTTGCCCGCGGTCTTAAACGACAGGGCATAAATAGCACTCTCATCACGTCTGCTCTGTAAGAGACCATCAGACCTACCTTGCCAGATGATTTGACCCGTATTGGTTCCAATGCTATCGATGCCCGTGGCAGTGTTCTCAATGAGATCCTGCCCAGTCCATCTTACTTCAAGTAGAGGAAGCAGATCCTCTTGCTCAACCTCCAGGACTCGGAACTCTTTCAGGAGGTTCGGTAGCTGCCGGTGCCAGTAGGCCCAGACGAGTCCTTCAATAAGCGCTCCCTGCTCCATGCCCACATAATAAGCGTCCTCGTTGTCGTCAAGATTTAGCCCAACAGTGCGAAGGAGATTGAGATACTGCTCTTTGTAAGTGTGTATGATCTCTCGGGCTTCGTCTCGGGAGATGACGTCATCGTGCTTGTAAGCGTATTCAAGAAACTTCGCCAAGATCTCATGCACATAGATGCCGACAGTGAGATAGATGTTCTGCCGCTTGGGAACGATACCGCGTTCACCGAAGCCGGTGGACCACCAACGGAAGCGGTGGCAGCGTTGATAGGAGACTGTTCTAGTGCGGTCAGTGAAGATTTGGAATGGTGATGTGCTCATGATATGTGGAATGTCCAACTCTCTCCCGTATTACAGTTGTAAGCTTCGACACATGAAGAACGAAGCTCCTTAGCGACACATCTAACCACGAAGCGAATGAAACGTTCTGCTAGCTTAGACATCTGGATTTAGCTCTCCAAACAGATGATCCCATACAAAACCAACCGGCAACATCACTGGCATTGTGAATGGAATCCACGCCACAAGCATAAGGAGTGGTATAAGCGGCGATAGTACTAAACAAAGCCAAATGGGTGTAGGTGGTCCGCCACCTCTTTCAGCTATCATCAGGCTTCTCCTGCGGTCCTGCTTTAAACGCCTCATGAGCCTGCTTACGAGCGATTGCACGTCGAACTCTACGAGGGATTGCTAATCCTTTCTTCCCTGAGTAGGCGACAGACATCTCCTGATGAGCTGTCTGAAAAAGCATGCGCCGGATAACTTGTCTCATGTTGTGCATTTTTTAGCCTTGTAATTCTCAACCGCCTGCCTCACTCCCTTGTCCGTTGAATCCGGCCAAATGGTCTCGTTTAAACGCCAGCCTCTACCAGTCGTACTGTCTCGAAGGATGACCTTAGGAGAGTACGATCCGGTCAAGGAGTCAAGGTAGTCTAAGATTTCAGTGTCAGTCATCTTAGTCTCCTTGCTACCGCTAGGGACATCAGCCAAAGTGTGCCAGCTCCTATAAACAGCATCGCTCCAAAGGGATCTTGATGATAGTGACCTTCAAGAACAGCACCGTGTAGAATGAATCCAGATGTAACAGCCTCAGGTAGTCGTAGGTTCATCTCACCCTCACGATCTCATGCCACCCAGCATCCGTCATCATCTCGGGAATGTCCGCAAGACAGGAATCAGTCCAATCATCAGGAGAGGGACCATAGATGATCCTATAGTCAGCTAACTTGCCGCAACCAATACGGCAACATTGGCGTCTTTTGGCATAAACTGAAACAGGATAGTGCCGCCTAGCTGCTGCATCTAACCAAATGGCGGCCTCTTCGAGAGTATCAACACTCTCAGAATCCTTGAAGCCGTTCATCTGATTACCTAGCTTGACTTCATACCCTCTATCCCAAAAGCTGCTGATGGAACAGTTGATTTTGCTGGCGTACAACTCCTGAATAACGTGATTTAGTTTCATACTTTCCCCCAGTTCTTAACAAAATCCTTAATCCCTCGAAAGACATCCTTCGCGGTTTCAGCCCTTCTAACCGAGTAAACAAACCCCTCACCAGTCATACCGGCGTAAGTTTTTGTTGCAGGATTGTAAACCCAAAGCTGAATCCTGCAGATGACCTTGCCTGACCTATCTTGGCAAGCCTTCATGATCTCATCATTGCTCTGTTTCCTGCCACCTTTGTGTTGGTAGCCAGAGTTGCGAGTATTCTCTCGCATGATGGGACAATCGTTTGTGGTGGCGAAGTGAAACCAGGAAGTAGGCATCGTCAGAAAACCTTTCCTCTTAACTACTGGGAGGGACCGGCCCCAAGACCAATCCCTCCCCACGTTGAAGGATAATGGCTGAGGAGACCACCACCTTCTCAAAACAACGGAGCGCCTCTGCGGAGGTGCTGCAACGCTGTCAAGTCCTTGCCGAGAGCTGTGCTACTCTAAGCGAAGGACGTTCAAGATGGCAGGCGTAACCCCTGGCATATAACTTGGTTACGGGTGCATTTCTCGGGTTCTTGCCTGCCATCTGAACCCAGTATACACGGATGCTAGACATCTGTCAACCCCCCTGAAGAATTTTATTGCAGTTTATTTTTCCACGGCTTCGTGTTAGGGTTGAAATGTAGCTACGTGTGCGAGTTGAGAGGGCTGTACCAGAACCTGCTAGAGCCGTGAAGGCTCTACTCTGTTGCAGCCCTCTGTAGTACAACTCGCACATCAAAACGAAACCAGACGAGGATAATCTGACAAAAATCCACATTCAAATACTCCAACTAAAACCCATCAAGCCACCTTCCCACTAGCACGTAAGAGGAGGTTTAAACGTTGCCTGGCGACTTGCCACAAGAGAAGCGATGGCCGGATCTTCGAGACCATGTGAACCATTGGTTCCATGAGCCTGACGACGAAGCCTTGCTCGTTGCTCTGTGTGCCGGCGTAGCTCATTATTGGACTAGCGAGGCCCCTGTGTGGCTGTTCGTCGAGGGCGGCAGCTCATCTGGCAAGACCGCAATTATCATCGAATCCCTACGCTGCTTGCCCAACGCTAGAATCATGGGCTCGCTCACCGAGAACACTTTTCTCTCAGGCTACGGCAAGGGAAAGAAAGGCAAGGAATTCTCTCTCCTACATGAGATCGGTGCAAGCGGCCTGCTCCTATTTAAAGACTTCACAACTTTTTTGAGCAGACGCAAGGAAACTAAGATCGAGATCGCCTCTCAGCTCCGGGAGATCTACGATGGGGAATTCTACAAGGACACGGGAGGATCTAAACAGCTCCTCTGGTCGGGCAAGATCACCATCATCGCTGCGGTCACTCATGCAATAGAACGAGAATGGCTTCTGATGCGAGACATGGGCGAACGCTTCTTAACAGTCCGTTGGCCGAGAGGAGACGGGAGAGAACAAGCCCGCCGCGCACGAACTCAACGTAAACATCTTCAAGAGATCAAGGATGGCATAAGAGAGAAAACTCTAGCCTTTGTAGATCACACCAATCTGAAGCCAGCCTCATTTGAGAACGATCAAGACGCTGAGATAATGGACAACCTGTGCGATATGGTAGCAGTCTTACGCTCTTCAGTTCAATGGGATTGGCGAACGAAACAGATTGAGTCCGTCACTGAACCCGAGGGAACCGGCAGACTCTCTTTAGCCCTAACCAACATGGCCTGCGCTTCAGCGTCACTATTCAGACGAGAGTATGTAACAGATGCAGATCAGAAGCTCGTTCGACGAGTAGGAATGGATTCAGTTCCCAAAGCAAGAGAGTCTATCTTCCGCTACTTACTCACTGAGGAAGCCGGCTCCAGCTTAATCGAGATATCAAAGGCCACCAAAACCTATTACGCAGAGATTCTGAAGGCTACTCAAGAGCTGGCAGCATTAGGCGTTCTCGAACTCGACATGGATTCAATGCCATTTGCCGAGGTAAGGCCCTACTTTAGGAAGTTAGCGAAGAAGGCGGGACTAGACAATCTAAAGGAGACATAATGTACGACTACATCAGACTTGGAACTGAAATAGGAGAGTTAGTCACTGAGAAACAAGCAGCTTATGGAGATTCATTTGGTCACTCAGGAGCCATCATGAAGATTCTCTATCCTAATGGGATCAGCTCTGACCAGTTGGAAGATGCTCTAGCGATAGTTCGAATCCTCGACAAGCTGTTCAGGATCGCAACGGACAAGGACGCCTCAGCAGAGAGTCCTTACCGTCACATCGCTGGGTATGGTCTGTTAGGAGCACCACGAAGTGAGAAGACTAC
>SDBT01018286.1_pt1 | contig 11024 bp, 4 predicted proteins | sample 2277101 | NCBI WGS metagenome assembly SDBT01 (sample SAMN10404973, study PRJNA504765) | marine sediment metagenome | isolation source: marine sediment core GS10_PC15, 103 cmbsf | place: Arctic Ocean: Southern Knipovich Ridge | collected 2010 | reverse complement strand
TAGTTGTCATAGTACCCTCTTATGGTCTGACCGGTCCCATACTATACTATGAAGCAAAGATTATATCAACCCCTTACAGAATGGTGCCGATTCTCAACTCTTCGTCAGTGAACGCCGTAACCAGTTCGATGTCTTCAGCACTTGCCGATGAAATGAACAGTTGGTCAGGCTCAGCGCGAATTTGGAACAGGCGACCAAACGCCTCTTCGTCTTGCTTCGGTACTGCAACAACAGACTGAATGTTAGTGGCTAACTCTTGGTGAATAAATGCCAGAAGTTCAGTCATATAGAACGTTTCACCAAAATCGAAGTTATCAACCGAGAAGAACAAATCAATGACTTCAAGGATACGCAACCGCAAGTCATTCTCAGATAGCAAAGATCCCTCTGTTTGAATAACCTTAAAGGTGGCCTGCAACGCGGGAATCGCCTGTTGACCAAATAGAATCTTGTAACGAGCGGTATGATAGATAATGGCATCCGACATCGCTTTGAAGTTCTCAAAGTCAGCAAATTGAATTCTAAGTTCTTCAGACGATGGTTCTTCTGGCAAATCTTCTGTTGGTGTATTGTTGAACAACGCCGTTCGGAATGCATCATCAAATGCGGTCGTCAATATAAATGCGTCCATAACATTAGAGACAGATGGATCAATTCTGAACGCATCCGGCGCAAAATGGAGCCACATAAATTTAAGATTAGCGCGTCCTATTTCAAACTTAAAGATAGTTTGGTCTGGTGCAACAATCCAGGTGCCTGTTACAAGTACATCTGCTACCAACCAAGTAGCAGTGCTGATATCATAATGAATATCTCCCTCGAACACAGTCCATGCTGTAATAGGTAATCCAGTAAGAACTTGATCAGGTATACCCGTTATGCTTACAAGATTGCTGAAGTCGGTTGAAATGACCTCTCCAGAAAAAATATCTCCTTGCGTAAAAAGCCCATAGGTTCCACGGGGACGTGTTGAGATTCCAATTGGATCAAATACTGAAAAGCCGAATTCTTCAATCTTTCTCCACAAGACAAGGTCCGTGAACCCATCTTGAAGAACAATATCTTTGAATAGAAACGGGTTATCCGTGAATCCACTATTATCCGTATCAGCGGGAATGACTTCCAGCCCATTTTCATCTACATAACCATCCGGACTACGTAAAACATCCTCAACAAACAATGGTACATCTTCACCCAGGTACTGAACCAACAATGAGCTTGTTGATATGTTGCCCAAGTTGTTAGTGAACCCAATGGTATCAGGCTCTGCCGAGGGGTCGATGCCAACACCACCAAGAATAACGAAGGCAGACACAGCCAAGCCCGCTGGCGGGGGAGTTGGGAAGAAAATTGAATTTGGACCAGATACCGCCCATGATTCGGGTGGTGGTGGAGTATTATCCCATGGGCCAACTTGCAAAATACCATCCAAGAAGACCAACGTAGATTCTCCTGCAACCGAACTCTGATCAGTAAGAACAAAGGTACTCGTGATACCATCCGCTACACCAAAGCTATAGTCATCAGTCCTAACAAGAGATGGATCAATCGCTAAAATGATATGAACAATAACTCCTACGGCTGGCGGGGTGGTCATTTCAACTCGTGTATTAAGCGGACTGCTAACGACCGTATATAACGACGAGTCTTGGAATACACCATCCAAATACACCATGACTGTATTTTCAGTTTGGTTTCCGACATTGAACGCAGAAGCGGCTAGTTCTGGGAACGTGTCTTCGACACCGTCGCCGGTAAACGTAAACCTAGCGAACAGCCCGTTACTAATATTCGGAATCAAATAAATAAACAGAAATGCACCTGCTGCAAGTGGTGTCGTCAAAACTATTTCCGAAAATGTTGCAGTATTATTGAACGTGTAATCTACATTAGCTCGTTGAAATACTCCATCAATCCATACAAAAGCATTTTCAGCATTAACAAACTCTGCTCCAGAACCCATTAAGAATGCAAAATCAATTCCGTCGCCCTGGAATGGACCTTTTACTATTGTGTTTTGCGATTTCAGTGTATTGCTAAGAGAAATACATACCAAGATTTGCGCACCGTCTGATGGTGGCAACACAAACACAATAGAATCACCAGATACCTTAGTCTCAATGGTGTAATCCACTCCCAAAATTTGTAGAACGTCATCTACAGTAACCGACGAGTTTGGATTTAATGGATTTTCCTTAGTGGTAAACTTGACTGTTGTACCATCTCCTAAAAACTCATAACAAAACAAATCACAGGCAAGTATATTAGCCAGTGTGATGTTAGCAACGCTTCGACGCCGAAGACTATCTCGTGATTCGTTGCATTCAAGTATGATAACACTGTCTCTTGCAACCTGACCAGTATCCGGGTCGATAACAGACTCATTGCTCGCAAAGAAGAAATCATTCTCTCTGGCGGATTCGAAGAAGGTACCAAGACCACGGTCAACAATCTTCCATTTATCACCGGACACTCCACCGGGAACAAACTCCAGATATACCATCCAGGATTGATCAAGATTCAATCCGCTGGTGTCTCCTTGATTGTCCAAACAGAACAGTCCATTTGGTTCTTGTTTATCGAGATTATCAGCCGTAATAATATCCCACGTCTGCGTTTCCAACACCCAGGTCAATCCAAAGTCAAGTTTTAGTTCCAACTGCTGCTCAATCAGAACCTTCTCGCCATCAGTAAAGTTTGTGCGAAACGGGGGGAATACTGAAACAATCTTAATATCGTCTTCAATGACTCTTTCTAAAATAATACCATCCACTATGTCGCCATCGTCAATGACTCGATCTACACGAACCGTAGCACCTCGTGGACTAGAAAGACGTAAGACTGCATCAGTGGTAATAAATTTGTCGGGAGAAAGAAGTGTTGCATCTCCTACTGGAACCGCTGTAGACGAAAGCCCTTGTACACCAACAAGTCGTCCGCGTGACTGAAATGATACAATGGAATCCTGAAACCAAAAATGACTGGTTGCGAAAAACTGCTCCGGGTAATCATTATAATACAGATTTTCCTTGTTTGCCTCTTGGATTTGAGGTTCTATGAAATCCTGAATAAGAACCGGAAGTTGAACAACTGACACATCGGCTGTAGCGAAAGTAACCCCTCGTACTCTCTCTTGAAAATACCGCCCATCTGATGCGACGATTTTTAGATTCTCATACAACCCAGTTGGATCATGCAGCTTAGCAAAACGGCTTTGGCCAGAAAAAGTTCGGTTAACCGTCTTGACCTTTCGGATAGCATTGTCTCGTAAGAAGAAACTATTGTAATCACGCCCCGTAATCATTCGGTTTTGCGCGTAATACACTTGATTGGCGCGGGTCCGGATACTAAAATTAGTTTCCGAGGTCGCAGCATTAACAATCGGCTCCTTCAAAGAAACCGTCATCGTCAATAGAAAGACTGTTCCATTTACCACATATGGCAATGTGAAAGATTCCAACCCGATGTCTGAAGGATTAACAACCTGCGGTTGGGGATTACTGGTACGGTACCAAAAACGAAATGTTCCAACTGGGATCTCACCAAATTTACCATCACCAAATCGAATACGAACTCGGTCATTCTCCAATGTGTCTATTTCATAAACTTTCCGTGCATCGCCAGTCCCCTGTTGACCTGTTGTAGTATCTAACGTACCTGTCCTATCGGTTGGCAAGAAGGAAACACTTTCTCCGAATACGGTATCCACCTGCTCCCACGTCGCAGAAATAAGACCGTTTGCATCGAGTTCCTGAACAAAAAAGTCGTTGTTGTTGATATTTTGAACATCAATCTCAACAATACGGATAATCTCCGATTCCACAAACTCTTCGTCTTGAAATTGAAGCCGCCCCTGTCGTAATTGGAAAAAGAATCCAGTACCATCACTGGCTAGACCACGCCCATCCGTATTGAAGAAGACGTTATACGCATTTTCTGGACTCGGGCTAAACTCTTCAAATTGGCCGGTGTCTTTGTTTACTTTGGCGTTGATGATATCGAAGGGAAGCTCCACACCATTAATGGAAGTGGAAAAATTAAAAGACCCAGAATCGGGAGCTTGCCCGTTGAATACATACTGGTCAACACGAGTGGAACCCTCTTGAACTCTAGTCAGGGGACGACCAAACGGAGTTCGGGAGGCGAATGCAGCATTCATCACAATGATAAATTGCTCGAAAAAGTCCTCATTTCTTGGGTCACTCCAAGTAACCTCACGGTCCTGAAGGGCAATATTATTGGAATCAAAGAGTGCCTGATTGGTACGGACTGTCTCAATTCGAACCTGCCCTCGGGCACCCCGGACACGAGAAATCTTATAGCTGACGTTCTGGGCAAGCCGAATCAGGCTATCCCGGCGCTCAGCAGTTGCAAGGAAGTTCTCACGTGTGTTAAGGTCTATTCGAAATGCGATGTTCTGGCTGAGCCAAGCCAAAACTTCGACCTTCATAATAAACTCGGAGGAGGCAATCCAATCGTTAAATTCCTCGGGGAAAACATCCCGGAGGTGGTTCAAAATAGCAGAAACTAAGTTGTCAAAGTCATAGGCGCGGAATTCGACGTTCTGGATGGCATTATAAATGCGAATCCAATCCTCGGATACGAACAGGGTATTCTGTCGTTGTAATGCACTCATTAGCCACGGGCCTCAAATGATGCCTGGAAATTGATATTCATATCAAGCTCCACCATCTGTAGGGTTGCTTGTATCCTAATTTGGTACTCATCGGGTAGAACGTCAACATTGATTTCTAGCGATACGACCCGAGGATCGTCAGCAAAAATTCGCTGTGCGTCTGCGACAACCAACCCTTTAGTTCTGTCATCAGATAGACTAAAGAGCAGGTCATGGATAATAGACCCAAAACCGGGTCTTCCAACTCGCTCGCCGAGCCGGGTACTGAAATTATTCAAAAGGTCTTGTTTAACTAACTCAGCGTCATACAATCGGGTGTCGATACCCTGATTGGCGACTGATGAAAAACCACGATAAAGGGGTGCTGCCATCTTGAAATCCTATTAACCTAGACCCATATTGCAAAATTGGTCTCTATGCTGGTTTCCCGGCATTCAGACTATTTACCATCCGTTCCGTTAAGGAAAAACAAACTACGACCTGGAGGTTGACATGCGTGAGGCTATTAAAACCAGCGACGCACGACTATTCGTGAAATCCTATCAGCCGTTGCTGAATAAAGAGGATGAGAAGAAACTATTTCAAGAGTGGTGGAACTCTAACCCAACCGCCTCTCGGGAATTCATCGACCCGGAAAACAAGGATGTTACTTGTTTCCGTGGTGGAGATGACGAGACATATCTGACTCAAATTATTCTGTCCTATGGACCCATCATCCGCAGGGCTATCAAAGAATTGGCTGGATACAAGATGTCAGAGGATGAACTTTTGTCCGAGGGACTGATAGCCCTCGCAGAGGCCGCTCGTCGGTACAATCCGTCTAATCACGGGGCTACTCGCTTCGCTGCCTATGCCAAAGTATGTGTAAAGGGAATGATGCAAGGATACATCATGAAGAATTTCTTCTTCGTACACATGTGCACGAATCACACAAAAAAGAAGTTGTTCTACTCTCTTCGTAAGCTCATCGCGATTGAGCTTCATAAACACGGGCAGTTCAAATTGACTCCAGCAATAACCACCGAGTTGGCTACGAGTCACAAACTATCGGAGCATGATGTTGTTCAGATGTATGTGATGTTCCAAAATCCATACTTCTCCCTGGATGCCCCGCGTATGAATGACCCGACCAGCAACAGAAACGATGACAACAGTTGGGTACACAACGGTAGCACTTCTACGCTTGGTGAATTGCTTTTCAATAAAGACGGCAACACCGAAACTATGGTGATGAACGACGACGAGTTTGAATTTCACAAGCGTATTGTGAAAAGTGCCATGACCAATGTGCTAACCGATAGAGAACAGACGATTTTTGTTGCCCAGGTACTTGCCATCGACAAGGATGAACAACGCACACTTGATAATCTAGGCGACCAGTACGGGGTGTCTAAAGAACGTATCCGCCAACTTCGTATACTCGCTGAAAAGAAAGTAGACCAGGAGATCGTTCGTCTCGTAGAGGAAATGGACATGATTCCGCGAGATCTATTCTCGGCTTAAACCTGAGCAAACAATTGCTCCAGTTCCTCGCGCCTGCGCCTGCGGAGACCAAGTTCAACTCGCGTTCGAATCGATGGCTCGCACCGGCTGCAAGTTGAAAGTCGCATCCAGGCTTGGGGAACTTGGGAAAAATCACCCGAGTTGAAATTGCTGCGTTCAACCATACGCCGAAGGGCACCTTCGCCGCCGTTGTATGAATACGATACCATGGCGTCGAATTGCCCTTGGGTAATATCTGTGGTTACTTGTCGGCATACAGCTTGCTCAAACTTTTGCAAATCTAGCTCAAACAACCGGTCGGCTTCCTGTCTGGGAATGTTTAGATTTCCGTTAAAACGGCGAAGTGCTCGGATGTCATCTGCCGTTACAACACCATTAATGGTATCACCATTAATGGTATCACCGATTTTGATAAAATGTCCGAACCCAATCGAGTATCCATCGGCATCGGGATAGGCTTTGCTTTGAAATCCACCTTCTTTGAGATGCAAAAAATCTACACCCTTTTCAGAGGTAGTATATGTATTGCAAGCTGCAAATTCTCCCTGTGGTGGTAAATCATCATAAGACGCAGCTTCGGCGAGATCATCTGTGGAATAATCCTGCCCTTGACGGAATCTAGTTGCCTCCGGGAGACTCAACGCTGTAGAAGAAGCTATCGTAGTACCACCAACACGCGAAACCGGTGTAGATGATTCATCAATAAACCCGGTTAAACCACGAGACGATTCGCAACGTCCCGCATATGGCTGATGCTGCGGAACCGTCATTCCTGCAATAGTAATAAACTCCGATGGTGGATCAATACAATCCTTCACTTCTTGGTCAGTTGGAACACGGAAGATAGTTTCGGTTCCTGGAATAGATGGCTCTGAACAAGAACCCGCAGATTCAGCAGGCACCGCAGGCTGTGCTGGAGAGGCCGGTGGTCCATTCAAATGAATGTTCGGAGTACCCGTCATAATGAGGTCTCCAAAACTCAAAAAACTCATCTGGAGAGTAGATTGGTGATGCATAGTAAGTCCCGAGCTAATGTCCATTGTTCCACCCACTGCTTGTAAATGCATGTTCTGAACAGAACTAATATCAACATTAAGTGACGATGTGATGTGGGTATCACCACCAACCGTAATATCAAGGTTTTTTTCTTGTGCCAACGGATCAGAACCTACAGACATATGTAAAGATCCACCAATATTCCAATCAGCATTCTTAGTCACATTGAGACACATGTCGCGGGTTAACGCTGGATTCGAATCGGTACCAATAGTCACGTCCAAATTTCCGGCACTCTTAATAAGTGTGTCACGGGTATCTTGTCCAATACCGGAATTTTTTCCCCAAGTAGGATTTGGATCGTAACTGAGGTTCTGTGGCGGTAAATCATTCTTACCGAACTCGAATTGGTTTGTCCCTTTGAGTGCTATGTTTGTATTTCGTCGTACCTGAAGATTGAAATCTCTTTGTGCATCGATATTGATATCTCGATCCGCTGTGAGGTTAATATCTTCACGGGCATGAACAGAAACACTACCCTCAGCGAAGATATTAATCTTGCCGTTATCTATCATTTCAATCCACATGTTGCCTCGTGCTGTGGAAATATAAATGAATGGGTCATCACACCGGTCTGAAAAATACAACTGAGATCCTGCTGATGATCTCAGACGAACGCCCTGAAAATCGGGATGGTCATCAAAAGTCAATTGATGGCCACTAGTTGCTACATCAGTTAAGCGCGTACCAGTTTCATCAAACCGTTGTCTTTCGCCACTGGCGGTGTTTAGATTCTTCTTTTCCGAATCGTAATTCCAACCCGCCGACTTAAACCCAAAAACATACGAGGGACTTTCACGTCGCGCACTAGAGTTTCCTGCTCCACGCAATGAATCACACAACAATCCAGCCTTTTGGGTATTCGTAGCAAACTCCGGAGACACCAATACATCAATAAGTTCTCGTTCTACTGGGTTGTTCGCATCATTGCTAAGGCGTTCCGTTTTATCCATAGCCGGAACAAGAGATTCCGCTGGAGCTTCTTCTTTAAGCCGAGCCGTCTCTTTATGAATTGCAGTGCCGTCCGTATCCTGTTTACCATCCAAGTCGGCAGGAGGACGCCCAGGACTTCCTGGTACCATAAAATTACGGTTGAAGTCGGGAACCATTCCAATCCAAAATCCTCTCTGCGGATCTCCTCCAGCAAAAAGAATACCGACCCGGTCTCCAATACGCGGTTGTATCCACATTCCATATGTTTGAACATCGCCATTCCGGGCGCTTCGGATATCTCCATCCGGAGAACGCTGAACACGGTAATCATCTCCACCAAAAAACGGGAGTAATGGATAACACTGAATCCATCCCAACCGCAATTGTTGATCCCACTTCAACTCCGAACCGGGTATAGGATTACTACCAGGGTTAATCCGGTCAGGAGCCGTTGCACCATATGCAGGAAGAGAATCGGACCTGTTGAATCGACGCGCAGACACACCACCGATATAGACCCATACCTGACCCATTCTTTGGTCATCCATATCATCCATAACAATGCCGGTATAAAACCCAGACAGTTGTTCTTGTTGATTTGGTACTTCTCGTCCAAACGATTGTCGTTCGCGTGATAGATGTCCAAGACCACGATTGAAATGTGCTTTTCCTGGCATGTTATACGTCCTTAACCAACATCAATATCAACATTGAAGTCATTCTGCGTGCCTTCGTTGGGTTGGCTGTTTATGAGAGGATTGGAAGAATCAGTAGAAATACCAGCATCATCTACATTACTTCTCAGCTTCGCCACGTTGATGAAGTTTTCTACGTAATTAAGATTCTCTATTTTAGAACCTTCGAGATTTTGCGTAAACTTTCCGCCTTCAAATTTCGAAGTAACTGCACGGATTTCATAAAACCCACCAATTATCGAACATGATATCCCGGCTGGAGGTCTATCTGGATTTGTCAAATCATCTTGGCGGGGAGCAAACATACGCAGAAAAATCACTTTCGACGAACGGGTTTGAACTATACCCACCCCATTGAGTCCATTTTTGTTATCAATCTGATTAGCCAAAACAGTACCACTATGATTGGCATATGGCGAGAGAAGCCATAATGGATCTCCCCTAACCTCAAAATTCTCCAACACGATAAGGTCATTTCTCAAATGGTCGTTTAATTGTTGGTCGTACTTATTACGGCGAATATCATCAACAGAAGCATTGGCACTAGAAGGATCAGTTTTTGGCATTTCATGAAAACCACCACCAGTAATATCATAAGGACTCGGTTGATTACCAAAAATGCACGCTGCTTGAGGACGGGTATCACCACCAAATATAGAACGAACGGCATCCTCCGTTGAAATTCTAATAGAGGAAGGAAGTGGTGGTGGGTCACCAGTAGGTTTGACTACTTGGCTAACGTCCGCTATGACTCCATTATTGTTAACCAAATTAGCAGCACCTAATCTCTGCGCTTCGCCGGTGTTTGCCGCACTTCCTCTAAATGTATTCAACGCAAGAAAATAGAATGCCTTCAAATTGATGTCAAAGTTGATAACTTCGGTGTTTTTCGATGTATGGATATAATCATAGATTCTGTTAATCATTCCTAGACGAACCATCTCCCCCACTCGCTGTAATTGTGCCTCTGGATTAACTTGCTTACTAACATCTTCCCTCTTCTCCGCAGTTCCTTTCTTAAACGTAGCAAAGGGCTCGATGATGTATTGAAGTCTGATTTTTCTAAAATCATACAACCCCGGATGAGCAGCGCCCTCATAAACAGCATTAAAACGGATTCCCCAATGAATTCTCGGAGTTAGATGTTCTAGATCGTCTTCTTTCAAAAGTAAATCCCAAGTATAAGTCATATCTTTCAATGCGGCTTCGATGACAGTGAGAACATCAACGTCACGTCCTTGCGCTATAACCGTTTCTCCTTGGGGATTTTGCTTGAGAAAACCATGTTGATTAGTGAAAGCCTGTTCATAAAAAGATGCTTCAGCCAACTGCCGAGGTGCAATAAACTCATATTCCCGCTCAATTTGTCCGTGCGTTCTTTCTCGGCACGCCGTATTCATAGTAGTCGCCAACGAATCTAAAAATCCACCAAACGTCTGCCGTTTCTTTCCATCATTACCAGACCCACCAGTAAGAGTAGTTCCTGCCTCCAATGACATTTCTTCCGGTCTCCACGCAATATGACCAGCGGGTACTAAATCAATCGAATATGTAGTACCAGTATGCGCGACATTAGCCTCAATGTTACTCATGTTCACATAGTAGGTGATAACCTTGACCTTATCGGTTCCGTTTCTAACATTGATAGGGATAAAAGGAATCCATTCTCCAGTATCTTGGTTGTACCCGGAGAAGAAAATATCTAAACGATACACCACCCGACCGGTATTAATTTGCTTGTATCCTAATTGGTCAGCCATCGCTCGGATATCTTCATGCAAATTAAAACCGTGCGGTTCTACCAGTGTCATTTTAGAAGTAACCATATCTGCAATAAATGCATTGTTTCCGGAGGGAGACATCACATTGTCGATAGAAAGATCTTTGATGTTGTAATAATTCCTTCTCACGGTACTTCTTCGTATTGTGGAATCAGGATCTCCCGTATCAGCAATACCCGGTAACTCTCCTGCGGCAATCAAGTCGCGTATATTAATATCGATTCCGTCATCATCTTGAAATACATCACCAGTAGAAGCAAACGGTAATGCTGTTTGTGATTCCAACTCTCCCCGGAGTTCGTCAAATCCTCTTGATGTCTGACTATTTTGCGAGCTAGATGCAAGAGGAATCTTAACCTGAATAGCTACAGCTTCTCTAGCAGGAAGCATAGAAAGTGTTAAGTGATATTGTAAGTTGAT
>SDBT01018285.1_pt1 | contig 11024 bp, 12 predicted proteins | sample 2277101 | NCBI WGS metagenome assembly SDBT01 (sample SAMN10404973, study PRJNA504765) | marine sediment metagenome | isolation source: marine sediment core GS10_PC15, 103 cmbsf | place: Arctic Ocean: Southern Knipovich Ridge | collected 2010 | reverse complement strand
AGTGGGGATAGATTAAGATATTTAGCTAATTTAATATCTAAATTAGTTATACTTGCACCAGTATCAAAATGAGCATAGACTAATATCGATTGTAAGGGCTCTTCATTTGGCGGCTGACGGAATACAGAGGCAGTTGTTATTTCAACAGGTTGATTAAATCCAAGGTTTTTTAAATATTCTGGTGTAGCACTTACATTTACCTTTGTTTCCTTCGGTGGTTTTGGATCGATATTAATTTGAAAACTCTGAAAATGGTAATGAGACATGATTTATATAGCTGATTTAAGGTAATTAATATAATCGTTTTTGCTTATAACTTGTTGAATTATAAGTTCATCTTTTCGATAGTTTTCAATTGCATATTTTAGTGTAGCCTCAAAAGTATCAAAACTATTTTTTATTTCCTTATCATGGATTACTATATACTTCCCCTTAAGTAAATCATCTTTTAGGAATTCTTCAAGATTCTCTTCAAAATATTTTATATTCTCTTTTTGTTTTTCAGTAAACATAATAAATATACCCTCACTATTTATAATTTTAACACAATCATAATATTTGTCAACTATTTATCATATGCTGGGGCTCTAGCCATCTTAATAACCGCATGAATAATCCTTTCTTTTCTGGGAAAATCGGAAGCGTGTTGCGGAGCTTAGCAAACAACAACGCATCACGACTTATAAAAATTACTATCAATTAATGTTTTTCTTGACTAATTGTATATCCTATGTTAAAATAATAGGCAACTAACGGTAAGTTGCTTGTATTCTCCATGAAATCACTGACTTTCACACGAACGGCAAATTCCAACCTCCAAAATAAGATAAACAAATCCATAATATTCAATTATATCCGTGTCATTGGCCCATGCTTCCGGGCTCAAATATACAAAAAACTTCAAATCAGTGCACCTGCAGTTTCCAGGGCAATTGACAGCCTTATGCAGGAGGGTTACGTAATTGAGACGGATAAGGTAAAAGCTGCAAATGGAAAATGGACGCCCCAGTACAACATCAATGCCTCTAGAGGGTATGTAATTGGAATAGACCTGGGAAAGGAGTGTCTGCAAATTGCTTTAAGTGACTTCAGTGGGAAACAGATTGTCAAGCATCATGGCTTTAAGATCATAGACAGCCAAAATGTTGCTGATGATATCATAGAGGAGATAGAGGCACTCTTACACAGCCACCCTGGTCCCAAAGGACAAATTGGGAGTCTTACCGCTCTGAAGGCAATAAGCGTTGCACTTCCAGCCAGCATCGATCCTGAATCAAAGACAATACTTGGCGGTCCCACATTCGAGCAGTGGAGAAGGCTCAATATACGAGAAATATTATCAGACAAATTTGATGTTCCTGTTTATATGGAAAATGATGTAAACCTGTCAGCCTTGGGAGAAAAACACTACGGTGAGGGAAAGAATTACAGCGATGTTGTTTTTCTTGAAATCAGTTACGGAATAGGAGCGGGCATCATTGTAAATAATCATTTGCTGAGGGGCTCATTCGGATATGCAGGGGAAGTGGGATGCACGATCTTCAATTGTGAAAACCTGCGGTTCAAGGTCAAGGACAGGGGCTTTCTGGAGACTTGTGCCTCTTTTCAAAGTATACGTGACAGGGCCGTTGAGGGAATACGGAAAGGCAGACAGACGCTGATACTCGATATGGTTAAAAACAATGTCGATAGGATCGATCCTTGCACCGTCTGTGCGGCCGCCCTTCAGGGAGATGAGTTTGCAGGAAACATCATCGATGACATCGTCGATCTTTTATCTCTTCTGATTATCAATTTCATACTGATCCTGAGTCCCCAGATCATTCTACTTGGCGGTGATATATGCGGTCTGCCCGAGGTGGAAAATCTGTTTATTCAAAAGATTGTTAACAATGTGACCGAATCATTCCCATTCAAAATGCCTGAGATAAAACTGTCGTCCCTCGGTGAAGATGCGGGGGTTACCGGCGCATCATTCTTTGCCATTGAATCACTGCTCATAGGGGAATTCCCCTACAACTTAGACTACGAGATATTCTCCTGACCAAGGAGAGTGCTCGGGGAGAGAGTGTCCATATGTATCCATTCCTCATGAAAAATATTCGTTTCTCAGTCCTCTCTGAGGAAGAGGTGGACGACCTGCATCTTGCGACCCTGGATGTTCTTCAAAACGTTGGAAGTGTGGTTCGCAGTGAAGAGGCAGTTGCCTTGCTGAAGACTGCCGGATGCACCGCTGACGGTGATCTGGTCAGGGTACCTTCTCACATCGTGGAAAAGGCAATTGCCTCGGCACCGAAAGGAATTACCATTTTTAACAGGGATGGTGAGAGGGCGCTTGAGGTCGAGAGGGGGAAGGTTTATTTCGGCACAGGTCCCACCACTCCCTTCACACTCGATATTTATACACATGAGAGAAGGCAGACAGTGGTACGCGACGTGGAGCTGCACACAAGAGTTTCCGATGCGCTCGGGAATATGGATTTTGTCATGCCCCTGGGATCGGTGTCGGATGTACCGAAAAACGTATCTGACCTGTACGAGTTCACGGCCACTGTGACAAACACGAAAAAGCCGATACCCTTCATAACGTGGAATGTGGAGGGCTTGAAGGCTGTTCTGGACATATGCAGCCTTATTTCAGGGGGGGTTCAGAATCTCAGAGAGCGGCCTTTCATATTGTCATTCACACAGCCCATTTCCCCTCTGCAGCATGATAATCTGGAGATTGAAAAAATGCTCTACAGTGCAGAGATGGGAATTCCGGTCGTACAGTACTCTGGGATAACCATGGGGGGTACGGGTCCTCAGAGTATATATGGAGCGGTTATTCAGGGGAATGCCGAAGTGCTCATGGATCTCGTGATGACCCAGCTCAAAAAAGAAGGCGCACCCTTCATCATCGGTATTTCCGCCATGCCCATGAACATGAGCAATGGCATGATAATATATGGCTCGCCCGAGTACTATCTGGCAATGTCAGCCCATACCCAAGTGTGCCAGTCCTACGGCATTCCAACCTGGGGAACTGCGGGTCTGACCGATTCAAAGATAATTGACGAACAGGCCGCCATTGAATCAACCTTCTGTACCTTCATGGCTGCACTCTCCGGAAACAACATGATACATGACTGTGGATACATGGAGAGCTGCATGGTGGGATCGGCGGAGATGATCGTCATGCAGGATGAAATCATTAATTTCATCAAACCCATACTATCCGGAGTGGAATTTGATAGGGATTTTAATATAAGAGAATTGATTGGAAATGTCGGGCCGGGAGGAAATTACGTTGAGGAGGAACACACCCTGAAGAATTTTAAAAAGGTCTGGTATTCCTCGCTGCTCGATAGGGAAGCTTATACTGTCTGGCGGGAGGAGGGAGGAAAAAGCTTCAAAGAAAGGCTCAACGCTAAAACCAGGGAACTTGCAGAAACACATCAGCCTGAACAACTGGACAGGGAGACAGTGAGAGAAATTGAAAAGATCACAAAGAAATGGACTGATAAAAATTGTTAGCTGAAAACTTTTTACCACATGATTACTCTATTCAATGAAAGGAGGTGGATACTACTTTAGGTGATTTTGTTGCCCATTTTACGGATTACAGTGTTTGAAGGTTCGGGTAATATCTGTACAGCCACGAACTGTCGGAAGATGAAAAAATGAAGGAGGATAAAAATGAAGAAGCTTCTCTTATGTGTCATGGTACTGTTGGTATTTGTCGCACCCATCTTTTTATACGGCTCAACTAAAAAAGGCGGGGCCGAGGAAGAGACGGTCGAAGTTCTGGTTTGGTGGTGGGGAGAAGGAGATACGCCAGGTTCAAAAGCCTGGCTGGAAGAGACTGCAGAGAAGTTCACACAGCAAAATCCCACCATTGAAATTGAGCTGGTCGAACAAACCATGGACCAGCTTATGCCTGCATGGGAGGCCTCAATCGAGGCAAAAGAGGGAGCTGATATCCAGTTTCTCTGGACAGGCATATGGGCCCTGGAATATGTATGGGAAGGTCACGTGGAAGACTTGGCGAAGTGGATTCCTGAATCGGAGATGAAACACTGGATCGCCACAGAGGGGTTGGAGTATCAGGGCCGCCCATGGTTAATGCCCTGGTATCAGATCAGCATTGTCTGGATGTACAATAAAGAGTTGTTTAAAAAGGCCGGTCTGGACCCGAATAGTCCTCCTGAAACCTGGGATGAATTCGTTGCGCAGTGTGAAGCCTTGAAACAAGCAGGCATCATTCCGGTATCTCAGGGAGGCTTAAAAGATGCATGGGGAGTTGATTGGCTCTACGCGTTATTTGCACCTGCTGCACATGACAGCACAAAAGAGTTCATTGTTGCCGCGACAGAACCCGGCAGCTTCCTGCAGGAATCTCACAAAGATTGGCTTCGCAAGCTGAAATATCTCTACGACAACGGATACACCGATCCGAACGCCATGTCCCTTGATTTTTTTCAGGGAAGAGAACTCTTTCTTCGGGGGGAAGCCGGTTTCGGTGTTGCAACAAATGGACAGGCAATACAGTGGATAGAGGAAATGGGTGGAGAGGACATTGTCGATATCATGAAAGTCCCCGTTATAGCAAATGGAGCATTGGCGGGTAAAGTTAACAATCAAAGCCACAGCTTCAGCATCCCTTCATTTGCCAAACATAAACGCGAAGCAGCTGATTTCATAATCTTTATGCACCAGCCCGAACAATTGAAACGGTGGTATGAGATAACAAGAAACATTCCCTGCGATGACCGGTTCGACACGAGCGTTCTGTCCTCGGATGTTGAAAGAAGATTTTACGATTATCTGGTTTCAGAGCCAACCAGTTTCCCGGGAATCTACATTCCTGTTATGGTAGACATTGAAGGATCTTACGCTGCCGGGCAGATGATTTTTTCAGGGGGAACGGTTGATGAAGCGGCACAGTTAGTTGAAGATTCTGCTGAAAAATGGAGGGAAACGGATCCTGAAGGAGTGGAACAGTTCAAGGAATGGGCCAAAGAGTACAATTAAATCGGAAGGATAATGAAAACAGTCGGGATGTAACCGCCCCGGCTGTTTTCAATTCACAATCGCAAAAATGATAACCAGGCAAAAAAGAAGAGAAATAATTAAGCCCTATCTGTATATACTCCCCTCTATCGCAATAATACTATTCGTCTACTTCTCCCCTATAATGAGGGCATTTAACGACAGCTTTTACCGTATAAGCAGCGGTAAAAGGACATTTGTCGGTATCGGGAATTACGCATACCTTCTCATCAAGGACAACATCTTCTGGATTGCCCTCTTCAACAATCTCAAGCTCCTCATGGGCATTCCAATCCTTGTCTTCGGCAGCTTGATAATCGCCGCTCTTCTCTATCAGCAGATAATTGGATGGAAACTTTTTCGAATAATCCTCTTGATTCCATACATACTGTCCATCACCGTGGTCGGCATCGTTTTCGACTACATCCTAAGGCTTGACGGTGTGTTGAATATAACTCTCGAAGCACTATACCTGAATGCCCTCTCACAGAACTGGCTGGGTAATCCGCGAATTGCGATGTTCTCCATAATGGGGGTGGTAATCTGGAAAGAAATGGGTTTCGGCATCATTCTCTTCCTGGCGAGAATGCTGTCAATTGATACAACGATTTTCGAGGCGGCACGGATCGACGGTGCGTCGTGGTTCAGGATATTATTTCGAATCACTATCCCGGAATTAAAAAGCGTCATATTTTTCTTCGTCATCATCAACATAATCAACATGTTGTCGTGGATGTTTAATTACGTATTCGTCATGACGCGGGGCGGGCCCATGAACCGCACCTTTGTGCTGGAGTATTACATCTACAGACTGGCAATTCGTTTCAGACAATTTGGAATGGCATCAGCGTTATCGGTCATACTCTTTATAATTGCATTCGTGTTTGTCTTTCTGCATTTCATCATTCGCTCCAAAGCAATGAAGGAGGAAGTGGTATATTGAGCATGCTGGATACGAACAGGTTGAAGAGAAGCATATCCGCTGTACTGATCATACTGATACTCGCCGCGGTCGCCGTAGCCGGACTGGGCCCGATCTATTACCTCATTATCACCTCGTTGAAGTCACGATCTGAATACCTTTTCAATATCTTCGGACTCCCCCAGAAGATAACCCTGGAGAACTTCAGAAGGGTTGTGTTCGAGTATAACTTTCCACGTATGTTCGTGAACAGCCTGCTGCTGACGCTTTGCTCGGTTTTTATCGGAACCTATCTCGCGGCTCTCAGCGCGTACGCCTTCGGTAAGATGCGATTCATAGGTAAAAATGCATTTTTCAATCTAATCATTCCCCTGATGTCAATACCGCCTATTGTTATGGTCATCCCCCTCTTCGTGCTTATGACAAAGATGAAAATGGTGAATAATTTCCCTGCACCTATACTGATCTACGTGGGTCTCATTATTCCCTTCTCCATTTACCTCATAACGAGCTTCATGAACTCCTTACCCGATACCATAATCGAAGCGGCGAAGATTGATGGGTGCAGCAATATGGGAATATTTCATCGGATCGTCATACCATTGTCCGTACCTGCACTGACAACCGTTATCATTGTAAACGGCATGTGGGTCTGGAATGAGTTGCTTATAGCATTCATTTTCCTACAGAGCGAGGATAAGAGGACCTTGATGGTAGGACTCACATCTTTGCAGGGGTTATACAATGTGGACATACCGCTCATCATGGCCGGTGCGACCATTGTCACCATACCGCTGATGATCATTTACATCATAAGCCAGCGCTGGTTCATTCGGGGTCTTGTGCAGGGTGCCATCAAATAAAGAAGTATTTTACCGTTCCAATCAGGAGGATTGTGGAAGCCATGCAATTGAATGCAGAGGAAAAAAAACAGCTCGCACTCATACTGAAACAAGCCGAATCCAATCTGATCGACAACGTGATGCCGTTTTGGGCCGACAACACCTGGGATGAGGAGTACGGCGGCTTTCTGACCTGTCTTAACCGAAGAGGCAGAAGGCTTGACGATAGCGAAAAGATTTTGATGATGCAGATAAGGATGATTTCGAGTCTATCGTCCGCGCATCGATTCGGAATTCAGGACAGAGGCTATCTTGAACTCGCCGGTAAGGGGTACGATTTCCTCATTAACAGGATGTGGGACAAAAACCAGGGCGGTTTCTACTATTCGGTCACTCGTGAAGGAAGGCCAAACACAACTCGAAAAAATACCGATTTTCATTCCTACGTGATAACCGGTCTAACCGAATACTATCTCGCGTCGGGACGTGAAGAGGTGCTCGAATGGGCTGAGCGTGTTTTTGAGCTTCTTTTGGATAAGGCATCCGACCGTGACCTCGGTTTTATCGAGGATTTCGATGGCGGCGAATGGGATGTGCTGAATTACGGCCAGATGAATCTGGGGTTTAAAAAGAGGATCAAGACTGTTGATATGCACACAAATGTGATGGAGTCCCTGGTCTATTTGTCCAGAATAACTCAGAAACACAGGCACATAGAGGTCTTGAGGCGCGTGGTGGAGCTGATAAAGGATCGGGGGATACACACAGAGTACGGCTGCAGCATTACTGCAGTTGACAATGACTGGAATCCAGTAACCGACACACATGGAAGGATGACGACATCCTATGGGTTGAATGCAGAGTTAGCCTGGCTCATGCTGGAGGCGGTGGACATACTTCATGAATCCAGGGAAAATTACCGCAGCACCATTCTCGGTCTTATCGACCACGGGCTGGACTTTGGTTTCGATCACGCTCGAGGCGGATTGGCGGCATACGGCCCAATGACCGGCACAGTCACCGATGCTTCCGACATGAACACCAACCGCATTTTCAAGGTGTGGTGGGCGCAGGCTGAAATGCTCAACGCCCTCATCGACGCGTATCAGTGGACAGAGGAATCGAAGTACCTAAATACGTTTGTGAAGCTCTTCGATTGGGTTTGGACCTATCAGATAGATCACGAGTGCGGAGGCTGGTATCAGGATGTTCATTGGGAGAATGGTGAGCCAGTGACCACGGACAAAGGCCGGGAATGGAAAACTTCATTTCATACCAGTCGTGCTCTGATTCGTATCTCGACTGCCTTAAGAAAAATGGTATAGCTCTGGTTGCGGAACCGGTATGATTGGTTTTCAATGCAATTATCTTTTCTTCAACTATTTGACAGCGGTTTGAGTTCTGCATCGTTTTTTTTCCGCTGTGGCCTCCTGTTATGTGGTTCGCGATAAAAATGACGCTGCGTACATGAGGGGCGTGCAGATTCAGGACCTTGCGTTTGTTATCCATATGCGCCATTATCAGTTCCGAAGCCGCCACGGTCCGAAGTGAAGTACCGGTCGGATCTCAAACCGTTGCACATACCTCCTGAAGACCCTTTCCAGCCCACTTCACAGCTGCCTCGAGCTGTAGGAGTTCATTCTTTGCGCAGGCCGTTGCTGCACAACCGGTCATGACGACGTGTACGTCATTGGCGATGAGCTTTTTAGCCATGTGAAGATGGCTATCATCCTGAGATTATTTTACCGTGTTGCAGCTGATTACCGCTGCTATACAGCGCAGCCTGCCGGAGATTATTGTTACGGCGGGCAGAAAACAAGGAAATTGAACCTCCTCTGGCGAGCATCGTCCTAAAATCATCCGACTGGGCTGTCAGGCAAAAAGAAGAAGGCCGCTTTGTTATTTTGGGGTTTCATTCGATGATTGAAAAAGACATATTCGGTTATCTGATCAAGGGCACACAGCCGGTTATTATGGCACTGACACGGGGCTTGAGAGAAATGAACTTATAACATAATTAAGAAGTTTTTGTAATATGGATATTTCTAATAATGAAGATATTTTAGAATTTTCTCTGCGCACATCGCTCAGCCACAACGGCAACCACTGGGGTCTAGTGGTGTTCGACGAGCCCGAACAAAAGCAAATGCGGCAGACGAGTTCAGATGCCCTTTACGCCAGAGTTGCGGAAATGGCATCTGAGCAATTCCAGGTGATCGTCGCAACGAGCGCGCCGGAGGACGTGACCAGCGAGCGCCTGCAGGGAATCCCGCATAATCTCTTAGAGTTTGGAGACAAGGTGATAAGGTTGTTGCCCACCAGTTAACAGGAAGAAACCCAAGAAGATCGTATAGTAAGCATGAATTGGTTACAAAGGGACACACAATCTGTAGCTTCATGGGGAGCCCATGCGAGCAAGTGGCCGAACAAGAGCATGCAATGGACGAAGCTTCGCTTCGCCGCTGATGCTCTGTATTAGACCATCGCGTTACATTCGAGTCTCCCTGAATGTAACCGGCATCATTCACGAGGGAGGCGACGATAATGGATTCAAAACCTTTTTACTGGTGTCGGTCGGTTTCCTGTGTACCCTCCCGTTTCAGTCTTTCTGCCCAACCCTTGCCCGACAGTATATCCGCGGCAAGAGCGATCTGGCGAGGGGTAAACTGCCTCTTGCGGTCGTTCCAAGCATAGGTGTGGCTGACCACTTCATCCATGGAGTTGACGGACTCGTTTTTCATTATCCAGTGGACCGTGGACAAAAGCTCCAAGCCAAAGGGTGACTCAAAACCCTTTACTAGTTCAGCCACCTTGTCAAAGTGAGCACGAGTATCCGGGTGCTGTTGCAGGAAGGTTGTGGCATCCTTGATTGCCCCCGGCACTAGCTTGAGCTGCTTGTCCGACGTGTCGCCGCCGTTGGCATAGCCGGAAACAAGATGCCCCTCGATGGCATGAAATACGTGGCGAAGATTATCGGCATAGGGACCGTAAGGGGCTTTCTTATACCTAAGCAGTAGCGGCTCGCCGGCCTCCTGTATGAAATACATCAGCTTGTGTACTTCCAGTAGCGTTACAAAGGGGTCGAGTAAACCGCCAAGGTAGCGGCTCATCAACCCCACGAGCGCAGCTCGTCCAGCAGTCATAGTCGGTACCTCACGGTTATGTACCATCTTCTCTCAAAATGTCGCCACGCTTGTATTCAATCATCTTCCTCGCCTCCTTATCAGTAATACAACCCTGGTTTTATCTCGATCTGCGGTCGATGACCGCCCGCTGGCAGCGCATTGGCCACCTGATGATAGACTTCTCGTGAATACACGCCGATTCGTTCGACAAAGTGCCAAGAGAAGTTGTATTCCATCAGAAACTCCGCCTGTTTTCCTTCCTTAACCAGTGGAGCAATACAGTTCCCGCTCCATCTATTGGTATATAAGGCCTCCCAGTTAATTTCATTCAATTGCGCCAAGTCGCACCGATCCTCGAAGTAATAGGCCCCGGCATTTGACAGGGTAAAAACCCAACGCTGGTTATTTTGTTGAGCCCACGCGACAGAATCGCGAAGATCAGCTTCCATATGCACGATCGGTTCTTGCCCGTTGCGATAGTCAAATTTAATATGATTAGCCTGATAGATCAGGTAAAGCATGATCTAAAGCGGACAGAAATAGAATGGCACGCAGTCACCCACATGCAAACCCGTGTGACTGGCCAGAGTCAACTCGTTGAGTCGCCGTTGCTTGATACTGTTCATGCCGATGGAGGTGCCTGGCGGTGCGCGACGAAATATTTCCGTATCGCACCACAGGCAACCATCTGCAATAATCGACAGTAGCCGATCCACGTGTACGATATGGTAGATCTTCGGCTTAGCAGGTACCATCATTCCTCGGCCCCCATTGCTTCTTCGGCCATCTCATACAATCCAGTGGTTTCATATCCAGTGCGAGAAGCTTCTCACCGACAATCTTGGGCACCATGAAACCACCCACATAGACATCAAGCAGATAGTCGTTGGCGATGCCCCACATAAAACTAACGATATTATTGTATGTTGAATTGTCCATCAATTCATATCAGAATGCTTCTTTGGATTAACATTCAGTTACTGGCTAAGATTTTGAGACGCGGTTTTCACATAAATAAAAGTATTGACAAAACTATACCATAAATATATTGTAATTTCATTACTTATTCAGCGTCAACCAGGCACTTGAGTTATAGAGGCTATG
>SDBT01018284.1_pt1 | contig 11024 bp, 7 predicted proteins | sample 2277101 | NCBI WGS metagenome assembly SDBT01 (sample SAMN10404973, study PRJNA504765) | marine sediment metagenome | isolation source: marine sediment core GS10_PC15, 103 cmbsf | place: Arctic Ocean: Southern Knipovich Ridge | collected 2010 | reverse complement strand
TTTTCAACCTGCGCCCACTGCGAACTTATCCCTTCATCCAGGGTAACCATAGTGTTATAACCGCAACTTGTAATAAATGGTACAAGCAAAAAGATCAGATATTTTTTTAGTCTCTTTTTCATAATTGTTTTATTTAAAAAGGATGATTTTTCAAGACCACAAAGATATACATATTAGTTTACTAAGGTCATTTTCTTTTGCGCCGTTTTTGAGTGCGCCTGGTGGCTTTATTTTGTCTGCGATTAATTTCCTCTTCTTCTTTTTTTGCCTTTTCGTATTCTGTTACAAAATTAATTCGAGCAACGGAAGGAGATCTAAAACTCATGGTTGTTTTTTTATTTACATTTGTGATAGCAAAATCTCCCTTATTAATAATACTCATACCTATAATCAATTCATCGTCGGCCAGCCTGTTTCCAACCAACGTGCTTATACCCTCGAATGAATCACCATTAGAAAGGAATAAATTCACTAAATATTCAGGTGACATTTGTTCACCTGTAACACCAATTACAATTTTATAAGATATTATAACAAGATTTAATTTTTTAGATAAAGCCGGAGAGATTAAGCACCCCTCTGATCCCGTATCCCAAACTCCTGTACATTTAACGCCATTTTCGTTTTTGAAGTCTTCAGGGCCAGAAATTGTTACATCACATTGGATTTCGGTTGCCTGATTTGATAAGTTGATATGAAGACATTTAGATTTTAGAATTTTATCTCTCATATAAATATCAGGCTGGTGTTATTATTCGAGATCTTTGATGAATAGTATAACTATCGGCGCCGGGTGTACATTTGATAATTAAAAATGTGCCGGGCTTATATTTTTTTATAGAATCGAGATAAGCATCTTTTTTATTACTATATGCTTTAATAACTTGCTCATTAATAATAACAATAATTTTGCCATTATATGTCTTAATTAACTCCTCTTGATGGTCAAGATAATATTGAAATTCATTTTTAAGCATTATCTTAAATATTACATACTTTTATATTTCACAACTAAATTACTCAATCTTCTACAAATAAGACTCCAAATTTTCATAAAAGTTGCATTAATTAAAATTATTTTTAACAAAAACAGATATTTTATAGAATAACAATCTTATTTGAGTTTTGCTTTTTATAATAATATGTTATTTTAATTAACCTGCGGATTTTAAGAGAATACAGTTCTGCAGCAATATACTATGCAATAAAACCTTCTCTCATTTTCCGTAACCATTTATCCGGATCAGTTATACCTTGCCAACTCTTTTTAGCTTTCTTTCTTAGTTTAGTAAGATATTCTTCATCATAAGAAGGGTCATAATAAATTTTTTCTTTGTTGCCGTAATTATCCGGTGTAGGGTCCAATTTGCCTTTTGAACCAACAATTTTGATTTCTATGTAACCTAAATTATCCACTTCGATTTTATGTAATATTGATTGTAATATTATGAGCGAAAATTAATCAAAATTTTTATATACTGTTGTTTTTCTATTTACAAAATGAGTAAGAATAGCAAAAAATAAAAGTATTAAAATAAAATTGATGCTTCAATATTTAAGTTTTTGATGATTTCAAACCAACTTTTATTTAATAACTCTTTTCATTTCTCTTTTTCGATTCCAAAAATCAGCATTAATCTTCGTCTAAATCATTCGGTTCCGGTAACTCTAATGCTTTCACTGCCTGAATAGCGTTTCCGGCTATTCCTTTGATGGAGCCATACATATCAATAGTATTTGCAACTACTTTTTCTATCTGTTTATCGCGTTGCTTCCAGATGCGTTGCATAGAACGTTTTTCGCTTTCCAGATCGGATTTCATTTGAGTAAAGCCTTCAACAATAGCTTCTATCTGCATTCGGAAAGCATTGCTTGTTAGAAAATCATAAAGCATGTGCATTTTGTCGCCCTTGTTTTCCTGAGAACTAATTGCCATACTTAGTTGAACAATGGACTCTCTTAACACTGCACAAAGTCCTTTGAATTCTTCATAATTACATATCCAAACACCATCCTTTAATCCCATTCTGTCCATATCGGAAGGCATGACTTCGGTTACCAGCACGCCAATATTGGCTCCTTTGTCTCTTATGTCAGCCTTGAATTTCTCTATCCAACTAGGTTGAAAATCTTTAGTTCGCTTGCTTTCGTAGTATACTGTACCGCAATTTTGACGTGCTCGTGTGTTGACGATTTGAATACAATCTCCGCCTCTTGCACCTTTTTTAATTTCCTCAACTGTATCCAAAGGAAATTGTGTAGCAAGCCATTCCTCTATGGCCAGTTCTTGTACTTCTCCTTGTAACTGCTGTGAACCCTGTTCCTGCTTTCGCTTCATTTCTTCGGTAAGCTTTTTCTGGTCTTCCAATTGTTTTTGAAGTTCTTTAAATCGCAACTCATTTCGTTCTTCTTCCGCTTTTTTTATTTTTTCTTTCTCTGCAAGAAGTGTTTCATTCAGTTTTTTCTGAGCCTTAGCTTCTGCTTCTTCTTTTAACTCCACTTTTTCTCGTTTTAGTTTTTCTATCTCAGCTTTCGTTCGGTGGAGCTCTTTTATTTGCTCTGATTTCTCGTTTAGCTCGGTTTGTAAAGCTTTAAATTGCTCGGATTGTTCTTCCTGAAACTTTGTTTTCAGTTTTTTTTCAATGGCTTTCTTTTCTTCTTTAAGTTGCTTGTCTAGACGTTCCTGAAACAGTTCATTTTCTCGTTTTTTCTTTTGTTCAAATTCTTCTTTGGCTTTATTTAAGCTCTCAAACTCCGTTTTATACTTCTTTTTTTCCTCTGCCAATTGAGATTGAAATTTTTGCTTTATTTCTTCTTCCAACTGATGAGCCAATATATCCTGTACATCTATAAATGAACCGCAGTTGGGGCATTTTATTTGGGTTTGATTTTTCATCTTGTCTGTTTTTCCTATTGTTTTAACATTCCATAAGAGTTTAATTCCCAAAATCTTGATTTATAATATTTGCTATCCAATTTCCTTTGCATGAGCTTGTAGAAATTCTTGTCATGCGTTGAGACAACAAGTTGTCGGTCGTGCCTTGTTATTAAGACTCTTATTAAATCAATAAATGAAAGTGAATTTATTCCATCTAAGAATTGAATTGGGTCATCCATAAACAGAGTGTTCAATTTACCATTAGTATTTTGCAAGGCTTTGGCCAGGTAAATGCTAAGGGATAGGACATTTACTTGTCCAGAGCTATTATATATAGTAGGATCTTTTCTCTCATTTCCATTGGGTTCGCGTATTTTGATCCTGATTTTCAACTTGTTATCGTCTTCAAAATCAGGTTCAAATTTCACTACTTGAAACTCGGGATGAGGATCAATTCGCCTACATATATCATTGATAGTATCTTCATTAAATCCAGATGCTATACCACTTTCAATTCTATTCACAACAATTCGTTTCGCATCATCTATTTTTTTTACTCCAGTAGTGAGTTTTTTTAAATTCTTGTTCGCTTCATCAAGCCTGGATTCAATTGAAGACTTATTGTGAATATTCTTCCCATAATCCAAATAACCGAATGCGTTAGAGATAAGTTCTTGTATTCGAGTTAAGACAGGATGTTCAACTTTTAGTGCTCTAATTTTAGTTTTAATATGTTTAAGTGCAATCGTTTGTTGCTCAAATTGTAAGTTGAAATCTTTCTCAAACTTCTTTATGCTAATTTCAATCTCCTTGGTAGTCTCTTGCAGATCAAAGTCCTCTTTACTAACAGACTGTAGGTCATTTTGACCAACTTTTTCACTAATTCCCTTTTGTTCTTTATTAAATTGGGATTGAGATTCTTGAAGATTTTTGATTTTTTTCGAATTGTTACTTTTCAATTCATCTAAATATTCCTTTTCCTTGTTTATCTTCTGGATATTTAGGTTGAGATTTTCTATTCGAGATTGATAATCCGTATAAAAAGAGGTATTAATCAACTCCTTAAGCTCGAATTCTTGCGTTTCCACATTGCCCAATTCTTTTTTGCAGGTTTCTAAGTTGACAGACAATTTTTCGTTTTCCTTGTATAAATTATCGATTAGTCGACTTTTTATATTAATCTCCCTTTTTACATTGAATTGATTCACATCAACTATTTCACTAATATCCTGAATTTCATAATGAACTTTGAAGAATTCCAGATTCTCGTTTAGCTGGTTATTTCTTTCATCTTTCTCACGTGAGTTCTTTTGTAAAATATTCTGAACTTCTCCCATCAAATTCTCATATTGGAGAATCTTCTGTCTACATTCAATGATGTTTTTTTCTATTTCATTCCTAAGAGTTAATTGTTGCTTTTGAAATATCTTCTCCTCAACCGCTATATTTGCTTTCTGCTTGGCGATAGAATCTTTTAGCTCATCAATATCCTTAGATTTACGCTTGACTGATTTAATTTGTTCAATTAGCTTTTTAAACCCGAAATGGGTAGCACATATCGGACAATTTTCAGCATGTTCTTTTTCGACACGAAGCAAACTTAATTCCAAAAGATGGTCTAACTCTTCACTTAATTCGATTCTTTCTTTCAACTTAGAATCTTGTCCCTCCAGCATCTTTTTAAGCAACTCCAGTTTTTCGAATTGAGCTTTAACTTGCACATAGAATGGAAAGGCGATATACTTTATACTTGAGTCAGATTTGATATATTCCTCAACGCTAAGTATATCCTTATAGAAATTAATCTTTTTTTCTAATAATCTTTTTTCGCTTTGGTATTTATTTTTTTTCTTTAGAGCCTCAGTGGAACTACTCGTTAACTTTTCGATCTTTACAATGTTCTCTTTAGTATTTTTGTGATGCTTTTCTATCAGGACTTTAGTTGCAAGTATTTCCTTAATCTTAGACTCATTCTGTTTGTGTTGCTCTTTATTTTTAGCGATAAGATTTTCTACAGAAACCTTCTGATTCTCTAATGGAACATCGTTGATTTGCCCTTTAACCTGTATTTCGTTGTATTTCTTAAGATACTCATCTCGATTTTTTTGCAAATAGGTCAATTGAACGTCATGCTCTTTGTAATCTCCCAATTTTTCAAGTAAGAGTTCAACTTTCTCTGAGACTATTTCCTCCCTGGATAGGAGTTTTAGAAGTTCCTGCGTCTTTTTTCGGCTTGCCTTCAGGGTTACCAACTTTTCTTTGCCTTTTTTGAAAGCCAGAAATTTCTCATTTAGCTTTTCGAGCATAAACAGATCATTTTCCAGTTTTTCTAATGTTAACTTAAGGCTTGCTTTTGCATTTATCAGATCGTTTTCAAACAGTTTGTGGGAATCCTTTCCCTCCCAGTTAGGTTGATTAATTTCAACCTTATCCAAGTACTTAATTTGCTCAATGATTATATTTAATTCCTTAATTTTAGAGGAGCTTTCTTCGATCTCTTTAATTTGTTTTTTCAAAAAGTCTGCCAACTCCTTCTTATCATCAGTTCTTTTCCTCAATTCCTTAAGCAAGTGACTTAGCTTGTAGTAAATCAGAGTATCTTTCTCTCCATTCCAATAATCTTTTAATACCTCATATTTTTCTTCTGGACCTTTGTTCCTAATGAAATCATCCATCTTTTCCTGTGAAAGAATCAGACTGATTACCTCATTTCTTTCAATACCTTCAAAAGCACCTGTTTCAACTATATTCCCTTCTCTTAAATCAGTTGAGCCGTATTTAGATTCCCTTGTTTTACGTGTTTCTCTTTTTAGCACACTGTCATCTTCCGATAAAATCCTCACATAGGAAGGTAAATTACTGGAAGCATTGAAATTCCTATATATTGCTCCTCTTTGCTTATCTGCACTTTCGTGTTGAATCTCACTTTCATGTTTATCAAATCGTATCAGCTTGCCAGTCAATCCCCATTCTACGGCTTCATAAAATGAGGTCTTCCCAAAGCCATTTGGCGCATATAAAACAATCAGGTCCGCCAAGTCTTCAGACTCCAGGTGAGTAAAGTCAAAAATGGCTTTGTTTTTAAAACCTCGAAACGCTTGAATTTCAATCTGCTTAATTTTCTTCATAACATTTTACTAAGATAATTGTCAAGGTAACTTGATTCAACCTTATTGTTTTCCACTGCATCGAGTAGCATTCGAACGTCCTTATCAAGAGGATCATCCTTCTTATCTTTGAAAGTTGCTTTACATATAACACACAATTCTGAAAGCAACTTATCAGATATTACTTTTTCATAATTATCGCTGCTATTGTCAATCACAATTTTTCTAGCTGAATATGTGTCATTTTCAATATAAAACTTGAGAGTCTTCGATTCATCATCATCAATGCTCTGCCCAACAAAGTAGAAGATATAAACATTCCATAATTCTATCGTTTTCTCAAGATCAGACTGAATGATCAAAGCGATTTCGTTTGATAGCGACTCCCATACTTTTTCAAGTTCTTGAATGGTTTTAACAGCGATGAAAAAAACCAGTAAATCATAGGGTTTAATGGCCTTTTCATCATTTAGAAGCAATAACTCTACATTGGCATACAAGTCATTTTGCTCTCTCAGTTCCCGAATTAATTCGGATCTTCTTGATTTATTCATTAGTAAATATTTCCTTTATTATTCTTTTTATACTGGCCTTTATTTTATCATCGTCTTTGCCATTAACTTTATCATCTACCTCTCTATCTATTATTGAAATATGATTCAGTTTAGGAAAGTTGGATAAATCGCCACTCGTTATTTGCTGATGCAGTTTTTTATGATTTTGTATTCTCAGTTTAAGGGCCAGACTACCATTAATTATGTCAATTATTCGCCCCTTTTTCATTGTGACGGCTTTGACGGTTTCCTCTTCAGTTATAAAGAACAAGGAGTCAGCAGATATGATGTCATCAATGTGCTTTTGATCATGAACTATGTTTCTGATAATTTTAGAAAAGCTAGCCCCAGAAAAGTACAGTCGACAATCTTCTGTTAGATTGTCTATATTGATCTTTGAACTTGATTCTGGTTTAATCACTTTATTCGAATAGACATACAAATAGGTGAGGAAATTTAACCAGCCCTTCCATAGTCCCTTTTTCTTTATTTTATCTACAAATTCTCTTGTAAAAGGCAAGAACAATCGGGAAGCACCATCGTAAGTTGTTATGTTATGTATTTCCTGTGGGGTCAAGTTCGCAACAATTTCAGCTTTGAAATTGTTAAGGAAATTTTTCACCTTCTCCAATTGGAAGTCATTAAATACCTCGTCTTCGACATCCTTAAAACTGTTTATGTCAATTTCCTCCTGACTTTTCCTGAGTTCTTCCTTAATTTCTTCTTTCGCTTCATTTATGTGGTCATGAACCTTATCAAATTTGCCTTCCAAATAATTTTTGTATTTAATATGAAAATTCTCCAGTGTTTGCCATAGCTGTTTGTCAATATGAGCTTTGTTTTGATCATCTGCTATCTCAGTTAATTTAATTTTAGTGAACCACTCCTTGTGCAGCTTCTTTTCCGGGTCTTTTTGAGAAATTAATTCAAAAATTTTGTAAAATAGGGTCTTATATAATTGATCAGCTTGGATCATATTATTCGCATAACTCTTGCTGATTAGTTCAGTTTTTATATCAGTCTTAACTTCAGTTGCTTTCTGTTGATTGTCAAGTATGTAGAATTTTTTTATCAGGCGTTTATTGAAGTCATAACTGTCGTTGGCTATAGATATGAAGTTCTTCCACTTTTGACTTGGACTACCTTGATCAGTAAACTTGGCAGGAGGGCTTTTTTGGATAACTTCCTTTATCTTATCAATGTTTTGAGATAAGGAACTTGATATTTGTCCCTGATTGATCAACTTCCAAATTTGCAAGCCGAATTTTTTGTTTTTTTGATCATCATAAAATACCACCTTGTTTTCACGCCCAATTTTTGCATTGCTTATAAACAAGAATTTGATTTTTGGATTTTGTTCAAGATGCTCAAAGCAATTCACAACAGATTCTTTGAAAGCAGGAGTCCGCAAAGTTATGTTGGTATCTAGATGTTTAACTTGTCCAAGTTGACGTTCATCTTTCACTCCATCAATAATTTTATCAATATCTTCTCCCTTCTCCAATTCTAAGTGTTCATCGTCATTGAGCCTTACCCATTCCAAAACGCTTAGGTTTACTTGATACACAAAACCTTTTATTGCTGCCCATGCATCATTTTTACTATGACTTGCTTGTAAATTATTCACTTTTTACAATTTTAATTTCCTCTTCACTTAACCCATAAAGCTTATAAACCGTCTCATCAATTTTCTTTTCGGAATGATCAATAGCTCTTTGGATTTGCTGGAGTTGGGTGTCTAATTTTGTTTTTTGCAGTTCTTTGTTGAGCTTTAAAAGATTGTTAACGAGTTTGATTATCCCATTTTCATTGCTGTTGGATTCAGGAATGGGAAACTTTTTGCAATTCTGAATGAGGATTTTTTGAAACAGGTTTTTGGATAAATCCAAATACTTATTGGAATGATAAAAGTTTATCAGCTTGGAGTTCATAACGGCAAGGATAAACTTAATATCATAGTTAGCACCTTCTTTTATAATAATGTTGAAAATAGATTGGGTGTTGTAAAGTTCTTCTTCAGTATATCCGGCATAGATTCTTAAAGGATTTCCGCTAACAATCTGCCTAACTAGAATTCTTTTCTTTATGAAAAACTTTTGCTTTCTCGGTGCACCAAGCCAATCACCATAGCTCAAATATTGTGTGCCATTCCAATTGACAAAGTATCTTGTAATATCTGCTCCGGCAAGCAGTTTTTTGAATGTTTTATCATTTTTGTGATTTGAATGAAAAACTTTGTTCTTTATTTGTTCAGGAGTATGCCCTTTATACTTGTCATAAGGTGTAACTCCTAAGGTAAATTCACAAATATTTTCCAAAAGTATTTTGTCTTTCTCAATTTTCTTTAAAAGCTTAGTAACATTTTCATCTGTAAAAATGTCAAATACTGAAAAGGCATTATTAAACCATTCTTGCTGATTCTGCTTTTTGTAATCAAGCGCATTTTCCTTTGCGATTTTTGTTATGTAGCTCTTTCGGTCATATATGATGCACTCGATCTTTTCAGATTTACATTTCTTATTGTCAATAACAATTACTAAACTCTCTGCTTTTACACCTTCAAATGTGTTATCAGGCATTCTAATAAGATTTGAAATGTAGAAGTTCTTTAAAATAAGTTGCCTCAGCTTTTCATAAGAGCTTTGATAAAGGATTGAATTAGGAATGATAAAACCAAAACTGCCTTTGTCTTTCAATATCTGCAATGACTTTTCAATGAAAATGGCGTAAAGGTTTATTCGGTTGGCTGTTGATTGATACACAGAAAAGTAGTATTTCACTTGGGTTTTCTCTAATCCTTTAATGTCAACCCAAGGCGGATTCCCAATCACAGCATCAAAACCACCTTGTTTGAAGATTTCAGGGAAACCTTCTTGCCAGTCAAATGCATTAATCTTTTTAATCTGTTCCGGGAACAGGTCAAGCTGGTTGTCGTAGAAGTCATTGCCGATAAGGGAGTTCCCGCATTTGATGTTATTGCCAAGGTTGGGCAATACCCTTTCGTTGAAGAAAGTTAGCTGCTTGCTTATTGATGCTTGTGTTTCTCCTTCCAGTGCTTTGAGTAGCAAGTTGAGTTTTGTAACTTCAGTGGCTTGCGGGTCAATGTCAACTCCGTAAATATTATTGATCAATATGTGTTTCTTTTCAGCAGTTGTAAGGTTGCCGTCTGGTGTTACCGGACTATCTTTTTTCTTTTTCGGAGGATTATCAATATAGTATTTCAAATGCCAGTCGAGCAGATATTGGTATGCGCCAATAAGGAAAGAACCGGAGCCACAGGCGGGATCGCAAATTTTTATACTTTCTACTTGCTTTGGATTTTTGCCATTTAAAAGTTTCCCTATAGTGTTCTCAACTATGTAGTCTACAATATATTTTGGGGTGTAATATACGCCACCTGCTTTTCGTACTTCCGGCTTTTCTTCAATCCTGGCTTGATGGGCTTTGGTAAGACGAATGGTTTTGCCCAAAAACTGTTCGTAAACACTTCCTAAAATGTCGGCAGGCAGGACTGAAAACTCGAAAGGTGAATGGGGATAATACAATTCCAGGATAATGTTTTTTATTACCTTGTTGTCAATAATGAGGTTAGGAGTGATGTTATCTTCTTTGAAGTCAAAAAGCCCGGAATTGTATTTTTCGTCAGCTATATGGAAAAATTCAAATAGGTTTTTGTACAAATCCCCTTTTTTAATAGCGTTTTTAAGGTTCCCGTATTGTTCAACTCCCCTGTCTTCGCAAATACGAAGGAAAAGAATACGATCAATGGTCTTTTGCACTGCATAGTTAATTTCGTCTTCGCTCAGTGTTGAATTTCTGAGTGCAATGGTAGTTGCAAGGTATTTTCTCCACTCATCAATTTCCTTCAGAAACTCATTGTCAACAGTTGCTGTTCCCCTTTTTTTCGTGTCGCTTTGTACAAACTTGTCAAAGCTGCCTTTCAGAATACGATCTTTTGAAAATGTTTCCCAGATAAAATCAAACTCTTTCAGGTAATCCTTATATGTCAGGTACTGAATACGGGCAACTGAGGATCTGTCGTTTTGATTTGGTTTTTTTGAGCAGTCGTAAATAGAAAATTCCTCAAAATCAGTTACGATAGCAATAGGCAACCTGGCACTCCAGCCGTACCTTCTTACCTGGTATGCAGGGGATATATCGCTTTTTATATTGACTGATGGTTTTTTCGCATCTACAAAGAATTTTCTCTGTCCGTAAACCGTAAAGCAGTAATCGGGCGCTTTTGTTGTTTTGCCTATTTTTATTTTGTCTTCGTGTATAACTTCCCGGTATGCTTCTGCAAGACCCTGTTCATTGTCAATATCCCAGCCCAGCGCTTTAAAGAATGGATTTATATAATCAACCCGGGTTTGTGTTTCGTTATAGTGACCTTTTTTGTATTCTTCAATATGATCATCAAAACGTTCAATAAGCTTTTTAAGTGTTTTATATGCCTGTTCTTTTGTGATCATTTTGTATTTTTCA
>SDBT01018283.1_pt1 | contig 11024 bp, 10 predicted proteins | sample 2277101 | NCBI WGS metagenome assembly SDBT01 (sample SAMN10404973, study PRJNA504765) | marine sediment metagenome | isolation source: marine sediment core GS10_PC15, 103 cmbsf | place: Arctic Ocean: Southern Knipovich Ridge | collected 2010 | reverse complement strand
ATATTTATCTCAAAAGTATGGTGATCATGGAGCTATGATAAATGGATTGGAAGTTATTTTACCAAATGGTGATATCTGTAAACTCGGTTCTTGTGCAGTATCTAAGTATTGGTTTGCAAGAGGGCCTATTCCAGATCTAGTTGGTTTATTTATTAGTTCATTTGGAACAATGGGAATTATTACCAAATTGTCAATCCAATTATTTCATAAACCAAGATTTAGAGATGTAGTATTTGGATTAATGAAGGATCCAAAAGATATTCCAAACATTCTTTTAAAGATTACTGAAACTGGTTTAGCTGAGGATGTCCTTCTTGGGATGCAAGATAAACCAGATTGGATGAAAGGATATGTTTTAATCATGGTTTATGTTACAGGGGAATCTCAAGAGGAAATAGATTCACATATTAAGGTTTTTAAACGTATATATCGTAAAGCTAAAGCTAGATATATGAAAATACCAGAAAGAATTAAAAAGGCATATTTGGAAAAACCAATTTTTGCTGCGGCAGCTGCAGATTATAGAAAAGGAGGAGGTTTCGAATATGTTGGGGCAAACATGCCTTTAGAGCGAATTCCTGAGGCATATAGTAGAGGAGCTGAAATTTCAAAAAAGTATGGTATCGTTCCAACATTAGGTTCTAGACTTATTGGAGGAACTCACAATATTGTAATGTTTTTTTCCTATTCATTTAATCGTGCTGATCCAAAAGATATTGAGAATGCGAGAAATGCTCTACATGAAACTAATGAATTAGCTTTAGAATTAGGTGGTATTCCATGGAAAGCAGAATTAGGCGGGCAAAAATTGATTTTTGAAAATATTGATCCTAACTATAAAAAATTGTTTAAAACAATTCGGAGTATTCTTGATCCAAATAAAATAATGAATCCAGGAAATTGGGAGGTGAATTAAGAATAACTCTATCAGCTAAGCAAGATTGGAAAAGCATTGTTCATAGATGTTTTCGTTGTGGTTATTGTAAATTTACATTTGAATATTCTGATTTGAACTGTCCAAGTTATAAGAAATACCGATTTGAGACTTATAGTTCGGGGGGAAGAATGTGGTTAATTTATGGTATAATAAATGGTGATCTCAAATGGAGCCATAATCTTGCCAATATCTTATATGCTTGTACTACTTGTGGTAATTGTATAGAAAATTGTAGATTTGATAAATTTAATGATTTTCTTGTTGATATAATAGAAATAGCTAGAGCTGAAGGTGTTAAAAAGGGATTTTGTCCCGAAAAACAGAAGATCTTACTAGAACGTATAAAGAACTCAGAAATGAATAACCCATATGGTGAACCTAATTCTAATAATGAAGATTTAAAAAAAATATATAACTTACCAGATAAAGCAGAATGGGTCTATTTTATTGGGTGTACATCCAATTATCGTCAAAAAACTCTAAGAGATGCTACTATAAGATTCTTTAAAAAAGCAAAGGTTGATTTCACATTGATTGATGAACATTGTTGTTGCAGTCCTATAATGCGAACAGGTCAAATTGATCCCGTAAACGATTTTATGAATTATAATATTACACACATTAATAAAACTGGAGCTAAAAAGGTAATAACATCATGTGCTGGTTGTTATCGAACAATGAAAAAAGATTGGTTAAAATTAGGAGCTGATTATGGTTTCGAGGTATATCATACTGTTGAATTGGTTAAAAAACTATTGGATGAAGGACGACTAAATTTTAAATCTGAATACAATAAAACTGTAACTTATCATGATCCCTGTCATTTAGGACGACATATGGGGATTTATGAAGTACCAAGAGAGGTTTATGGAAAAATTCCTGGAATTAATTTAGTAGAAATGCGAAGAAATAGAGAAAATGCATGGTGTTGTGGAGCAGGGGGAGGAGTAAAGATTGGATATCCAGAATGGTCGGTAGAAATTTCACAAGAAAGATTAGAAGAAGCGAAAGATACTGATGCTTCGGTGATATCTTCAATTTGTCCATTCTGTAGAACTAATTTATCGGATGCAAATAAGAAGTTTAATATGGATTTTGAAGTATTAGACCTTTTAGAAATTTTAGATCAATTAGACATTGAAATTAATTAAAAAATATGAAATTTAAATTTTTAATAATCTAATTTTTCTCCAAGTGCCATACGTGCTAAATCACTGATAAAATACACTTTCATACCCTTACCAGTTACCTTCCTTTCTAGTGTATCTTTACACATAGGACAATTGAAGATACATACTTCAGCACCATGATCTACCATATCCTGAACATTATCATTTTGTGTTTTACGTACCAATTTTTTATGCCCCCTCATTCCAAAGGGTGCCGCGCAGCATATTCCATTTTCTCTATCATATTTTCTTGTAACCCTTTCTACTCCAATTAATTCACAAATTTTATCGAGGATCGCATCAGTCTCAGGAACATACCGATTCGAACAATTACGTTGATAAGCAGCTTTTATGTCTAATTTAGTAATTTCAGATTCATGATCTTTGAGATAATTATAAATATATTCAAATATATGCACTGGTTTGAACGGTACTTCCATATTATTTCTTTGACAATAAGAAGTATATAATCCATAGCACTCATCATGCCAACAGATGACTTCCGTATCTTTTAAAACACCTGCTTTTTTGAAATTTTCAAGAATAATTGGAATTCGTTCTTTGATAATGGAGGGTTTTGCGACATGTTGATATACTAATTGGCAAAAATAATGTAATCCACCAACAGATTGAAGATCATCAAAGATTGGTCCCTTCATTTCTCTTGCATTCATTTTAGAGAAGGCACATTTATTTAAGACTGGTTTTTCAGGATCAATCGGGCGCGGTACAAATTCTCCTTTTGCTTTGTACATATCAATAGAATTCTGAGTAATGCTAGGTAAGATATTTTGGGATTGATATCTTTCCTGTAACTCATTTATTATATCAAAAGGATGCGAATTATAAGGACAATACTCATCACATGCAAAACATAACATACATTCATTTAATACTCGACAATCCTCATTTTCATTAATTAACTTATTAATTTCTATTCTTGCTTCTTTAATATCATTAAAATCCATCCATTGGCATCGGGTTAAACAATCAATATTTTCACATTCTGAACAATTAGATTTATCAAACATATTTATCTCATTTTTTTTTAATATGATTAAATCCTTAAATTTTTTGAATTACTCTTCAAATATTTTATATTAAGAAATTTAGGGATTAATTTAACTTCTTTTAACATTAAAAGAGAAATATGTTTACGATCCTCTCTCTCATTTTTCTAAAACAGCTTAATTAAACATTCTTTGAAAAATTTTAATTTAATAAGAGTTCATTATTATACCAAGTATGGATCAAATATACGAAGTTCACAAAAATTTATATATCGGAGCTTACTGGCCAAGGTTAAATTTTGAAAAATTTAAACAAATTGGTATTACCGCAATAGTTAACTTAATGGAAGAAAAACATTATGATCCCACTTATTTAGGTTTTTCATATTTACATAAAGGATTTCCTGATGATACATATCCACCACACGAATATTTGGGTGAAATTTTAGATTTCATTGATACACATCTGAATAATAACGGAAAGGTATTAGTACATTGTTCTATGGGGATTTCACGAAGTGGAGGGATGATCGTCGCATGGTTATTAAAGGAGAATCCAACTTGGAGGTGGAGGGATGCTGTTTCATATGTAAATAAGACTAAACTTATATCTCCTGCAGTTGAAATAAGGGAATCCACCCTTGACTATCTTGAAAGTATTGAAAGTCATAGAAGGGACTATTAACTTTTCAATTGATAACACTTAAAATGATCTTTCAGGTTCAAGTGTCAATTCTGGTTTTATAAATTCTGGATTTAACGTTACGATGTATTTTTTAAAATGATTTATAAGTTGATTTAATTAACAAATTCTAGATAGATTCGATGAATTAGATTTCTTGATCCATTTATTCCTTTTATTTTTAAAATAAACATTAGAAAATAATACTTAAGATTATTTTTTCTAGTCCATGGCGACCTCTAAGCTTATTAAACAACACTTTATAATTTTATTCTTAAAAAATAAAGAAATTCAAGGGTTTCAAGTCAATGTTTGATTTTGAATTCTTTTTTTTAAAAAAATATTTAAAATCTGAATAGATTATTTATTAAAATTATATAGTCAAAAACATTTGAGAGGAGAATATTTATTGTCTGAATTTGAACAAAAAGTCTTAAAATTACTTGAAGCGATTGATAATAAGGTTGATAAGCTGATAAGTTCTGAAATATCAAAACGTAGAGCTGAAGTCAGTACTTCTGCGCGAACCACAACTAATATCCCCGCAGCAGCAGTTGAAAAACAAGAAAAGGACGATCAACAAGAGGAAAAACCCCATGTAGAAGGCAGACGCGTTTGTACGAGTTGTGGTGGAACTACTTTTAATACGGTTGAAGATAGAACCCAAATACTACATTCTATGGGCGGCGTAAAAATTTATGCTAAGAAACATATATGTAAAACATGTGGCGAAGTATCTGAGAAATAAAATAAATCATAATCATCCTTTTTATTAATTTTTTTTTCCGTAAAAATACAAAAACAAATTTATATGCTTATAAATCTGTTTAGTTAGGTTTTTAATAAGACTATACTTTAAAATCTTAATCATAAAGTCAATTCAAAGTTTACAGTGTAAATACAAATTCCTCAAATGAGAATAAAAAAGGGAATCAATTACATCAAAAACTTCTTTTTAAACAATTTCACAAACCTAAAAATCCCTTATTCGGCACAAATTGAGTTAACACTTCGTTGTAATGGGAAATGTCCATTCTGTTCAATTCATTCTTTACCTGAATCAGATATAGGTACTGATATGAGCACTGAACAAATTAAATATCTTATTGACGAGATAGCTAATTTGGGAGTACTTGCCCTTTCATTTACAGGTGGTGAGCCTACATTAAGAAAAGATTTACCGGAATTGATACATCACACAGGGGTGACACATGATTTTATGAATGGCATTGCTACTAATGGATATTTTTTACCTAGATTATTCAAAGAACATAAATTAAAAGGATTAGATTATATTTTACTATCATTAGATTACCCTACGGCAGAATTACATAATAAATTACGAGGAATCAAAGTTTTTCATAAAATTATTGAATCTATTAATTTAGCTCATAAAAATAATATCAAGGTTATTATTAGTACAGTTGTTATGAAAGATAATTTACAATTTTTAGATGATATTTGCCAATTAGCTGAAAAATTAGGATGCGCAATTGAATTATATCCATGTGAAGATATAATAAGGGATTTTCCAAATAAAAGGTATCAAATTCCAAATATCATAGATTTAATTCCTAATATTTCTGTATGGGCAAATATAATTCGTTCCTTAAGAAAAAAATATAAAAATATTTTAACAGATCCAATTAGCGTTGAGGTGGTTGAGAAAGGAGGATTTGGCGGATTTCCTAATTACCACCAAAAAACACTACGGTGCCATGTAGCTGAAGCTCATTTATTCATAAGTCATGATGGATTAATTCATTACCCATGTAAAATTCACCCAATCACTAGTTTTAATGCTTTAAAATATCCGTTATTTGATATATATAATTCTGAAGAAGTAAAACAAATTCAGAAAATGCATGACAGTTATAGTTTCTGCTCAGAGTGCAGATTGGGCTGCGCTATTGCATCATCAATTCCAACTCGATGGAAGACCTTTTATTCTAAATACATTAAAGGATTTTTAAATGGTAATTTAAGATAATAAATATAATTATATAGATTAAATTTTTGATTTTAGTTTAAATCTTTTATTCTTTAAATATGACAATTGAAAAAATTTAATTTTAAAGAAATTTTTTCTAATATAGTGATGATAATATGTCAACCGTAGTTATTTTACAATTAATGTTCATAAGCATTGGTATGACAATTCTAGGTTTTGTACTTAATAAAATACTTGGGATAAAAAAACAAAATTTTATTGATCTAAGAAAAAACGCGCAGAGTTTACAGGAACGTATGAAAAATGCTCAAGCAACAAGAGATGTTCAGATGATGATGCAATTACAACAAGAATCAGTGAAGCTTATGAAAAAGTTATTGAAGAAACAAGTAATTCCACTATGTTTAAGATGTTCTCTTTTTATCGGCATTTTTATTGTTCTTGGATTTATATATAGAGATTATAGCAGTGGACTATTACCCTTTCCAATTCCATTTTTAGGGGATGGATGGCTTGTAATTTATTTTTTATTTTCCCTTAGTTTCGCTTTAATAATATATGGAATAAGAAAGCTCTATAAAAAATTGGCAGGCAAGGAAACACAAACACAAAATCAGTTAAAAAATATTATAAAAATATTGTCTCCTAATCAACAGTCTAGTGCGTCCTCATATCAGTTTGGAGGTCCAATGCCCTCTCAACCCCAATATCAACTTAATATTCAAAATATTTCTTCTTCTGTAGAAGAAAATCAGCAAACGTCGAAGAAAGACAACTCATGGAAAGAGCGTATTGAAAAATAAGAATTTCTATTACTAGATTTGCTAATTTTTATTTTTAATTTAGGAAAATGAAGTGAAATTTTATTTTAAACTTAATTTTTATTATGATCTTTATAGCTTTTTTAGTTATATCATTTATGCTTGAGTTCTTTTTCTTTATTCCTATAATTTTTTTTATTCCATTTACTTGTAAAGCTAATAATCGAAATAAATTAAGTTTTGAAAACATATCCTCTAACGAATTTTCTCCAAATAAAGATAAGGGTTTAGCAATTTGTTATTGTTCTAACTGCGATGGTAAAATTACTAAATCTATAACAAAATTTTGCTAACATTGTTGAGAAAAATTAAATAATAATTAAAATAAATTAAATTTGATTTAAAAAATGACAGAAAATAATAATATTAAAAAACAAATGACAATTTATTTCGCTTTCGCAATCCTAATGATAATTTTGAATTATTTAATCCAAAAACTAAATCAAATAGTTTTTTTTCCATATATATGTAATAATTTTGGAGATATTGGATTTTTTCAAACATTTTATTGTTCAACAGACCCATTTAATATGCCAGAATTAATTGGTTCTATTGTGGCAGTAGGGGTTACATATATTATAAAATTCTTTTTAGATAAATACCTTGTTTTCGAGAAAACAAGAAAAGGGCTTAAAGAAGCCTCCAAAGAATTTATTAAATATTTTGGTTTCGCGATTTTGACTACAGTTGAAAATATAGGAATACAGTTCCTATTAACGAATTTTTTGAATACTCCTTTAGAAATTAGTTTTATTGTTGCTTTGTCTATTGGATATATAACTAAATTCTTTTTAGATCGCAAATATGTATTTAATGTTTAATTATTATTATTATCTAGAATAAAAAAAATAAAAAAATTTAATAGAATAAGTGGTATTTTTAATCATATGTCAAACGAACATGAGCACCATGAGGGTAGTGGTGATAAATCAATCGTTGATGCGCTCTCAACATTAGGATGGGTTGAAGAGGAAGAAGAAGAAGAAGAAATATTACCACCTGGAGATAATCTCCAAGAACAACTTGCCTTCTTTAAGGAAGAGAATAAAAGATTAATTGGAGAGATCAATGAAAAAAATGAGAAAATACAATATTTGGAACTTAATATACAAGAATTAACCAAAAAAGCCGAAAGTAAGGGCATTCAAGACCAAGCAGTTCAAAAATTATTTGAGACAATAGAAAGTAAAAATGATGAAATTGAAAAACTAAATATTCTTCTTGATGAGCAAACTAAAAAATCAAATAGAATTATCGATGATCAGATTGATAAAATAAAAACTTTGACTTCTAAAATTGACAATATTAAATTAAACGAAACGGACAATCAAGATTTAAATAAAAAGATTCAAGAAAAAGATATCAAAATAAATGAATTGATGGAACAGCTTCAATACCTTGAGATGGATTCAATCCAAAAATCTAAGTTTGAAAAGCTTGAAGTTCTCTTAGAAAAAAAGGATGAAATCATTACTGAAAAAGAAAAAGCTATTTTTAATGTTGAAAACACTTTAAAAACTGCGAATCAGAAGATTCAGGTTCTTCAACAACAATTTGAAACGTTCAACCTCATGAAAAAAGACTTAGAGAAAAAAACAGAAAGAAATAAAGCCTTAGTAGTAGAAATTGAAGAGTTGACCCAAAAAAATATTTCTAACCAAGAATTAGTTAATCATAATGAAGAAAAACTAGAGGAAGCACATAAAAAATTGGGAAATCTAAGTGGGAAATTTGAATTAGAGTTAGGTAGCATGCGAAATATGCTTGATGACAGAGACGTGGATATTAAAAATTTAACAGAAGGTACTCAAAAACTACAAGATGGGTTACAAGAATCAAAACAAATAGAAGAAAAACTTCTTAGTAATATTCAAAAGATGAAAGACGAAAAAATAAAGTGGGATTCTGATCTTGAAGAAAATAATAAAAAGATAGTTGAACTAAAGAAAAAGATTAAATTAATGCGTAGAGATCTGAAAAAAATGTAGCCAGAAATAGTAAAATATCTTAACCTTTCAATTGTTAAAAAAAGAGAAAAAATAAAATTTAAAAATACTTATTTTTCACGCCATTCTAACCCACACTGTCCACATTTGAATTTCCTTCCGTACATGCGTGGATAATCCAAGATTATATTACCTTTATCAACGCTTTCGTGAATCATAAGTGGGTTATAATTATGACATTCTGGACATTTTCTACGACCTTCAGCCTTATCAACTGTTATAATTCTACTATCCGTTTTTCCGGGTATACCAGGAGCGGCTCCAGAAGCTTTAACTTGAAAGTCCTCCCTTTTAACAACACCAGGAGATACTTCTTTTACTTCCGATTTAAATTCTGGTTGGATTGCTTCTGCAACTTTATCGTCTTCATCAACACCTTCTAATACAGATTCTGCTTTTAATTGTACAGCATCAGATTCCTTATAATCTACTCCTCTCTCTAAAGCTGCCATAAACTCAGCGTCATCGCCTTCCTCAAAGATTGTTTCTTGCTGTAATCCCGCCCTATCAGCGTCTATTGCGCGTGCCCATTGGCCAGCTTTGACACGTTCTTTGACATTAGTCGATTTTCCCTGCCAAATATATACTTTATTGCCTAAATCAGCGACAAAAGAATCTTCTGAAGCTAATGATTCTTTCTTAAAAGAAACTTGAATCATTTTCATAGCGTTTATATCATCGAATTCCTCGGACGATACTCGGTAAAGTACATTTTTCCACTCGGTAAATCCGGCCCAATCTCCGGTAGTAACATCCTTTAAAAGTGTTTTAGCAAAATTTTTCTCGACAATCTTCATCGTACCAAAAGAGGAAACTGCTTTCATAAACTCTTTCGTCTCTTGGAGTTGGTCTATTGTAATTATTTTTGCTGCTCCACCACGTTCCTGATCAAGTGTTCGAGCTTGTGCAGCTCCACCAGTTTTTTCATCTACTGAACATTTATTTCCTATCCATACATAGATAGTTTTATCATCGTCTAATAAATAAACATCCCCAGAGCTAAAAATTGATTTTTTAATTTCTTTTAAATTACCTTGATCGATAAGATAAAGTTTCATTTATATCAACTAATTTTTTTAAAAATTCTTTTTTAATAACATTATAAATTTAAATTTATAAAAATATTGTTATATTTCTAAGTTTAATATTATTTTCTATAGAGGAAATAGAAAAATGCCTATTTCCTATAAATTTTTTTTTGTGATCTTCTATGTCTATTTTTGAAATCCTATATAAATCTTTCTTGTGTCATACCTGCTTAGTTCTAAATTCTAAATCATATATTTCTTTATCTTCTTTATATTTTTCAAAAAAATCAAAATTATCCAGATTAAAATTCGTAAATAATACTTATAGTGTTCTGCCGATAAGATTGAAAAAGCGTTAAGGTTGTATTTGCTTAATCTTGGCTATTTATCGTGGAGAAATTCTATTATTCAAATCGTAAAATCATTTAGAGCTAAATTAAATCTTTTTATCAATTCTGGTATTTCACTAAGATCTATGGAGCAATAAGCGATTCGTATACCATTTATTTTGTCATTTAGTTTTTCAATTGGAATAATTCCCACTTTATATTTTTTTAATAAATGATCAGCGAATTTAGTCGCCCTAATTTTATCAGGATTCAAATTTACGAATAGAAAAAATCCACCCGAATTGGGATCGACTGAAATATCAGTGTTATTTATCTTACTAATCTCAGAATTGATTTTTTCATATCTTTCTTTAAGTAATTTTTTTACTTTGTTGCGTGATTCAATGATTTGAGTCATTCCATTCTTTAAAAACAATTTTTGGGTGATAGTTTGGTAAAAATGATTACAGTTAGAAATTGTCGCACGAGTAATCCCTTCCAATTTATTATGAATTTCATTCTTTAACTCATTAATATTGCCGTTGTCATCGATCCAATTTGTTTTTAATCCTATGGTAATAAATCCAATCCTCCCTCCATATATTAATAACTCTTTTGTTATTCCATCTAATTTGATTGGAATAACATCTTCATCTAATTGATGGAGATCATAGAATATAGATCGGTTTAGCACATCTTCTTTATAAATATATGGTTCGTACGCGTCATCCACTAATACAATAATAGGTTTACCTAGTGCTTTTTGGCTTTCTTTTAACAAATTAACTATATCACGAGCTTCTTCTTTACTAGGCACATATCCTGTAGGGTTATTAGGGAAATTTAAAATTACGATTATTTTATCTTGATTATTTGCAACCTCTTCAATTGAGCTTTTTAATCCTTCAAGATTGATTTTGTTTTCTATAAAGAAATCAAATGATTTAATCTTAGCACCGATGAATTTTTCAATGATATTATCATAATTACCCCATCTTTTGTTTGGGCTAATAATTGCTTCTCCTGGATTTAAGAAAAGGGTACAGCATTGAAATATTCCGTTAGTTACACCACTGGTAATTGTTGGTGTT
>SDBT01018282.1_pt1 | contig 11024 bp, 10 predicted proteins | sample 2277101 | NCBI WGS metagenome assembly SDBT01 (sample SAMN10404973, study PRJNA504765) | marine sediment metagenome | isolation source: marine sediment core GS10_PC15, 103 cmbsf | place: Arctic Ocean: Southern Knipovich Ridge | collected 2010 | reverse complement strand
CCGCCACCCAGGGACTTGGTTCATTGTTGCCGGAATACCACATGTCGTCGCCAACATGACCGCCATTGGGCAGGATCGGTGTGTGCAGCGTGACAAAGATATGATCGATATTGCTATCGACCTCAAGCTTGCCTAATACCTTTTCCAGCCACTCAAGCTGGTTGTCCATAATGTAGCCATGCAGGTTGCCGCCGATTTCCGGCGTTCCTTCAATGCTGGGGGCAAACCAGTAGTCGGGATTGAGCGAGATCATCGCAACATTGTCATAGGTGTAGTAGAAGACATTCTCTGAGTATGAGGGAAAGTCAATCGATGCAGGATCGGGATCATACCGGGAATCATCTTCACTGTCAGGACCATTTTTCGGGTTGACAAAGTTGCGTGCAAAAAGGGCCTCACTTGATTCAGTGTCGAAGGGGAACATGTCAATCGCGACACCTGTCGATTCGCCCCTGAAATAGTGCATCAGGCATTCATGGTTGCCGAAGCTGGCGACAAAGGGGAAGTAGCAGGCGAAAGGCTCTGCGGTCCGTTTCCAGTTGGCATATTGCAGTTCGATATCGCCGATCTCGACGCTGTAACCATCGATCATATCGCCGGTGAACTGGAGGAAGCGAGTGTCCATTCGATTACAGAGCGCAGCAATTTTTTTCAGCATGTAGGCATTGACGCCCCAGAGGTCACGTTCACCGCCACCATTGTTGGCGCGGCTGTCGGAAGCGTAGGCAAAAGTAAAGGGCAGCCGCGATCCCGGTGCGGGAGCGGTGCGAAATGAATAGGTGTCCCGATTGGGTCCATAAATCACCGTATACTCATGCTCCTGGTTCGGCTCCAATCTGGTCAGTCTGATTTCATGATGCGTTGAGGGTCTTACCTCCGAGAAACTTCGCCCACCAGCCACAACCTCGCACGCGATAGCGACATTTGTTTCAAAGGAGACCGTGGCACTGTGGTGAGTCACGAGGTTGATAAATGGTCCTTCAACTATCGAAATGTCGACCTCAAAGGGCCCCGTTCCTTTCAGCCTGATCTTACCGTCGTAGAGCAGTTGACCTTTGTCATTGACGATACGGTAGCCCAGTCTTAGTTGGCCGCTCTCCTGCCAGCCGACAAAATCATATTTGCCAACCAGCTTGCTCTTGATGTCGATCTCCGCTCGGCCCGAATCGATGACCGCCGAGCGCCCCGAGTAGATCGGATAGGAGTATTTCATTTCGCTTAGTTCGGAAATCAGCCCGAAGTAGATTTTACCGCTGAGGTCGGGATCGCCGAAATCAAAGCTGAGGCCATTATCGCAGCCACTCAGGCTGCCGCGCATCTGCTCCAGCGAGTACTTGGCGCCTCGTACCCGAGTCAGTGTGTCACCGGCGGAATCGATATAGACCAGCTCACCATCGGCGTCGGCGACGATCCCTCGGTGGACTGCCGGGATTTGCCCTTCCTGCGCCTGAACCGAACTGAGACCAACCAGTGTCACTATTGTTGCAATGAGAAGATTGAAGATCATTTGGTTCCTCCATTCATTCGGTAATCAGATGCCAATCTATGTCGAGATCAAGCCACAGCAAAGCGAGAAAAGCGACTGCTCAGGCTGCTATCCGGGTCGCGTCTCAACTTTTTTGCTGCGGCGTTGCATCGAATCGGACTATATTAGCATCCAATGAGTGAGAAGCAACTGGTAGCCAGCGCCAAGTCCGGAGATTTTGCGGCCTTCACCCAACTGGTCGAAAAATACCAACCGCGTGTTTTTGGCCTGGCTAAGCGGATGACCCGCAATGAGGATGATGCTCAGGATATTTTGCAGGAAACGATGCTGAAAGCAATCGACAAACTGGATCAATTCCGCGGCGACAGCTCCTTCGGGACCTGGCTCTATTCGATTGCTCTTAATGAAGGCCGCGCTTTTCTGCGGCGTGAACAGCGCGCCGAATTGCAGACACTGGAAGAGTTCATGCCGACTGCCGGTGCGGGCGCACCGCGAAACCTGCAGGAGTGGCGCAATCCGCACAGCGATCTCGAACAACAACAGATACGCGAGGCATTGGACGAGGCAATTGATGAGTTGCGCGCCGAGTATTCGATTCCATTTGTATTGCGCTATCTGGAAGAGTTGCCGGTCAAAGAGGTCGCCAAGGTGATGCAACTATCCGAGGCGGCTACCAAGTCGCGCATCCTGCGAGCGCGGCTTTTTCTGCGCGAGAAGCTGGAACCGCTAATGTCGACCGAGGCCAAGCATGGGTAAGTGTGGCGAGAATCTCAAGTTTCTGAACGACTATCTCGACGGCGAGTTGGATGAATCGCTCTGCGCCGAGCTTGAGGCTCATATCGGCGAATGCAAGAACTGTAAATTGATGATCGACACCCTGCGCCAGACAGTCAAGCTCTGTCGCGAGGGGGGCGAGTGCGAACCGTTGCCGGAACATCTTTCGCAAAAGCTGACGCAGGCCATGCGCAAGCGCTGGGAGCAGAAGTTCGGCAGCTCCTGATTCCGTGCTCGGCGTATGCCCGGGCTTCATCGCGCCTTTGACTCGCAGAATGTAGCTTCACAGAAGATACTCGCTTAACAAACAACTGTCACTAATGGGGAGCAGTATAGTGGCACTCAGCATAGGCCGGACCTGGCTTGCGTTGAAACTAATTCGTAACCTCTCTCTGACATGCCATATTTGCAGAACCACGACTCGACTTCAAGGCCAACCTATCCGGATTATGCTGTCGGGAAACAATACCACAGAAAATAGAAGTGTGACCCATAACCACACCTCAGAGCACAAAGAAGAGCTCGCACACAAGCTGCCCACATCCTCTTTTCGCTTGACAGCGACCGTAGAACAGGGTATTCTATTGTATCTTTGGCGACATCATCTGAGCCAACTACTTGCGATACGAGGATACTTAGGTTCGTTTCAAACAGTTGAATCGATCATGTTCTAAAGGCCGGGGGATGTCCGGCTCGGCAGTTTTGAGGGTACGCGCATGCCTGAGAATCGCACACATGACAACACTGTAGGCTCAGCCCTGGTGAGAGAATTCCCCTGGGCTGCTAGCTCCGCCATCCTCTTGTCATTAACTCGCGATGAACCGGGGTTGTGGTTTGTTTCGCTGTTTGCGCTGGTGCCGTATCTGTGGCGGCTCTACCGTGTGAGTACCAGGGACTCTGTTGTTCTTGGTATTATACTGGCCACATCATTCATCTTCGCTACTGGCACAAGCGAACTGTGGCTTAGCCCCAGGACATTTCTACTTAAGCTCTTTGCACTCAACATTTCCTTGGCTATCCTTGGTCTTGCCATAAGCAAAGCAAGAAAACGCTTCGGGTTCAATCCTCTCTTGATTGCTCTATTATGGTTCCCGACTGAATATCTTCTGATTCGTTATGCCGGCCTGCCAAGCATCTTCTCGATAACCAGTGACAGCCCCAGCCTGTTAGTGGGCTTCTGCTCGCTATTCGGTGTTCTGTTGGGTTCCCTGGTAATTGTCTTGGGCAATTCGTTGCTGCTCCTGATCCTCAGATATGTTGAACGGCGAATATTCTATCACAAGGGGTCCCTAACAGAAAGCGATAATGAACGTTACTATGTCTTTGATGAGGTGATATTCGACAAGCGCTGGTATTGTTTTCCTGACGTGCGCGCGCCGCCGCAGAGCGGCCCCAGTCTCCAAGTAAGAGCGTGACCCCCTGCCACAAAATACCTTGACCGCTTCATCCTGTACGGAAGATGAGAAACAGGGGGAAAGCACTTACAAAAGTAACAAAAGAACATGTTTTGACACAAGACAAAGGACAAGGACATGCAAAGTTTACAAATGAGACACCTTGTTGGGCTGGTGGTTACAGCCGCGTTTTTTTGCATCTTTGCCGCAGTGCCCACGGCAGCGCAAGGCCTGCCGTGCACACAATGCGGGCCTGACGCACACTGGATCGACCAGTGTTCCGCAGGCACAGACGAAATCGCCAACCAGAGGGCGACAGTAGGAATTGACACCGACGGCGACTGTGCGTCTGATCACGACCTCATACTCGACGCATGCTTAGGACCTGACAACATCCTGACGATTAAACGGTCCGCCCCACTGGACGACTCGCAGAACTTCCCAGGCCTCAGACCCCCTGACGGCCACCTTGATGTGATTGATACCGAGATACTCTCGTTGTGCCTGACGAAAGACGACATCGTCCTGATAGCCGGAGCCGGACGGGGGCAGAACAATGATCTCGCGCCCTCGTTGGGCGCCATCGCAGAGAAAGTCGGCGATCCAGAAGTGGGCGTAAGTTTCTTCCATGTCTTCTTCGAAGTCTACAGGCCACCGCCATACGACGTGTACTTATACAACCAAACCCCGCTTTTACTCCAGACCGACATCGATTGTGTCCCACCGAAAGCTAAGTATATCCACATCGGGGGCTGCATCCCCCTCCACACCAGTCCCACTCCCGGGCAGGGAATGCACGTCGCAAATCTGACGTCAGCGAATCACGATGTCAATCCCTCTGAAATTATCCCCACCCTCACCGAATGGGGTATGATCATCTTTTGCGTGCTGGTGCTCGGGTTCATGACCTGGGGGATCGTGCGCAGGAAAAGAACTGTGGAGGTTGGAATATAGACCACATTATTGATAAACACTAACTCTCTGTGGCGGTGGGAGCATGACTCCTGCCGCCTTTTCTTATTGAGCTGTATCGGTTTTCAGTTGCTGCGATTCTTGAAGTATCGATTGTACCACTGAAAATAGAAATATAACCCCGCCCATATCATTAACGGGATCGCAGACCGTCAGTCGCGCCATGGCCCGCTCGATCTGGAATAGCGTCTTGCGCAGGAAGACTGGATAGAGTGATTCACCATCCATCAGCATGTTCTGGCCGTAGTAATTGAACACTTCTATGACTACTCGAAACACCTGGGCACAGTAGACAATGGCCAATCCGAGCAACGGGTATCCCGCCCGCAAGGTTTGTTGAAAAAGGGCTCTTTGGTTCTTGTGGACGGCACAAGTCCATGCTTGTCCCGTGCCCGGACACGGGATGTGTCATAATGGCGAGCACAACAATGCCGGCAGATGTGGGCATCTGCCGAGCACCATGTGACGAGACAACGCCCCTTCGGGCACAGCACGCTGTGCCCCTACACTTCAAGGTGCGGCGTCAGGAATCCCTTTCTGAAGCACACCGAGCTACTCAAGCAGCTTCGAAAAATCACCAAATGGCACCACCGGCCAGGTCTCGGTCTCAAGAATACCGCGATTGTTGATCTCCAGCGCAACCTTGAATGCCGCGGCTTGATCGGTCGCGTCGAAAATCACCAGATAATCGTATCGACCCAAAGTCGCAAACAGGCTCTGGACCGTTAGATTGTTGTCGGCGAATACATCCAACGAATTATTGATCTGATGACCGAGATCGGGGTGTGCTTTCTTGGCACCGGGGTTGATCGTCATCGCCATAATAAAGGTGGCCATCTGTGCACCTCGCTTTTTGGGAGTTCTCTACTACTATCATAGTAGCTATCAGATCACCTCTTTTCAACCCCTTTTGTCCAGTGTCCCTCCGCCCCAGGCTTCTATAATCGCTCGATCAAGTCGAGATTAGATCGCGCGCCGGGTCTAGGCTGGCGTAGCGAACCACTTGCAGGGCAATAAGATAACAGGCGTGACAAGAATCTCTGAATCGTTTTGCTGCTGCCATGATCTAACCCTGTAATGAACGCGGACAAGCAAATGGATGGTGAGTGAAATGAAAGAGAAACTAACAGATTTTTCGACCAGATTTCCCTGGGTGATAATCGGCCTGACGGTTCTGGTAACTGCCTTCTTCGCGATGCAGTTGCCGAAGATGAAGATCGATACCGACCCGGAGAATATGCTGGAAGCCGATGAGCCGGTGCGCCTCTTTGACCACCAGGTCAGAGAGGAATTCGGGATTTACGACTTCATCGCCGTCGGTGTGGTGAGTGAAGAGGGTGTCTTCACCAAGGGCCAACTCGAGCGCATCTACAAGATCACCGAAGAAATCACTGCCATTGAAGGCGTGATTGAGGATGACATCCTCGCGCCCTCGCTGGTGGATGATATCAGTCAGGGCAGTGACGGCAGTATCGTGATCGGGCCGCTGATGGCTCAAGCGCCGGTCAGCGACGCAGAGGCACAGTATATTCTCAGTCGTATCAAGGACAATCCGATCCTGCGCGGCAAGCTGGCCTCTGATGATGGTGAGGCAATCGCGCTGTTTATACCGATTGAATCGAAAGACATGTCACACCGCATTGCCGGCGAGATCAGAGAGATTACCGACAAGTACAGCGCCGGTGAAACATACCATATCGCCGGCTTGCCGGTCGCCGAGGATAGTTTCGGTTCGGAAATGTTCAGCCAGATGGCCCTCTCCGCGCCGCTGGCGGCGCTGATCATCATGCTAGTGATGCTGCTTTTCTTCCGCCAGCTCAAGATTGTGCTCTCGTCGATGATTGTCGCGATGATGTCGGTGATCTGGACAATGGGTTTGCTGATCATCACCGGCAACACTGTCCACATCATGTCGTCGATGATTCCGATTTTTCTGATGCCAATAGCGGTGCTCGACTCGACTCACATCATTTCGGAATTCCATGACAACTACAAGAAATACAACGACAAGGTCAAAACCATCAAGCACTCGATCCGCGAACTCTTCGTGCCGATGCTGTTCACTTCGCTGACAACAATCGTTGGTTTCCTCTCACTGGCATTGGCACCGATTCCGCCGGTGCGGGTATTCGGTATTTTCGTGGCTATCGGTATTTTCTTCGCCTGGATTCTCTCGCTAACCGTCATCCCCGCTTTCGCGGTGCTGATCTCCGACAAGTCGCTGCGCAACTTTGGCGCGACCGATGACAAAGCAGGTCTGCTCAGTCGCGCGCTCAGCGGTATCCGCGGTTTCGCCTCACGGCGCGCCAAACCGGTTCTGATTGTTACGGCCGTAGCTATCGTGGTTTCGGCCATCGGCCTAAGCCTGATCATCGTCAATGACAATCCGGTGCGCTGGTTTAAATCTTCGCATCCGTTGCGGATCGCCGACCGCGAACTGAATCAGCATCTCGCCGGTACCTATATGAACTACTTGGTGATCGATACCGGTGAGGATGATGGCCTTAAGAACCCGGAGTTGCTGTCCTGGATCGAAGGCTTGCAGCGTCATCTCGAGAAGAATGAAATTGTCGGCGGGACCACTGGGCTACCGGACGTGGTCAAGAAAGTGCGCTACGAGCTTTTTGAAGCGCAGCCGGAGTACAACTCGCTGCCCACCGATCAAACCGAGGTCGCGCAGAACCTCTTCATCTTTGAGATGGCGGGTGGCGATCCCGATGACCTCTTCAAGTTCGTCACCAGCGATTATGTCAAAGCAAACCTCTGGGTGCAATTGACTGAGGGCGACAATCAAGCGGTGGCCGCAGTGGTAGCTGACGCCGACGAATATCTCGCGGCGAATCCGGCGCCTGTCGCCGTTGATGTCAACTGGGCCGGTTTGCCTTATATCAACATCGTTTGGCAGGACAAGATGGTGGCCGGGATGCGCTCCTCGCTGCTGAGTTCATTCGTGGTTGTCTTTTTGATGATGATGTTACTGTTCCGCTCGTTCCGCTGGGGCATCATTTCGATGCTGCCGCTGACGATTACGATCATGATGATCTATGCCTTCATCGGCTTCATCGGCAAACCCTACGATATGCCGGTGGCGATACTATCCTCGCTGACTCTGGGATTGTCGATCGATTTTGCGATCCACTACATTCAGCGTAGTCGCACGATCTTCAAGAAGGTCGGGAACTTCAAAGAGATGCTTGAAGGCGTCTTCGAGGGGCCCGCGCGCGCGATTGCCCGCAATGTTCTGGTAATTGCCATCGGCTTCGTGCCGATGTTCTTCTCCACGCTGGTGCCCTATATCACGGTGGGTTCCTTCTTCTTCGCAATCATGCTGGTCTCCGGCGCGGTGACTCTGATTCTGATGCCGGCGATCACCACGGTGATGCAGAAGCGGCTCTATCCCGCGACAAGCAAGACCACGGATACAGACCATAAATCAGACAAGGCTATAGTAAGTTAAGAAGGGAGTTATGGAAATGTTCACACGAATTGCAATGCTGACCGGGCTGGCGCTGATGGTGCTCTTTGCCACTGCGGCGGCTCAGGATGCTACCGAGATCATGAAGAAATCGCATCTCGCCTACTACTACGCTGCTGATGATGGCCTCAGTGAGGTGACGATGACTATCGTCGACAAGAAGGGCAAGGAGCGGGTGCGCGGGTTTGCGATGTTCCGTCTCGATGAGGCCGACGGCGGCAATCAGAAGTACTACACCTACTTCCGCGAGCCTTCCGATGTGCGCCGCATGACCTTTGTGGTACACAAGCAGGCCGATGGTCAGGACAAGCGCTGGCTCTATATACCGTCGGTCGATCTGGTCAAGCCGATCTCCGCGGATGATAAGAACTCGAGCTTTGTCGGTTCCGACTTCACTTATGAAGATGTCTCAGGTCGCCTCTGGACCGAGGACAGCCACGCCCTGCTGCGTGAGGACAAAGTCGGTGAGCGGGCAGTCTGGGTAATCGAGTCGAAGCCACTGGATGAAAAGTATGATGGCTTCGCTCGCAAGCTGAGCTTCATCGATCAGGAGCATTACCTGCAACTGCGGGAAGAGTACTATGATGACAAAGACAAGCTGGTGCGAATCTTCACCGCCGAAAAAGTCGAGGTTGTTGCGGGGATTCCCACGGTAACGTTGCGCAAGATGGAAAATGTCAAGAAACAGCGTTACACGACAGTCTCCTTCGACAAGATCGAATACAATGTCGGCATTGAGGACAAAGTCTTCAGCGAACGCTATCTCAAGAACCCGCCGCGCGAGTTGATTAAGTGAGAATGATGATGAGAATATCCAGAGTGGCATACAGTATAGTTGCCGTGCTGGTATTTATGGCGGTCGGCTGGAATTCGGCCTACGCCGAAGTATCGCTGCACGGTTACCTGCAGGGGCTCTACGGCGGCGGCCTCAACGATGATCTGCCGACCGGCAAGGACTATACCGCCGCGGAAACCCGTCTGCAGTTGCGGCTCGAATCGTATAGCGACCGTGCCGAAGCTTTCGGCAGGCTCGATTTTGTCCGGGACGAGTTGACCGATACCTACGAGTGGGAATTGCGAGAGGGCTACCTCAAGTTCACGCTTTTCGGTGACTTCGACTTCAAAGTGGGTCGCCAGATTCTCACCTGGGGCACCGGCGACCTGATCTTTATCAATGATGTATTCGCCAAGGACTACCAGTCTTTCTTTGCCGGTCGTGACGACCAATATCTGAAAGCGCCGCAGAGCGCGATGCGGGTCGAGTACTACAGCCCGCTGGGCGCGCTGTCACTGGTCTGGACACCGCAGTTCACCCCCAACCGTTTTCCGATTGGTGAGCGCTTCTCCTACTATCACCCGCTGGTGGGCGACTATGTGGGTGGTGAAGATTTCCTCTTCATGGCTGACGAGCCGGAGCAACGTTGGGAAAACAGCGAACTGGCAGCTCGCTATCAGCGCTCGCTGAGTGGTTTCGCGCTGGCGCTGTATGGCTATCGCGGTTTCTACAAGAACCCGGTCGGTGTCGACTTGACCACCATGATGCCCTACTACCCGAAGCTCAACATCTATGGGGCGTCAGTGCGCGGCCAGCAATTGGGCGGGATCATCTGGCTGGAGGGTGGCTACTTCCACAGTCGCGAAGACAAAGATGGTGACAATCCGGCGGTGCCCAACAGCCTGCTGACCGGCATGATCGGCTTTGAGCGACAGCTCGCCAGCAATTTCGCCGGCAACTTGCAGTACCAGGCCGAATTCATGCTCGACTACGACAAGTATGAAGCGGGAGTGGTTGGTGCGAATAAAGAAGATGAATTGCGATCGCTGATAACGTCGCGGCTAACTCGCACGTATTCAATGGAGACGGTGATTCTCAGCAGCTTCGTGTTTTTCTCACCGACTGATAAAGATATCTATTGGCGCTTTGCGGTAGATTACAAATACAGCGATGAAGTCAAGCTGACCCTGGGTGGCAATCTCTTTGAGGGCGATCAGCCCTACACCGACTTCGCCGCCTATGATTTGAATGATAATTTGTACCTGAAGCTGACCTATGGCTTCTGATCTAACCTGACAAGAGAATTTGGAGAGCTTTCTGATGAGTATCGAAAACAAAATTCGTGTGCTGGCTGGCAGCCTGGTGTTGCTGTCGCTGATTCTGTCGCAGTTGGTATCGCCCTATTGGCTGTTGCTGTCGGCCTTTGTCGGACTCAACCTGGTGCAATCGGCATTTACAAAGTTCTGTCCGGCGGAGATGATCCTCAAACGGGTATTCGTGCGCAATTCGCAGAGCCAATAGAAAGAGGGACCCGACATTTCCGTAAGACCCTTTTTTGGATTCCTCCCGAGGGTGACAGGGTAGCTTGAGGCAACTCAAGCTACTCGGTTTTTTTGTGCTGTCGGTTAGAGGTCGTAGCGCGAGAAGCGGAAGACCCCGATCAGGAAGAACAGCGCTCCGACCCCGACGAGGATCAGGACCGGGGTCATCATCTCGGGGAAGCTGAAGTCGCGCCAGATCGCACCTTCCAGCGCCACCACACACCATTTGATCGGGCTGATATTGGAAATCGACTTCATCCAACTCGGCATGAAGACCAGCGGTACCATGCCGCCGCCGAGCATTGCCATCACCATCAGGATCGCCCAACCTGCGCCCGCGACAGATTCTTCGGTCTTGCCGAGGACGCTCATCGCCATCATGATGCCGACGAAACAGAGTGAGGAGGCCAGCACCGCCAGGGCCAGCAGACCCGGATGGTCGAGTCTGACCCCAAACACCAGTTTCCCAAACAGGAGCAGCAGAACCGTCACCGTGAGGCAGGCCAGCCAGCAAGCGAGTCCTTTACCGGCCAGCACCTGAGCGCGCGAGATCGGCGCGAGACGCAGCCGGAAATAGGTCCCGGCCCGACGCTTATTGACAATCGAC